>Ga0102589_1003068_pt1 | contig 17889 bp, 15 predicted proteins | sample AraplaMF_Col_mLB_FD_76858 | JGI IMG/M metagenome (GOLD analysis project Ga0102589, IMG submission 76858) | Arabidopsis root microbial communities from the University of North Carolina, USA - plate scrape MF_Col_mLB | ecosystem: Host-associated > Plants > Roots > Endosphere | place: USA... | reverse complement strand
TCGCCGGGAGCCAAACTAGATGTGTCGACCGTCGACGGCTCCATCATGCCCGTTCTCCGTCAAGGCGTGACACGATTGCGCTGAAGCCGGCCAGGGGAATTGGCAGCCACTTCGGGCGATTGCGTGCCTCGTAGGCGATCTCATACGCTGCCTTCTCCAAAAGGAAGGTGTCGAGAAGCGCACGTATGGTGTTCGGATCGCTCGGCAGATCTGGTGATGCAGACAACGCGTGGATATATTTCTGAAGAAAAAGTTCCTCAGCTGCTTTGCCAAAGCGGTTGACAAACAAGCGCCTGCGCTCGTCGTGATGGTCGGACACGGCATCATTTTCAAGAGTCGCCGTGGCAACGAGATAGTCAAGAGATCGCAAAAGACCGGCGGCGTCCCGCAAGGGGCTGGTCTTTGCACGCCGCTCTGCGAGATTGCGCGCCGGTTCGCCTTCGAAGTCGATGATGACGGCGTCACCTTCCGTCACGAGTATTTGACCTAGATGAAAATCCCCATGGGTGCGTGTCAGCACGACGTCTGCCGCCCGTCCACACAATCTTGCAGCCAATTTAGATATCTGCTCCCTTTGCGCCAAGAGACTGCGAATATCCTTCTCGACCGCGCTGTCGGGCGTGTCCGCGAGCTCCTCCAACTTGGAGAAGGCGTAGGCGATCTCGCCGGTCACTGATCTTTCGATGCCAGCAACGTCAGCCTCATCCGCTCTCCGCGGCGCGAAAGATGGATCTTCACTCGGTCGCGCAAGCAGGACGTGAAGTTCACCCAGGCGCTGGCCGATCATAGCAACGAAGTTCAAAAGCGGCTGTAGCTCGTCGTCAGCGGCGTCAGGCTCCGCTTCGGTGGTTGCAACCTCATCTGCAACCCGACGCAGATTGGCGAGCATCCAGTTCCACGCATCGCCCTGGTTACGGATTGCGCCTTGTACGACGGCAAGTGTCCACCGCCGCCCGTCCGCGTCATTACGCGCGACTTCGCCGAGAAGTGGAGCGGTGTGTTCATATCCCTGCTCGGTAAGATAGCGCGTCATTTCAACTTCGGGATGAACGCCCTCGAAGACGTGCCTTATGAGCTTGATCATGGCGATCTCGCCGACGATCAGGGAACTGTTTGACTGCTCCGCCGATAGCCATCGGATCTCCATTTCGGCGGTGATATCCAGCTGGTCCAAGTAAGCGGTCCCGATGAAGTCTATCGTGCCGGAACGACCGGTCACGGTCGAGCGGTTCTTCAGGCTCTCGATCAAACCCCGCGCCATTGGCTCCACCGTAAAGCCGTCGGTGAGAAATCCAACACGTCGTCCTTGACGAATGCGAGCCAAGGCAAGTTGCTGGCCCAGGATGTTCGTCGTGGTGTCATCCCATTCGATGGCGAGCGGGAGCTGATAAGTCTCAACGTGATCAGGCAGGATGGCCTCGAGCTCGCCCAGCACTATCCCATCAGCGAATGGGATCGGCGTCGCCGAAACAAGCCTTGCCGATTGAAGCGACTGATCCTTGGCACCAAACCACCGCCGTCTTGAAAGATATGCTGGAAGGATGTCGTTGCCGAGCGCCCTCTGATGCTGAGGTTCATCAACCAGCTCCGTGAGGCTTCGGCGAATGACGACCGTGTGAAAATCGGGCAACTGTTCCGGCGGAGCCGTGCGCCATGCCGGACCATCCGATTCAGCATTGAGCTGGAACCAGAAAAACCCATAGGGCGGCAACGTCAGAAGATAGGTAAGCTGGCCGATTGGCGGGAACGGTGACATGCCGGTCAGCTCGACAGGCACGCGGCCTTCGTAGGCGGAGAGGTCCAATTCAACGGCTTGAGGTACCCGCGATAGGTTTGCCACGCACAGGATAACCTCGTCTGCGTGCTCTCGGAGATAGGCCAGAATACGCCGGTTGTCAGGAGAAAGAAACCGAAGCGACCCTCTGCCAAATGCGGGGTGCCGGCCGCGCAGCGAAAGCATGCGCCGGGTCCAGTTTAACAGCGAGTGCGCGTCTGATGTTTGGGACTCGACGTTGAGCGCTTCATAGCCATACTGCGCGTCCGAAACGGGCGGAAGGACCAGGCGGGCGGGATTGGCCCTTGAGAAGCCGCCATTGCGGTCGGGCGACCACTGCATCGGGGTTCGAACGCCGTCGCGATCGCCAAGGTAGATGTTGTCGCCCATCCCGATCTCATCACCGTAGTAAAGAACCGGCGTACCCTGCATCGACAGCAGAAGCGCGTTCATCAGCTCAATACGCCGGCGATCGCGCTCCATCAACGGAGCCAGGCGACGGCGGATACCGAGATTTATGCGTGCTCGCCTGTCGGAGGCATATGTTTCCCAAAGATAATCGCGCTCGGCATCCGTCACCATTTCAAGCGTCAGCTCATCGTGGTTTCTCAGGAAAATCGCCCACTGACAGCTGTCGGGAATATCCGGCGTCTGACGCATGATGTCGGTAATCGGAAACCTGTCCTCCTTGGCGATCGCCATGTACATCCGGGGCATCAGCGGAAAATGAAATGCCATGTGGCACTCGTCCCCGTCTCCAAAATATTCCCGGGTATCTTCCGGCCACTGGTTGGCTTCCGCAAGCAGCATCACGCCGGGATGTGTCTCATCGAGCGCGGCGCGAATGCGCTTCAGGATCGCATGCGTTTCCGGCAAGTTCTCGTTGTTTGTTCCCTCGCGTTCTACCAAATAGGGGATCGCGTCCAGTCGGAAGCCGTCAATGCCAGTTTCCAGCCAGAAGCGCATCACCGACAGAAGTTCCTTCATCACCAAGGGGTTGTCGAAATTCAGGTCAGGCTGGTGCGAATAAAAGCGGTGCCAATAGTACGCTCCAGCCGTCGGATCCCACGTCCAGTTGGACTTCTCGGTGTCGATGAAGATGATACGGGTCTCAAGAAATTTCTGGTCTGTGTCGGACCAGACGTAGAAGTCGCGCTCCGGGCTTCCCGCGGGTGACTGGCGCGCACGTTGAAACCACGGGTGCTGATCGGACGTGTGGTTGATGACCAGCTCGATGATAACCCGAATATTGCGTTCGTGGGCGGCGGCTACGAATTTGCGAAAGTCTTCGATCGTGCCGTAGTCGGGACTGACGCTCCCATAGTCGGCGATGTCATAACCATCGTCGCGCCGTGGCGAAGGAAAGAAAGGCAGGAGCCAGATCGCGTTCACGCCAAGCGAAGCGATATGATCAAGCTTCTCGAATAGACCTTCAAAATCCCCAATTCCGTCACCGTTGGCGTCATAGAACGATTTGATGTGCAACTGGTAGATGATTGCATCTTTATACCACAGCGTGGCGTCGGCTGTCTCTGCCCGGCCTTCGCTTCTCGACACGTCTTCCATGTCAAATCTCTCCTGTTCTGACGCGCCAAATGGCGAAGGGCAAATGAATGGGATCAAGCCTGAGCGTCTGCCGCTTGCCTGTTAGCGAGAACCGTCGGGGGTTGACCAGGTCTTCCAAATCGAGCGTGCCAGCGTCATCCTTTCCAAAATTCCAGAGCGGGATTTCGACGGTGCTCTCTTCGATGCCATGCGGATTGAGGCATATGCCGATCAGCAGGACGTTGTGGCGCCCAGGCGCGGCCTTTTCGAAGAACATCACATTCGGGTTGGACGAATTCAAAAGCGTCAGGCCGAGATGGGAATGGAGCGCGGGGTTATCACGGCGAAGCCTGTTCAGCATCGTTATCTCCGGCTTGATGTTCCCAGGCCGGTCGTAGTCCCAGGCGCGAATTTCGTATTTCTCGCTGTCGGCATATTCCTTGCGCTTGACATCGGGACGGCCCTCGCAAAGTTCGAACCCGTTATAGACCCCCCACAGGCCAGACAGTGTGGCAGCCAGTGCGGCACGGATCACGAATGCCGGCCGCGGCGCATTCTGGAGAAAGTCCGGATTGATGTCGTGCGTGTTGACAAAGAAGTGGGGCCGAAAGAATTCCTTGGCTTGGCTCTGCGTTATCTCGAGCATGTACTGCTCAAGCTCCCACTTGCTGTTGCGCCAAGTGAAGTAGGTGTAGGACTGAGAAAATCCGACTTTGGCGAGACGGTACATCACCTTCGGCCGCGTGAAGGCTTCGGACAGAAAGACGACCTCCGGGTGGCGGGCGCGTATATCACCGATCAGCCATTCCCAGAACGGAAAAGGTTTGGTGTGGGGATTATCCACCCGGAAGAGCTTGACGCCCTCGTCCACCCAAAGCTGGACGATATCGCGCAATTCTTCCCAAAGCGCTGGCACGGCATCCTGAGAGTAGAAGTCGACATTGACAATGTCCTCGTATTTCTTAGGCGGATTTTCCGCGTATCGGATCGTTCCGTCCGGTCTCCACTCGAACCAGCCAGGGTGCTCGGTCAGCCAAGGGTGATCAGGAGAAGCCTGGATTGCGAGATCGAGTGCCAGTTCCAGCCCTTCGCTACGCATTGCTTCAACAAGACGCCGAAACGCGTCAATCCCGCCCAGTTCCGGATGGATTGCGTCGTGACCGCCATCCGGCGAACCGATCGCATAGGGGCTGCCTGGATCACCAGGGCCCGCCACCAAGCTGTTGTTTCGGCCTTTACGATTGGTGGTGCCAATTGGATGGATCGGTGGGAAATACAAAACGTCGAAGCCCATCTCGCGGATCGCCGGCAGTCGCGCAACAACGTCGTCGAAGGTTCCGTGACGATGAGGATCTCCACTTTGTGACCGAGGAAAGACCTGATACCAGCTTGAGAACGCGGCCTCCGCGCGCTCTGAATCGACGCTATAGGTGCCCGTCCGAGTTCGGAACGGTCGCTCGTCAGCCTGCGACATCAGTACCGAGAGATGAGGTGACAAGAGCAGCCGGGTCTTTTCGGCCGCGTCGCTGCGCTCTATCGCTTCCAGCAGTTCCACAAGTTTATCATGAAGGCCGGGGTCGGCATTGCCCGCGGTTCTCTCGGCCGCGCGTCGTACCAGCGCTGCCCCCTCGGTCAGTTCAAGGCTGAGGTCAAGCCGGGCTTCGGCTTTTTTCGAGAGCTCGTAGCGGAATATAGCAAACGGGTTCTTCCAAGCCTCGATGCAGTAGTGATAGCGGCCGATCCTTTCGAGGGAAAAGGCACCGGCCCAACGATCATTGCTGTCGGAACTAAGCGGCACCTCATGCCACTCCGCTTCATCTATTGCCCGGTACAATATCGCCGCCTCCAAGCGGTCGTGCCCGTCGGCAAATATATCGGCCGTTACGGCAACCCTGCCCCCGACGACGCGTTTGACAGGGAAACGCCCAAGGTCGACCGACGGCTCGATATTTTCAATCGCGATACGTCCGGACGGGTCAGTTGCCGTCCCTGGTGACGTCAGGCTTTGTGTTGCGATCACGGCGCCCGCCGCGACAGCGACCGTTCTAACCTCTCCGGGAGCAAGTCGGTTCGACCGGAGATGCGTCTCGGAAACAAGGAAGGGTGCGGCAGCACGCGAAATGATGTCGTCTGGAAAAGCACACGGCCGGCGCAGGTCCCGGTTAACCACAAGTAGACGCTTTCGCTCCGCAACACGTGGGTCTGGTGCGTCAGTTAGGGTCATGACGATCACCTGCGCCGCGGCCTCATATGCCGTCGGCGTCAGCGCATCTTTAGCAGCAATAGCCGCGTTGGCTTCACGGACCGCTGCCGAAAGATCGAAAGCACCATTCGACCGAATCATGCGCAGGTCTTGACCTGAACCGCGGGTGGCATCCAGTGGCAGGACCGCACCAAACTCGAAGCCCATAGGAATGAGCATTCCATCGCCAAGCTCGGCTGAAAGTCGCAGCGCCCGGATCGACTTCCGCTCGCGGATCTCCCGGCTCTCGGTCCCATGGGCGAGCCGCCTTGCGAACGGAGCTTCGGGAAAGGCGACCTGCAGCCCAAGTGCTCGCTGCAGACGCAGCTCCTCGAAAAGCCACGCTTCCTGCAAGTCCCACCAGGCAAGCGATGAAAATGTGCCATCAAAGCCCAGGCCGGCGAGCCGTCGGCGAAATGAGAAGTCGGTCCCCGGGGTGTAGACCAGCCGTAAAGGATGCGCACCGCCCATCTCAGCCACTGCCAATCGCCTCAGATCAGCCTCGCCCAGGGCGTCAAGCCCCAGATAACGGAATCCTGAGACTCCAAGGGTGGTTAATTTGCGCAACAGTTCACCGAAACGGTCGATGTCGCCGCCGGCTGCGCCGTTTCGCGCGGGCGCGGATGGTGAAGGACGGGGATCGAGCGCATCACTTTCACCAGTGGTTTCTGCCTGCACTGCCGGAAGCACGACGTCGATCATGAAGTCCATCCCTTGCGATTTCGCTCTTTCGCACAGGAATGCGACACCCTCTTCCAATGGACGCTGGAGCCCGAAGGCGGGATCTATGGAACTGGCATCGAATGCTTTGAAAATGCTGGCGTCCTGGAAGTGGCGCCGAAAGATCGGCGCGGACATGACCGTGTCGAAATTCAAAGATGCGGCGTGATCGAAGATCTCCAGCCAACGTCTTTCCGTTGGCAAATCGAGAGGATTGACATAATAGATGCGGGGCCTTGAGATCTTCGAGCGACGCGCAGGCATCATCTGTATTTCTCCACGCACGGGCAGGTCGAGCCGCAGGTTCTTTACGCAGGAGCGATAGAAACTTTCGGACCTGGCCGTTGTTCCCGACAATCTGCGGTTTGTGATTGACGAGCAAACGGGGCAGCAGGCCCCGTGGCTAACCCCGGAAATCGATCGAGCAACTTGCTCGGTGGCCGCTTGCCGAGTCCTCGGGATTGCGATCGTTATCGGCCAAGTTTCAGCCCGCCCTTCGCCGAGGCGGTTCGGCGGACGGCGCATAGCGCGCCGGCGAGGTCACGCGCTCCCGCCGCTTCCTAGATCAGCGCGCTGCATACGACGTTAGTCAGGTTTTGCCGCCCCGGCACCCCGTCCCGCCAAGCATCAAGACGTGGCAAGCCGCGTCGCGCCTTGCAATGCCATGGGTCAGGACTTTAAAGCTTCGCGTGCTGCCTTCAGCCGCTCGGTCTTTCGCCGGCGGGCCTCCGCTTCGGCTTCGATCGTTGATAATGCTATGACATGGGTCTCTTCCGCACGAGACCGGCGCTCGGTCATAGTCATCGATTTACGGCGGCGTGATATCGGTCGTTCTTCGTTTTTGCTCATGCCTGCTAATTGCGTCGTGAAGCGCTCAAGGCAACACTACCGTCCGGAAACGTACACGATTGGCAACCACACCCGTTGTCACTCGCGTACGTTCATCGCCACCGTCCAAACAGGATCGGACCTGCAACAGGCCCGGTCTAGCCTATTGCTTGAAGGGTTCGCGCTTTGCAAATATACCGCGGGCAGCACTCACCATCGCGTCAAGGTGTTGAGGATCGTGCACGCCTTGCCGATAAAGCTGCACCAGGATCGAAGCGATCCGCTCGCCTTCTTCCGATCGACGGTCAACGCCGGCCTTGGCCGCGATGGCATCGAAGACACGTTGACAGGCCTCCAAGTCGCCGACGTAAAAGCCGTCGTGCTTATCAATTTGAAACGCTTCCATAGCCACTGCAGACGGCGCATCCTACGCCGCCCGCTCCCCTGTGTTGAAATCAAGCGACCTGCTTGTCGCCTTCGATCTGAAGCGGAGCCGAAGCCTCGCTGTCACCGCCGATCGAGATCTTGCGCGGCTTCATAGCTTCGGGGATGTCCCGTTTGAGATCGATGGAAAGCAGCCCGTTTTTCAGGCAAGCGTTCTCGACGCTAACATGATCTGCAAGTTCGAACCGACGCTCGAAGCTGCGCGCCGCAATGCCCCGATGCAGGTACTCAGCCTTGCTGTCATCGGCCTTTCCACCCTTGACGACGAGAAGGTTGCGCTCCTGCGTAATGTCGAGATCGCCATCCTCGAACCCGGCGACAGCCATCACGATCTTATACTCATTGTCGCCGTTCTTGATGATGTCGTAAGGCGGCCACGCGTCGACTGCCTGGAGACGCTGTGAATTGTTGAGCAGCGAAAATACCCGATCGAAGCCGATGCTGGACCTATAGAGTGGCCCGAAGTCGAATTCTGTTCTCATGACCAAAACCTCTTTAAAGCGAGTTGGAAGCGGAACGCTGAGAAAGGGCGTTCCCTGTTCTCCGGCCCCCATCTGGGCTACCGGCGTGCGCAAATCTGGTTTTTTTGATTTTTGTTTTCAAGGCAGCCGAACAAAATTTTTTGCACACTCCCGGAGCGACGTTTGCATATGCGATCGCCGGGCTTCACGCGAAAAGAGGCGGAGGTTCAGAGGCGTTCAGCGGCGCGCATCGCTCCTTGGCGAACCGGGTGGACGAGCCGTGGAACCATTTCCATATTCTGATGTTAGACGGCGTCACCAACAGGATCAAACTTTCATGCGCGCAGTTTTATTGACTTTGGCCGCCCTCCTCGCCGGCTCGCCGTGCTACGCAATTTCGAGACTAAGCCCATTGTCCATGACCTGTGAGCAGGCCCGAGAGGCAGTCCACTCACAGGGAGCAGTCATCTTCCGATGGAAGTCGCCGCGGGGTCTGCCGCTCTATGACCGCTTTGTGCGCAATAGTCGGTTCTGCGAGGCCAACGAATACGCTGAGTGGAAGAGCATACCGACCAGAGACAACAGGAGCTGCCGGGTACTGAATTGCCAGAACATCGACAACCTGGATGGCACCTTTATTGTTCCCGATCACTCCCTTTAGACTGAGCGCCATTTTAACCGAAGGGAGGCGCGGGATTGGAGGACGAAATGAGAGACCATTGCGTTGTAGGCCTCCAGGCCGTCTCAGCCGGAAAGCCGTTTGCTTGAGCCCTCGTGTGATCTGCCTTGGCAGGCTAGGCAAATGCGCTTCTAGGCGTCGAGGACGCAGGCCCGACAGCCTAAGTCACGTCTTGGAACAAAACGTTGCCGATTGTGTGTTTGTCAGGGAACTTGTCTCAGAAATCAGCGTTCGATCCAGTTGCTTGAGGAGTGGGACATGCAGCCGGCTGACTTTCGAATGGCTTTTCTTGAGACGCTTCAGGAGCTCTCTGACCTTGCGGGCGACGATCCCGTGGATGGCCGGGCCGCTTGGAGCGTTGATTACCTCACCAGGCGCAAGACGTGGTTCAGCTTTTCCGGCACCAGCCGTGCGGGTATGCTTTCTGCCAGAGGACGAGCGCTTGACACGATCAGCGGCGCAATGATCGATGACGAAGCTATTATGATGACGTTCCGGCTTCTGGATTTTACGCACAATCAGCTTATTTCGGCTTATATGGGGAAGAAGCGCCTTGCCACGCAGATTGCAGGGGATCTTTCCAGAGGTTTCATTCGCGCCCCCGAATTCGTGAGTGTCCAGATCGACCACGAAGTTAGCACGTGCCCAGACACGATCCACCGCTCTTCGACGCGTTTCATCTTTGTGGGCTTTGAGCGAATGGATGATGCAGACGATGTCGGCTCAGGGAAGGGCCTGGCCGGATCCCGAGACAGCATTTCCCCTCACTGGTATCGCAATCGGATACGTTTCCCTGAAAAGCGAGGCGTCCGCTTAACGCCAAAAAGGGCGGCCTGAGTGGCGATTGCATTAATCGTCCGTCGGAAAGATGCTCCAGTTAAACGGGCTTTGAGGGCTTGGACAACTCAAGCTCAATCATGTTGCGCAAGCGTCCGCGGAAGCGAGGGACAAACCGCATGCTCTTTTCGTCAGGGCGGGTTGCCAAAGCCATACCCGTGGACGGAAAACTCCACTTCAGACGCATAACGGCACCGCGACCCGTTCCAAGCCGTTCAACTCAAGAGATATTGCGACGTCGCGTACAAAATCTGCCGAAGCCAGGTCGGCCAGGGTGAGAACGGGGTCGGTGACTGGAACCGGCGGTGGTCTTCGGAGTTTAAAGGGCGCCTTTCAAACGACGGCGCTCTCGAGTCGTCATGCCAGGCGGGCGATCCAGAGCCTATACAACAGCCGGAAAGATCTATGAGCGTACCAACAGCAACCTATCGCATTCAGTTCCGCAACGGCATGACGTTCGATCGTGCTGCCGAACAGGTGCCCTATTTGAAGCGTCTTGGGATCAGCCATCTCTACGCCTCACCCATCTTCACCGCGACATCCGGCTCCAGCCATGGCTACGATGTCACGGATGCCACTGAAATCGATCCGGCGATCGGTGGTCGGATCGGGTTCGACCGAATGGTGAGAAGCTTAAAGGGAGCCGGCCTCGGTCTCATCCTCGATATCGTACCGAACCATATGGCGGCATCGCTTGAGAATGCGTGGTGGCGCGACGTCGTCGAACACGGTGCAGCCAGCCGCTACGCCGGGCACTTCGATATCGACTGGTCGCGCAAACTCACGCTTCCCTTTCTGGGAGGCTCATTCGATGAGGCGCTGCATGCAGGCGAGATCACGATTGAGCGAGATCCGAAAACTGGAAACCCTGCGTTCGCTTTTTACGAAGCGTTCTATCCCCTGGCGCCCGAGACCTATTCCGGTCGCAAGGACGAGATCCTGAGCCTCTCCGACAAGACCGAGATCAAGAGACTGCACGATCTTCAGCCTTACCGATTGATGTCGTGGCGTGATGCTCCACGAGATTTGTCCTATCGCCGGTTTTTCGAGATCACTGGCCTGGCCGGTGTTCGCGTTGAGGACGCTACAGTTTTTGCAGACACCCATCGTCTTATCCTTGACCTCGTCCATTCTGGCGCCGTGGATGGTCTGCGTATCGACCATGTCGACGGCCTTGCCGACCCAAAGAGCTATCTTGAGCGACTGCGTGAACAAACCGGGCCAGCGTGTTACATTACTGTCGAAAAAATCCTCGGTGAAGGCGAGATGCTTCCTCCAGACTGGCCGGTCTCCGGAACGACGGGCTACGAGTTCATCGCAGCTCTGAGCGATGTTTTCGTGGACAACGACAAGATGGAGGTTCTAAGGGGCGCCTACCAGAAGCTTGTCGGCCCCCTCGACATGAAAGAAGAACTGCGTTCGGCTAAAACGCTGATGGTAGACAACAACTTCGCGGGGGAGTTTGCTGTACTGATACAACTCGCTCGCCGGATCGGGGAGACGGATGATAGCCTCGCCTTGCCGGAAGAAGCGCTTGCGAAAGCCCTGCGCGAATTGCTGATCTGCTTCCCCGTTTACCGCACCTATGGCACGGGCGCAGGGTTGCCGGGGGAAGACAGACGCAGGCTAGCGTCAGTCATGGCGACGGTCCAAAACGCCACCAATGGCCCCGATGCCCGGGCGCTCGCTAGCCTCGAGCGCATACTTCTCGGTGACGTCGATCACACTGTTGGTGAGCTCGCTTCGACATTTCGAACGCGCTTCCAGCAGCTGACTGGTCCGCTGATGGCAAAGTCTGTCGAGGACACCCTCTTCTTTCGCCAGGGCGCGCTACTCGCGCTGAACGAGGTTGGAGCAGACCCCCTTCCCCACACCTATCGGCTGGATCGATTTCACGAGGAGATGAAGTCTCGCCTTTTGCGCCAGCCCGATGCACTTTCCGCATCGTCCACACATGATACCAAGCGCGGAGAAGACGCTCGCGCTCGACTCTACGCGCTCACCGAGGCGCCGGAGGCCTGGAGCCGCGGCGTTGATCGTTGGCGGGAGACGAATAGAACGTTCGTTCAGAAGCTCGACGACGGTCTTGCTCCCGAACCTTCCGTCGAGTGGATGCTTTACCAGGCACTTGCCGGCGTGTGGCCAGCAGATCTGGAGCACGAAGACGCCGCTTCTTTGGGTGCCATCGAAGATCGCTTCGTTGCCTACACGGAAAAAGCCTTGCGCGAAGCAAAACTTCGTACGACGTGGAGTGAGATTGACGAGGCCTATGAGAGCGCCGTCATCGCCTATGTGCGCCGCCTACTGTCACCAGACAACCGTGCTTTCCTTGACGATTTCACCAAGACCCTTCGTCCCTTCGTTCGTTCGGGCCTTGTGAATAGTATTACCCAGGCGATCATCAAGCTGACTGCTCCCGGCGTACCGGATATCTATCAGGGAAGCGAAGGCCTCGACTTCAGTCTCGTCGATCCCGACAACCGGAGGGAGCCGGACTTCGAGACCCTCCAGAGGCACCTACTGGGAGCTGGAGATGAGGTCTGGGCCGAGGATAATGGGCGACTGAAGCAGCATGTCATCACCACTCTTCTGCATGTGCGTCAGCAAGTTCCGACGCTCTTTCGCCGGGGAGATTACCTGCCACTCATAGCTTCCGGTCGTCGAGCAACTCATGTTCTCGCTTATGCTCGCGCTGATCAGACAGATGTCGTTGTAGTCGTTACGCCCCGCTTGTGGCTCGGCGTTGACGACCTGAGCGCTCCATGGGCCGGAACGCGCATAGCCCTTCCAGCGGCCTTTCAAGATCGTTCATTCATCGATCTGTTGACGGGGCGACTTGTTCATGTGCACGATGCGCTTCAACTCGAAGCGTTCACGAAGCCTTTCGTGGTTCTCAAGTCCACCTGAAGCAGCCATCGCTCAGTCGCCAGTGACCGTCTGGGCGGAGCTTGTGAATAATATTGCGCCATTGCGGCAACCAGATGGGTTACGGCTGGTCGCAATCGAGGGGACCAGCAGGGGCGATGCAGCCGGAGGGTCAGGTTGGCAGTCCAAAGCACCGTAGCGCCAAAATATCGTCCAGCGTGACACTGGATCCAAACATCAGATAAGACCAGACCGGTCGAGTGGCGAAGACGAGCGCAGCGCCAAAAGCGACCCAGATCACTGCCGTTCGGAGCTCACGAAATACCTCAGCCATGCCGCCGGATCCAGATAAAGGCTCCCGCAGCGACCATCGTTCCGCCCGCTGCGAGAAAGCCGAGATCCCAGAGCAGCCAATAACCGCGAGCGACCGTTTCGTTGACGTGGTGGAGCCCCAGAATCTGATGGTCGACGATCCCCTCGACAAGATTGAAGCCCCCAAAGCCGATAAGCATCAGAGCCGCGAGCTCCGCCGTCGACCAGCGGAAGTGAGTAAGCCTGCTCGACCTCCAAAGAATGAATAGCCCGGCAAGGACCAGAACGTAGGTTGCCGAATGAAAAACCCCATCCCACAGCGTGTTGAGCTCGAGATTTGCGATAGTGTTGATCGGATACCAGGAGCTTATCATGTGATGCCACTGAAGCAATTGATGCAGCACGATTCCGTCGAAAAAGCCCCCGAGCCCAATTCCAAGCAGCAAGCCCGCAGATAGCGGGACGCCACTTCTGACGTTGCGTCTGATTATTGTCATGCGAGAACTTTCGCTGCGGCTGCAGCCTCTACAAACGCGCTTCGCGCGAGCGCGGGGCTACCGTGCCGAGACACTGCATTCATGCAGTGGCGCTTGGCAGCGAGATATTCAGAGTTATTCCCGGTAGGCCATCGGTGGAGCAGTGCAGAAAGCGCTGCATCAGGCCCACCGATCCGTTCGCGCATCCCGCTGCCTATTCTTATAAAGACCGGTGACGGCCAGATAACGTGAAAGTCGACGTCGATAACATTTTCCATTGAGGGCCTCCTGCTTCCCATAACAATAAGCGTATCGCAGGGTTCCACTGGCCTTGGCTGTGTGCGCTAGCGAACCTTCGCTGGGCGTCTGGAACTTCTAGCCGAGGCTGTGGTTGTGACCCGCTCTGCCCTGGAAGGGCAACTTCAACATTTTCGGTGGGCTGCAACCACCCTCGCCCGGAGGCTTCACGATGAAAAGACTGGCTCTCAGCCTAGTTGTCTGCCTGATCACGCTTCCAGTACGCGCCGGCGACGGGGAGGGCGCGAAGCAGGATTTCGCGCAAAAAGCCGCGGTGTCGAACATATTCGAGATCGAGGCCGCGAAAATCGAAATCTCCCAAGGGCGAGCGGTCGCCGCTAAGCAATTCGCTCAGGATATGCTGCGGGACCATGGCCGCGCCGCAGGGTTGCTATCAGCGGCCGCCAGAAACGATGGCGTCACCGTTTCACAGTCGCTCGATGCCCAACATCAGCAGAAGATCGACGCTCTTAAAAACAGCGATCCCGCAAATCTTGACCAAGCTTACCTGTCGACACAGGTAACCGCGCATCAGCAGGCATACGAGCTGTTTGTGGCCTATGCGAAAGAGGGTCCGGATGGCCCATTGAAAAACGCGGCTGTGACGATGTTACCCGACCTCCACATGCACCTGACCCGTGTCCAGGGCATTTCTAACAAATAGCCGACAGCCTATCGCCCACGCCGCTGCCAAAATCGCTCGCAATAGGATGGCTATGCCAATCTTCTGCGGAAACGATAATGTGAACGTCGCTTCTGTCGCCGGGGCAAACGCCTTCTATTTTAGCCGCCGTGGCCAGCCTGCAGCTTGCTAGCGCAACCTCTGCACTCGTCGCACTCGGAGCCGCCTTGGCTATCGCCCGTCCTAAAGAAAAGATCGCTCTTCTTCTCGACATCGAAGACATCGCCTTGAACAAAGCCCGCTGACGATTGGAGATCAGCTTCGTTCATCACTCGTACGCCAGTTCCCCCTTTCAACATTGCCACATCGATAGGGCCGCCCACATTTCATCTGTAAATCCCCGGGACGCGGGAACTCTTGCACTCTGGGAATGTTCGGGCCCCGTCGCCCGGCACGTCCTCACTTGCAAAGCCTTCTGTCTCCTGGTCGTGTTGGGCGACACCTGTCCAATAGTCTGAGCAAGCGCCAAAAAAAGCGGAACAACATCGCCGCACGCAGGTTAAATTTGCGAGGCATCTGGGCCTCTTCAAACAATGGAGCTATGTCATGGCAAATCAGGGCGGCTCGCACGAGCAGCACGTAAAGGCAGGCCAGCAGAGCCACAAGAATTCTGGCTCGAAGCAGGCTTCTTCGAGCAAGACTTCTGAGGCTTCTTCTTCTGCCAAAAGCGCCTCCTCTGGCAAGCAGGGCGGCTCGCACGAGCAGCACGTCAAGGCTGGCCAGCAGAGCCATAAGAACAGTCACTGATAACAGCTTGTTCTACGACGAGGAGGCCGCCACGGCGGCCTCTTTCTTTTTTCATGCTCGCCTTTTGCGCCATCCTTCCACCTGACAGTTGCGCAAGTCGCCAGCTATGAAGCCCGTTCCTACCCGCGAGTTTCGGCTGCTGAATTTGCGCTCTCAACGACCGATCGTCTATTCGGCGTTCTCGATGTGGAAAGATGCGCCGCGACGTATTTCCTTGCAGGGTCACCGATCGCAGGTCCGATGGTCTGGTGTGAACACAGCAGTCGTTGAGTGACCGCCGCTATACTCCGCCCAGGCAGAAAAGTTCCCACTGATCAAACTATAAGTCAAAGCTTTCGACGGAATCTCGTGCGTCTAGTCGCTGGAACCGCATATCGAGCAAACCGTGACGACAGGCGCGGGAATAACCCTTCCACTTTCCGTGCCACCGGCAGCATGAAGGCATATTATGCCGGCCCGACTGGACCCAGCCGTGAACGCTGTTTCCCTCCGGGCCTGGCGGCGCAGCTCGCACTTCCACGCCTGGGAAACAACGAGGGCTTCGGCCGTTTAGTCGGCAGACAATCGCTCACGATCCATAATGACCGGCGCTAGCTCCGCGTCGTGAACCAGCTCGACGGTCGGGTCCACATTCTAAGGAAAGGCCTCGCCAAGAGACGGCGAGGCTTTCTCGCTGGTTGCTTGAGTTGAAACAGGGGAACGCTAAGGGAGCAACGTTCCAGCCACCAACGAGAGCGGCAATCGACGCAGCCATCTTAGGTCGTGCTTTACATCCGGGCAAACAACGTTATGAACACGCCACGAACGAATGCGAAGGTTGGCCCTATGGGCGGCGTGGTTATTGCGGTCGCCTGCGACCACCAACATCGATTTTCAAAGATGCTTGTACCAAGGATAACTATGTTGCAAGGCTTGGGCGTTGAAGGCGACGCCCATCTTGGCGTCACTATCAAACATCGCTACCGCGTGAGGACCGATCCAAGCCAGCCGAACCTTCGTCAGGTGCATTTGATCCAAGCGGAACTTCTGGACGAACTGGCCAGCAGTGGCTTTGCCGTCGCTCCGGGCGACCTCGGCGAAAATGTCACCACCCGCGGGGTCGACCTCCTTGCACTTCCTCGCGGGACGATCCTCAAGCTCGGCGCAGACGCGGTATTGCATGTAACCGGCCTTCGCAATCCATGCTCCCAGATCGAAAAGTTTCGCTCCGGTCTTCTCAAGGCGGTTCTGCTAAAAGCGCCGAGCGGCGAAGTCGTCAGGAAGACTGGTGTGATGGCCGTTGTTTTGGCGGGTGGCGTTGTCGTTCCCGGTGATCCTGTCGTGGTCGAACTCCCCCAACCTCCACTTTTTGGGCTCGAGGCTGTGTAAGATTTCGTGCACTGCGGATACGCCGCCCCTAGAAATTCCGGCAAGAGCCTGCAGATAACGCTGATGATCCATTTTACCGCTGACACGCATTTCGGCGACCCGCGCGTTTTGCGCCTCGATCGGCGACCGTTTTCAAGTACAGCCGAGCATGACGCGGCGCTTGTTCGCAGCTGGAATGAAACCGTTGGCCCCAGCGACGAGGTCTGGCACCTGGGAGACGTCATGTCGGCAAACGCGGGTGATTGCACAGTGCTTCTGTCAAAGCTGCATGGGCGCAAGCACCTGATCATCGGCAACAATGACCCGCCGACGACGACCAGTTCTTCCGCATGGGAAAGTGTGCAACACTACGCTGAAATCAGGCATGATGGGCATCACCTGGTCCTATGCCACTACGCTTTCAGGACATGGAACCACATGGGCAGGAAGTCGATCAATCTACATGGCCATTCGCACGGCAGGCTGAAACCCTATCCCCGCCAATTCGACGTCGGCGTCGATGCGCGCGGCCTGCGTCCCGTGACACTCGCGAGCATCTTGGGGCAGTAAGCCCGTCACTTCCGGCGGCGTGGCATTCGCTGAAGATCAGCGCCTGCCAACATTTATGGCTCTCAAGAATTTCCCTCGGGTTTTGATTGGCCTTGCCAACCTGCCCCGGGCCCGAACATTCCTACAAGAAGATACACACCAGATCCAGACGGACACAAAGGCGATACACCAGCGTGCGATCTGTCGCCGCGATCACCTTTGAGGAATTCAACATGCTTCAGCTCGCGCAATTGGCCGTTCTGGCCGCTTTCGTCGTTTTGTTTGCCGCCCTAAGCCTAGCGGCCTCACCGATGATTTTCATCGCTCACCATCGAATGCCTGTGATGATGGCCGGTATTGCGGCGATGGTCTGTCTAACTTTGCTCACCGCGATCCTGCTTGCGGCATCGTCGGTCCTGGACCGGGTCCGCAAAGCGAGAAATTCAGCTTAGAAGCCGCTGGGCGGAGCTTGATCTCCAATGCCATGGAACCACAACTGAGCTTCCACGTCAGCCTCCAATGGCGGTTCGGTTCCGGCCCTTCCGTTCACCGCAGATGTCCGGTCCAGGCGATTATCTGGTCCGCCGGCATCATGACAGTCTGTTTTCAGCTAGGAATGAGCAACGCAGTAGCAATGGTCAATGTTCTCGAGAGCGTGGAGGGAACAATCTTTGGATCAGGAGGTTTTTACTCGCAGGCAGCACTCGATTCTCCCATCGGGCACCGCTCTCCGCGGAGGCTGCGACAGCATGCAAACCCCCGGTCTCCTCCCTCCCGGACCGGGGGTTTTCATGTGGGCGCTCTTCGATTTCATCTGTTGTGACCAGGCTAAGCGCTCGCGGCTCGACGCTGTCCTGCTGAGCAGAGTTCAGTCAAATCCTTGAGGCGCTGGCGCTGTCGGGAGAAGCCCCTTAGAACTGGAAGCGCAGCGCTCCTTCTTGTGAAGACTGGCGCCGCCCGTCAGGGACCAAATCTCCAAGTCTGCAATCTGATACAAGCTGGCGCGTCACCGTGGTGCGACATCCAAAGGTGCTGTCTGCAATTGCAATATCTTCCGACCGCTCGCCGGAACGACGAGCGTTGC
>Ga0102589_1003066_pt1 | contig 17898 bp, 16 predicted proteins | sample AraplaMF_Col_mLB_FD_76858 | JGI IMG/M metagenome (GOLD analysis project Ga0102589, IMG submission 76858) | Arabidopsis root microbial communities from the University of North Carolina, USA - plate scrape MF_Col_mLB | ecosystem: Host-associated > Plants > Roots > Endosphere | place: USA... | reverse complement strand
GCGCGCTTCATCGTCGTGCTGCCGTTGCCGCACGCGGTCGTACCTGGAACCCACGACGACGCGCAGGCGCTGCTCGACTCGCGCGGCGGCCCGCTGACGCTGCTGCTGGTGGAAGACGATCCGACCGTGGCCGAAGTGATCTGCGGCCTGCTGCGCGCGCAGGGCCACCGCGTCACGCATGTCTCGCATGCGCTGGCCGCGCTCGCCGAATCGGCGACCGGGACCTTTGACGCGGCGCTGCTCGACCTGGACCTGCCCGGCATGGATGGCCTGGCGCTGGCGTCGCACCTGCGGATGCAGGGCTTCGACCGGCCACTGCTGGCGATCACCGCCCGCGCCGACGCCGACGCCGAACCGCAGGCGATGGCCTCCGGTTTCCAGGGCTTCCTGCGCAAGCCAGTGACCGGCGCGATGCTGGCCGCGTTGCTGCAGGGCGTGCCGCGGGTGGAGATGGCGTAGGGGCTCCTCACCAGCGCAGACGGCCTCTTCTGCGCCGTCATCCCGGTGGAAGGCGGGATCCAGGCCCTCAGCGTTTGGGCACTCCGGCAGCGGCTAACCACGACTTCGTCATTCCAGCGAAAGCTGGAATCCATCTTGATCTGCGCGAGATCAGGCAGAGCAACAGCGCAGTTTTTCCCTGCACTGGCTGTTGAGCGCGACACCTTCGTCGCCCCTCACCCCAACCCCTCTCCCGGTGGGAGAGGGGATAAATCGCCTTACCGCGCGCTCAACTCATGCACCGCCGCGACTAGCGCGGCGACGTGGTCGGGGCTCATGTCGGGCGACATGCCGTGGCCCAGGTTGAAGACGTGGCCTTCGCGCGAGCCGCCGTTGCCCTGCGCGTAATCGTCTAGCGCGCGGCCGACTTCGCGGCGGATCGCGTCGGGCTGCGCGTACAGCGTCACCGGGTCGAGATTGCCCTGCAACGCGACCTTGCCGCCGGTTCGGCGTGCGGCATCGCCCAGGCCGACGGTCCAGTCGATGCCGACGCCTTCAGCGCCGCTGTCGGCCAGCTCTTCCAGGTACGCGCCGTTGCCCTTGCCGAACAGGATGAGCGGCGTGTTGTCTTCACCGCGCGGCAGCGCCTGCGCGATCTTCTTCAGGTAGCGCAGCGAAAACTCGCGATACATCGACGGCGACAGCACGCCGCCCCACGTGTCGAACACCTGCAGCGCCTGCGCGCCGGCCTGGCGCTGCGCGTCGAGGTACGCGATGACGGCATCGCTCACGACCTCGAGCAGGCGGTGCATCGCCGCCGGGTCGTTCAGTGCGAGCGCCTTCACCTTCGAGAAGTTCTCGCTGCCGCCGCCTTCGATCATGTAGCAGGCCAGCGTCCACGGGCTGCCGGAAAAACCGATCAGCGGCACGGCGTTGTCCAGTTCGCGACGGATCGTGCGGACCGCGTCGGTGACGTAGCGCAGCTCGCGGTCCATGTCGGGCACGGCGAGTTTCGCGATGTCCTCGTGCGTGCGCACCGGGCGCTCGAACTTCGGGCCTTCGCCTTCCACGAAATACAGGCCCAGGCCCATCGCATCGGGCACGGTCAGGATGTCGGAGAATAGGATGGCCGCGTCCAGCGGGAAACGGCGCAGCGGCTGCAGCGTCACTTCGCAGGCCAGTTCCGGGTTTTTCGCCATGCCCAGGAAGCTGCCGGCCGCGGCGCGCGTGGCGCGGTACTCCGGCAGGTAACGACCGGCCTGCCGCATCAGCCACACCGGCGTGCGGTCGACGGGTTCGCGCCGCAGGGCGCGCAGGAAACGGTCGTTCTTCGGGGGCGTGGCGGTCATCGTGGATCCTTCGGAACGCATGCGCCGGTGGGCGCGAGTGGTGATGGGTTGCAGCCGGGGCGCGATTATGGCGGCTCGCGCCTCGCGCGACCCGTGCCATGGCGCACCGGACTGTTGCGGCGGGCCGGCTAGCGCGGTGCGTCGGCGCCCTGCACGAACATCAGCTGGAAGCCGCGCTTGAGCTGCTGGTCGCGCGCCGATTCCAGCGCGGCCATGGCGCTGGCCTGATCGAGGAACTGCTCGCGCCGCAGCGTGCTGCGTCCGCCGATCTGCCCGCTTTCGCGCACCAGGGTCCAGCCGCCGAGCAGGTCGGGCTGGAGCATCAGCTGTACGAAGCGGGGCGCTTCGCGGCCGTCGGGCCGTTGTTGCAGGAGCAGGCGCATGGCGCGGATTGTAACGAGGCGGCCGTGGCGAGGGCGGCGTTACGCTGAAGACGGGATGGGAAAACGCCCCGTCAGCGCTCGCGCAGCACCGCCAGGACCCGTTCGTTCGGCACGCCGGAGACGAGCTTCGCCAGCCCGGCGCGCTCCCACAGCACGAACCGCAGGCCCGCCGCTTCGGCCTTCTTGTCCAGCCGCATCCGGGCCAGCAGCGCCTCGGGGTCCAGGCCCGCCGGGATCACCGTGGGCAGGCCGAAACGCTGCAACAACGCCTGCAGCCGGTGCGTGTCGGTCGCATGCGCGATGCCCATCGCCGCAGACAGCCGTGCCGCCAGCACCATGCCGACCGCCACCGCCTCGCCGTGGTTGAGCGCGGCGCTGCCCGCGCCGGCATAGCCCTGTTCGGCCTCGATCGCATGCCCGAAGGTGTGGCCGAAGTTGAGCAGCGCCCGTTCGCCGTGTTCGTAGGGGTCGCGCGAAACGACTTCGGCCTTGTACAGGCACGAACGCGCGATCGCCTCCGACAACGCCGCGTCATCGCCGCCCAGCAGCGCATCGACGTGGTGTTCCAGCCAGGTGAGGAACTCGGCGTCGAAGATCGCGCCGTATTTCACGACTTCGGCCAGGCCCGCGCGCAGCTCGCGTTCGGGCAGGGTGCGCAGCGAGGCCGTGTCGGCGATCACCGCGCGCGGCGGATGGAACGCGCCGACGAGGTTCTTGCCTGCCGGCAGATCCACCGCGGTCTTGCCGCCGACGGAGGAATCCACCATCGCCAGCAACGTCGTGGGCAACTGCACCACGTCGATGCCGCGCATCCAGCAGGCCGCGGCGAAACCGGCAAGATCGCCGACCACGCCGCCGCCGAGCGCGATCACCGTCGCGTCGCGCGTCGCGCCCAGTTCGGCCAGTGCGTCCAGCGCCTGGCAGAAGCGCGCCATCGTCTTTTCCTGCTCGCCCGGCGGGATCACGAAGCACGAGATCGTCATCGTCGGCCGCGCCGTGCGCAGCGTCGCTTCGACGCGGTCGGCGTAGATCGGCGCGACGTTGCCGTCACTGACGATCAACGCATGGCGCCCGCGCAATGCGTGCCCTAACAACGCCGAATCGCCAAGCAGGTTCGGTCCGATGCAGATGTCGTAGCGCGCCTCGCCATCGACCTTGACCGTGCGCATGGTGCTCATGGGAATTCCGCGGTGCTGGACGAAGCGTCGTCGTGGTGGGGGCTGTCGGCGCATTGTCCCGCCGATGTGGATGAAGCCGGCGTGTCGGACGCGCGCTGCCAGCGGGCGTCGAGTTCGCGCGCCAGCGCATCGGCGACGGCGATGCTGTCGTGGGCGTCGGTGTCGAACACCAGATCGGCCACCTGCGCATACAGCGGCGCACGCAGCGCGGAGAGGTCGCGCAGTACCTGTTCGCGATCGCCGCGTGCCAGCAGTGGCCGGCTGCGGTCGCGGGCGAGGCGCGCGAGCTGCTGCTCCACGCTCACCTTCAAGTGCACGACGAAACCGCGTTCGCGCATGAGGCGGCGGTTGTCGGCATCGAGCACCGCGCCGCCACCGGTGGAAAGCACGAGGCCGTCCTGCGCCAGCAGCGTCGCCAGCACCGCACGTTCGCGCGCACGGAAACCGGCTTCGCCCTCGACTTCGAAGATCGTGGTGATGTCCGTGCGGGCCAGGCGTTCGATCTCGTGGTCGGCATCGACCATCCGCAGCCCGAAACGCTCGGCCAGCCGCCGCCCGACACAGGTCTTGCCGGCGCCCATGGGGCCCACGAGGACGAGGTTCGTTGCGGGGTTCATGCCGTCGATTCTAAAGGCTGCATCCGCCCACCGGGCGCCGCCCTGCATCCAGGTGCAGCGTCCGGTCGGCGATGCCCGGCAACGTGCGCAGTGCCTGCCGGCTCACGCGTTCGAACAGCTGCACGAAGCGGTCGACGCCGGCACGGTCCATGCCACGCGCGCCGGGACGTTGCGCCTTCAGCGCCTCCTCCTGTTGCCAGCGCCATTGCGGCACCGTTTCGAACCCAGGCGGCTGCAGGAACAGCAGGCGGTCGATGCGCGACCACAGCGCCGGGTAATCGTGTGCGAGCGCGTCGTTGCAATGGCGCCGCCACGCGCCATCGGCGTCCTCGTCGCGTTCGATGGCGTTGATGGGCTCGCGCAATCCGGCCTCGTCCTGCGGCGGCGTGCACAGGAACCAGCCCTCGAACAGCGTGAGGTCCGCCGCCTCCACGCGCCGCCAGCGCGATGGCGGCAGGCGGGTGTCGGCGAGCTTGTCGAAACGCGGCAACGCGACCGGCGTCCGCGCACGCAGCGCATCGAGCGTCGCGCAACCCAGCGCCACGTCGTGCGTGCCCGGCGGTCCGCGTGTGGCCAGCAGCGGATGGACACGTCGTGCCAGCCGCTGGCGTTCGCCACGCAGCAGGTACACATCGTCCACCGACAACACCGCCACGCGCAGGCCACGTGAACGCGCCAGCGCGGCGACCTGCGCGGCGAGCGTCGATTTGCCGGAGCCCTGCAGCCCGCAGATCCCGTACACATGCACACCCGGAGACAGCGCATCGGCCAGCACCTGCGCCACCAGCGCAGCGTCGAATCCGGCGGCGGGGTGCACACGGGGCGGCATCGGCCCACAATAGCGCAATGGACACGCCCGACCTGCTGAAAGAAGCCCTCGCCACGTTCGATACGCTGTTCGACGAAGCGCAACGTGCCGGCGAGCCCGACCGCACCGCGATGACGGTCGCCACCGCCAGCCTCCACGCGCGGCCTTCCGCGCGCACGGTGCTGCTGAAAGCGCACGACGCCCGCGGCTTCGTGTTCTACACGCACCTGGACGGCCGCAAGGGCCGCGAGTTGCAGGCCAATCCGCACGCCGCGCTGCTGTTCCACTGGCCGCGCGTGCGCGATGGCGTGCAGGTGCGCATCGAAGGCCCGGTCGAAATCGTCGGCGACGAGGAAGCCGATGCGTATTTCGCCTCGCGTCCGCGCGGCAGCCAGCTCGGCGCCTGGGCCTCGAAGCAGTCCGAAACGCTGGAATCGCGTGAGCAGTTCGAAGAGCGCCTGGCGAAGGCCGAACGCGAATTCGAAGGCCGCGACGTCCCGCGTCCGCCGCGCTGGACCGGCCTGCGCGTGAAGCCGGACACGATCGAATTCTGGTACGGCGCGAATTTCCGCCTGCACGAACGCCAGGCCTACGAGCGCGACGTCGCGGGCGAGTGGCATCGGCGGATGCTGTTCCCGTGAGTTTCGCCGGCGTGCGTCGCGCGGCTGCCGGCGATCTCGCGGCGTGGATGGCGATGCGCAACGAGCTGTGGCCCGAAGCGGACGACACCGCGGAGGAACTGCTCGCGCAGTTGCAGCGAGACGACCTGTCGGTGTGGCTGGGCTTCTGCACGAACGGCGAGCCGCTCGGGTTCGCCGAAGCGAGCCTGCGCCGCGATTACGTCAACGGCACCGAAAGCTCGCCGGTCGGATTCCTGGAAGGGTTGTTCGTGACCGGGGTGTGGCGGCGCAGCGGCGTCGGTCGCGCGCTGGTCGAGGCGGTCGAGCAGTGGACACGCCAATGCGGATGCAGCGAACTCGCCTCGGACGCGTTGATCGACAACATCGACAGCCACGCCGCGCATAAGGCGTACGGCTTCGAGGAGACCGAACGCGTGGTGTATTTCCGCAAGGTGCTCTCCGGGGCGGACGCATGATGCACGGCCCGCGCCGCATCGTCTGCCTCACCGAGGAACCGACCGAAACGCTGTACGCGCTGGGCGAGCAGGATCGCATCGTCGGCATCAGCGGCTTCACCGTGCGGCCTTCCGCCGCGCGCAGGGAGAAGCCGAAGGTCAGCGCGTTCACCAGCGCGAAGATCGGCGAGATCCTGAAACTCAGGCCGGATTTCGTCGTCGGCTTTTCCGACATCCAGGCCGAGATCGCCGGTGAATTGATCCGTCACGGCGTCGAGGTGTGGATCAGCAACCACCGCAGTGTCGATGGAATCATCGATTACGTGCGTCGCCTGGGCGCGCTGGTCGGCGCGGGCGATCGCGCGAACGCGTACGCGGATGGATTGCAGTGGGGCCTCGACGACATTGCCGCTCAGGCCGCATCGTTGCCGCAACGACCGAAGGTGTATTTCGAGGAATGGGACGAGCCGCTCATCAGCGGCATCCAGTGGGTCGCCGAGCTCGTGCGCATCGCGGGCGGCGACGACATCTTTCCCGAGCGCGCGGCCGAATCGCTGGCGAAGCAGCGCATTCTCGAAGACCCGTCCGAGGTGGTGCGTCGCGCGCCGGACATCGTGCTGGGCTCGTGGTGCGGGAAGAAGTTCCGCCCCGAGAAAGTGGCGGCGCGTCCGGGTTGGGATGCGATTCCGGCCGTGCGCGACGGGGAACTGCACGAGATCAAGTCGCCGATCATCCTGCAGCCGGGTCCGGCTGCGCTGACGGATGGAGTTCGCGAGATCGCGAAGGTGATTCGCGCGTGGGTGGGGAAGCGCTGACGGCTGCATTCACCACTTCTTCGAAGCGCATCGCAAGATGGGCTTCGCGTCGCGAAACCCATCATTCGGGCGCGCTAGGACGATGGGTTTCGCGCGGCGAAACCCATCCTACGGTGCTCAAACCACCGTCATCCGGGCGAAGGCCGGGACCCAGGCCCATACGCTCGGGCACTCCGGTAGCGGCAAACCACACCACCGTCATTCCAGCGAAAGCTGGAACCCATTCTGAAGTTGTCGCGGTGACGTGGTCGTGTCCCGGGTGCGCTTCGCTTACCCGGGCTACAACGGCGAACGATCGGTCCGGAGTCGTCAGCGCGTAAAGATTACCGCGGATAGAAATCCCGACTGAACTGCATCTGCGACGTCGCGCCGCCTTCGCGGACGATCTGCACGTCGAAGCGCAGCGTGTCCGGCGGGGTTACATCGATCGTCCCGACGTAATCCAGCAGCGCCGTCCCGGAGGCGGCATCGCCGCTGCGCAATTCGCGCATCTCGATCGGATGCACACGGCCGCGCAGGTCGGTCGCGGTCGCGGTGATCGTCGCCGGCAGCGCGGTTTCCTGCGCGCTTTCGCCCTGGCGCACGCCGATCAGCAGCATCACCGTTTCGTTGTTGCGCGCGATGCCGTACTGGCGCGCGACCTGTTCGCTCAGCGTCGAGGTCGGGATCGCGGACGCGCGGATCGTGACGTCGCCGATGCGGCTGACCGCCTCCTGCGTCGCGGAGTTCGCGCTGGCGGACGTCGGCGGTGCAGGCGGCGCGTTTCCACCACACGCGACGAGCGCGACACACAGTAGGGACAACACGAGGACATGGCGCATGGTTCGCTCCGATCAGTCGTTGGCGGCGGACAGCTGGCGGCCGCGTTCGGTGGCGGCGTGGATGGCGCGATCGACCAGTTCGCGGAAACCGCCCGCTTCGAAGGTCTCGATCGCCGCCTGCGTGGTGCCGCCGGGCGAGGTCACGCGCTTGCGCAGGACGTCGGCGGGTTCGTCCTGTCGGACCAGCATCGTCGCAGCACCCAGCAGCGTCTGCTGCACGAGCGCGCGGGCGGCTTCCGGCGACAGGCCCTGCGCGATGCCCGCGGCCTGCATCGCCTCGGCCAGCAGGAATACGTACGCCGGGCCGCTGCCGGAGACGGCGGTGACCGCGTCCATCCTCGTTTCGTCGTCGATCCACACGGTCGGGCCGACTGCTTCGAGCAGCGCATCGGCATCCGCGCGCTGCGCTTCGCTGGTGCGCGCGTTGGCGAACAGGCCGGTGATCCCCGCGCCGAGCAGCGCGGGCGTGTTCGGCATCGCGCGCACGACGGGCAATCCGCCGCCGAGCCAGCGATCCAACTGTTCCGTCGTGATGCCTGCGGCGATCGACACCACCACCGGACGATGCGCCTGCGCCAGCGGCAGCAGCGCGGCGCAGACCTCGCGCATCACCTGCGGCTTGACCGCCAGCACCCAGACGTCGGCGCCTTCGGCCGCGTCGGCTGCGTGCTCGGCGCAGGCCACGCCGAAGTCCTGCTTGAGGGCATCGCGAAGGGCGGCGACGGGTTCGGCGACGCGGATCGCGTCGACCGACCGGCCGCGCGCGACGAGGCCGCCGATCAGGCTGCGGGCCATGTTGCCGCCGCCGATGAAGGCGACGGTGGGGGCGTTCGATGTGGGGCTGGGCATGCGGAGAGGATAGCAATCCGGTCCGTTGGCCCGACCGCGACGGAGTGCCCATGCGCTGCGGGCCTGGGTCCCGGCCTTCGCCGGGATGACGTTGGAGAGAGCAGCGATGCCGCCGCGCCGGACGCTACCCCTTCGCCGGCCGCGCCCCGAACAGCGCCGTCCCGATCCGCACCATCGTCGCGCCTTCGGCGATCGCCACGGCGTAGTCGTCGCTCATGCCCATCGACAGCGTGTCGACCGTCGGATGCCCCGCGCGCAATGCATCGAACAGCGCGTGCGTGCGGCGGAAAGCGTCGCGGCGCTGTTCGGGGTCCGGGTGCGGGGTCGGGATCACCATCAGCCCGCGCAGGCACAAGCGCGGCTGGGCGGCGATGGCCCGCGCCAGCGCGGGCACGTCGCCGGGCTGGCAGCCGTGCTTGCTGGACTCGTCGTCGATGTTCACCTGGATCAGCACGTTCAATGGCGGGCGGTCGTCGGCGCGATGGCGGGCCAGCGCCTCCACCAGCTTGGGCCGGTCCACGGTCTGGACCCAGTCGAACAGGGCCGCGGCCTCCCTGGCCTTGTTCGACTGGAGATGGCCGATCAGGTGCCACTCCAGTCCGCGCCCGGCCAGCTCCGCCGCCTTGGCGATGGCCTCCTGGACATAGTTCTCGCCGAAGGCCCGCTGGCCGGCGTCGGCCAATTCCGCGACGGCCGTCGCATCCTGGGTCTTGCTGACTGCGAGCAGGCGCGGCTCTGGCCTGCCGCTGGCGGCGGCCGCGTTGTTGAGCTGGAGCAGGATGTCTTCAAGGGCGCGCGCGCGCACGTCTCAGTTCCCGTAGAAAGTGCTGGAAATAGGGCAAGGGGTGGGGGCTATACTGCGGTCAGGGGTAATTCCGTTCCACAGTTTCATCCAGAAGTGCAGGGGAGCACGCATGGATATCGCCGAACTTCTGGCGTTCTCGGTCAAGAACAAAGCATCCGACCTGCATCTGTCCGCCGGCTTGCCGCCGATGATCCGCGTCGATGGCGACGTGCGACGCATCAACATCCCGGCGCTGGACCACAAGCAGGTCCACGCGCTGGTGTACGACATCATGTCGGACAAGCAGCGCCGCGACTACGAGGAATTCCTCGAGGTCGACTTCTCGTTCGAGATTCCGGGCCTGGCACGCTTCCGCGTCAACGCGTTCAACCAGAACCGCGGCGCCGGTGCGGTCTTCCGTACGATTCCGTCCGAAGTGCTCACGCTGGACGACCTCGGCTGCCCGCCGATCTTCCGGGAGCTCATCCAGCAGCCGCAGGGCCTGATCCTGGTGACCGGTCCGACCGGCTCGGGCAAGTCGACCACGCTGGCGGCGATGATCGACCACATCAACAAGAACGAATACGGCCACATCCTCTCCGTCGAGGATCCGATCGAATTCGTGCACACCTCGCAGAAGTGCCTGATCAACCAGCGCGAGGTGCACCGCGACACGCACGGCTTCAACGAAGCCCTGCGCTCGGCGCTGCGTGAAGACCCCGACTACATCCTCGTGGGCGAGTTGCGCGACCTGGAAACCATCCGCCTGGCGCTGACCGCCGCGGAAACCGGCCACCTGGTGTTCGGCACGCTGCACACGTCGTCCGCGGCGAAGACCGTCGACCGAATCATCGACGTGTTCCCCGCCGGCGAGAAGCCGATGGTGCGCTCGATGCTGTCCGAATCGCTGCGCGCGGTGATCTCGCAGTCGCTGCTGAAGAAGGTCGGCGGCGGTCGTACGGCGGCGTGGGAAATCATGGTCGGCATCCCGGCCATCCGTAACCTGATCCGCGAAGACAAGGTCGCGCAGATGTACTCGGCGATCCAGACCGGCCAGAACTACGGAATGATGACGCTCGACCAGCACCTGCAGGACCTCGTCAAGCGTGGCCTGATCCTGCGTCCGCAGGCGAAGGAATACGCGAAGGACAAGCGGTTGTTCGAGTAAGTGCGGGATCGGGGAATCGGAATTCGGGATTCGTAGAAGCCGGAAGCGGGATCGGGTCGGGAAGCGTGAGCGGTTGCTCTTGCCAATCCCGAATCCCGAATCGCCAATCCCGGCCCAGGGGACAAACGCATGAACACCAGCACCAACGGCACCACGCCCGCAACCAACGCCACCGGCGCCATCGACTTCACTTCGTTCCTGAAGCTGATGGCGCACCAGAAGGCGTCGGACCTGTTCATCACCGCCGGCATGCCGCCGTCGATGAAGGTGCACGGCAAGATCGCGCCGATCACCCAGAACGCGCTGACGCCCGCGCAGTCGCGCGACATGGTGCTCAACGTGATGAACCCGCAGCAGCGCGAGGAATTCGAGAAGACGCACGAGTGCAACTTCGCCATCGGCGTTGCCGGCGTCGGCCGCTTCCGCGTGAGCTGCTTCTACCAGCGCAACCAGGTCGGCATGGTGCTGCGTCGCATCGAGACCAAGATCCCGACGGTGGAAGAGCTGAACCTGCCGCCGGTGATCAAGACGCTGGCGATGACCAAGCGCGGCATCATCATCTTCGTCGGCGCCACCGGTACCGGCAAGTCGACCTCGCTGGCGGCGATGATCGGCTACCGCAACATGAATTCGACCGGCCACATCATCACCATCGAAGACCCGATCGAATTCGTGCACAAGCACGAGGGCTGCATCATCACGCAGCGCGAAGTGGGCATCGACACCGACAGCTGGGAAGCGGCGCTGAAGAACACGCTGCGCCAGGCGCCGGACGTGATCATGATCGGCGAGGTGCGCACGCGCGAAGGCATGGACCACGCCATCGCCTTCGCCGAAACCGGCCACCTGGTGCTGTGCACGCTGCACGCCAACAACGCCAACCAGGCGATGGACCGCATCATCAACTTCTTCCCGGAAGACCGCCGCCAGCAGCTGCTGATGGACCTTTCGCTGAACCTCAAGGGCGTGGTCGCGCAGCAGCTGATCCCGACGCCGGACGGCAAGGGCCGCCGCGTCGCGATGGAAATCCTGCTGGGCACGCCGCTGGTGCAGGACTACATCCGCGACGGCGAGATCCACAAGCTCAAGGAGCTGATGAAGGAATCCGTGCAGCTGGGCATGAAGACCTTCGACCAGGCGCTGTTCGAGCTGTACCAGGCCGGCGAGATCTCCTACGAGGACGCGCTGCGCTACGCCGACTCGCAGAACGAAGTGCGCCTGCGCATCAAGCTGGCCCAGGGCGGCGACGCGAAGACGCTCGCGGCCGGCCTGGATGGCGTGGAGCTGGCGCAGGTGCGCTGAGCCTCCACTCCGGATGTCACGAAAGCCCCGCGAAAGCGGGGCTTTTTTGTTGTGGGTGTATCAGTCAGTGAAGACTCTTTCTTATTGAAGGTGCCCGCCGATCGCAGCCAGCGTGGCATCGCCTCACCCCCGTCGCGTTCTGCCCATTTGGTGTCGCAGCGCAGTCGCTACCAGACAGCCCGGTGGCGAGCCCGCCCGGGTCGTATTGCGTCGCATCCGGTGGCGTGGTCACTTGCATCAAGGTCAATCAGTCCTGTTCTGAATGAGGAGACGTGGGCAGGGGCGTGCGCTCCTGCCCATTTCAAGACGATGCGCGACTTCTTTCCCTATGCGTCATTAATCTTCCTTCTCACCTTCCTGCCCGGCTGCGCGTCGAAGCAGCTGCACACCAGGTCGATCGACACCACGATGATCCTCCCCGCAGGCGCGGAGCAGGCGCGACTGAAGCCCGGGCAGAGGTTCCTGATGCCCGTTCCCATCGAAAGCCCGTCGCCGCGCTTTCCGGAAAACGCGAAGCAGACGGCGGTGGCCGTGTGCGTGGAAATCGAGGTCTCGGAGGAAGGGCTCGTCCGCGCGGCCAGGCAGATCGAGGCGTCACCGGATTGCGAGGCCCGCGGCACGCAGGCGAGCGCGGCGTTCTTCCCGGCGGTACGCGAGGCCGTGGAATCGTGGAGCTTCTTCGGCGCCGCCGTGTGCGAATACGAGATCGACGAGGCGCAATGCGACCATGGCACCGCACGGCTCACGCCGGTGGCGGTGAAACTGGCCTACCGTTTCGAGTTCAGCCAGGCGAAAGGGACGCGACAGGTGTCGTCGGCGAAGCTCGAATAGCGCTGCGACGCGGACTTCCGGGCGGTACTGCGAAATCCGCAACGGGTCGGCGAGCCGAAGGGTCGATGCGGCTTCACGATCCATCGACGCCTACCCCCCATGCACGTTGACGCCACCCTTCGCATCGGTGGGACAGCATGGGCGCATGCACGCCGTGAGAGACCCCGACGGATGGCCGTGACCACGCAGCGCCTGGAGCGGTGGGACGATCCCGCGCGTGCCAGCGATCTGCGGATCCAGCTCGCACTGGACGCCGCCGGGATCGGCAGTTTCGTCTGGTACCCGCTGGACGATCGCGCGGTGCCGGATGCCCGCCTGGTGGCCATCCTCGGGCTCCCGCCAGACGCTTCGGTCAGCCTGTCCGGCGCGCTGGCGACGATGATCCATCCCGACGATCGGCAGCCGTACCAGGAAGCGGTCGAGCGCGCGCTCGATCCCGAGGGAACCGGACTGTTGCAGCACGACATCCGCATCTTCCGGCCCGACGGCGAGCAGCGATGGCTGTCGGTGAACGGGCGCACCTCGTTCGAAGGCGCACCGCCGCAGCCGGTGCGGGTGGACGGGGTGGCGATGGACGTCACCGAGCGAAAGGAGGCCGAAGCCGGGCTTCGCGCGAACGCGCGCACGCAGCGGTTCCTCGTCGCGCTGGGCGATGCGCTGCGTCCGCTGGACGATGCGGGAACGATCATGCGCACCGCCACGGGCATGCTCGCCGAACACCTGGACGTGAACCGCGGCTATTACGGCGAGGTCGAGCACAACGGCGTCTATTGCCGCGTGCGCGACAGCTTCAACCGCGGCGTACAGAGCCTGGACGGACGCTACCGCCTGGACGACTACAGTCCTTCGAAGATGGACATGCTGCGCACGGCGCGCGACCTGGTGATGACCGATGCCGACATCGACACCGAGATCACGCAGGCCGAACGCGACCGCTATCGCGCGCTCAGCATCCGCGCGCTGCTCAACGTACCGCTGGTGAAGAACCAGCGCTTCATCGCCGTGCTGGGCGTGAGCGACGTGCGTGCGCGGCAGTGGAGCGGGGAGGAAATCGAAATCGTGCGCGAGACGGCCGAGCGCACCTGGGCCGCCGTCGAACGCGCGCGTGCCGAAGCCGAACTGCGCCGCAGCGAGGAACGTTTCCAGCAGGTCGCGCATAGCCTGGATGCCTCGTTCTACGTCGTCGACATGGCGCAGGACCGCGTGCATTACCTCAACGACGCGCACCGGCGCTTGTGGTCGATGGAGCCCGCGCGGCGCCGCGAACTGTGGTTCCAGCGCGTGCATCCGGACGACACGCAACGCGTCCGCGCGCTGCACGATGCGTTCACGAACGGGAAGGCGCCGATGTTCGATGCCGAATACCGCATCGTGCTGGACGATGGCTCCGTGCGCTGGATCCACGACCGCGCGACGGTCGGGCGCCGCAACGAGGACGGCCGCGTGCGAACCGTTACCGGCATGGCGCAGGACATCACCGAACGCAAGCTCGCCGCGCTGCTGCTGCGACATTCGGAAGAGAAATACCGTCACCTGTTCGACTCCATCGACCAGGGCTTCGCGCTGCTGGAAATGATCTACGACGGCGAGCGGCCGGTCGATTACCGGTTTACCGAGGTCAACCCCGCGTTCGAACGCCAGACCGGCGTGGTCAACGCCGCCGGCCGCACCGTGCGCGAATGCGCGCCGGAACTGGACCAGGGCTGGTTCGATACCTACGGCGAAGTCGCGCGCACCGGCGAGCCGCTGCGCTTCCAGCGTCGCGCCGACGCGTTCGACCGCGACTTCGATGTATACGCGTTTCGCGTCGGTCCGCCCGAGGCGCGCCGCGTCGCCGTGCTGTTCGCCGACATCACCGATCGTCGCCTGATGGAAGACGCGCTGCTGCAGGCCGATCGCCGCAAGGACGAATTCCTGGCGACGCTTGCGCACGAACTACGCAATCCGCTCGCGCCGCTGCGCACCGGCCTGGAACTGCTGCGGCGCTGGAACGAGCGCGACGACGCGGGCGCCACGCTGGGCATGATGGAGCGGCAGGTACGCCACCTGGTACGCATGGTGGATGATCTGCTCGACATCAGCCGCATCAGTCGCGGCAAGGTGGAGCTGGATCGGCGTCGCATCGACCTGGTGCGCGAAGTGCGCGTCGCCGCCGAGGCGATGCTGGCGACCTACGAAGCGGCCGGCCGCACGCTGTCCATCGAACTGACGCCGTCGCCGCTGCTGGTGTGCGCCGACGCCACGCGCGTGATGCAGGTGCTGGGCAACCTGCTCAGCAATGCGCTCAAGTTCACGCCCGAGGGCGGGCATGTGCGCGTGTGCCTGGCGCGCGAAGGCGATGAGGCCGTGCTATGCGTGCGCGACGACGGCATCGGCATCGCCAGCGATCATCTCGAACAGATCTTCGCCAGCTTCATGCAGGTGGACACTTCGCTCGAGCGCGGGCAGAGCGGGCTCGGGCTGGGGCTTGCCGTGGCGAAGGAACTGGTGTCGATGCACGGCGGCCGCATCCAGGCGCGCAGCGGCGGGCTGGGGCAGGGCAGCGAATTCATGGTGCGCCTGCCGCTGGAGGACGTCCTCGAATCGTTCCAGTACGACGGCCTCGACATCGCGGGCGCGCCGCTGGTGGTGGAGCGAACCGAGGCGGCGCATGCGTGGAAACGCGTGCTGGTGGTGGACGACAACCGTGCGTCCGCCGATACGCTGGCGGTGCTGTTGCGGCTGTCGGGGTTCGAGGTCGCCGTGGCCTATGAAGGACGCGCGGCGGTCGATCGCGCGAGGGACTGGCATCCCGACGCGGTCGTGATGGACATCGGCATGCCCGACCTCAATGGCTTCGATGCATGCCGTGCGATGCGCGGTGATGCGGAGGGCCGGCCGTTCGTGGCGATCGCGCTCACCGGCTGGGGCGGTAGCGACGCGAAGGCGGCCAGTCGCGAAGCTGGCTTCGACCTGCACCTGGTGAAACCGGCCGAACCCAGTGCCGTGACCGACCTGTTGTCCATGCGCCTGTCCGCGCTGGCGAATCGGCCTTCGGCGTGAGGCCGGCCGTCAGAGTTTGCGACGCCACGCCGGATCGAGCGGCGGCTTGAGCTTCAGGATCTTCTTCTGCGTCGGGCAATCGTCGCGGTGCGCGCCGGGCAGGTAGCCCAGGCTCATCAGGAATTCGTTGGTGATCTCGCCGCCGGTGAAGCGGAAGGTCTTCTTGAACAGCTTGATCCAGCCGGCCTTGTCGCGACGCTTGCCGTTCTCGTCGAGCAGGTGCGCGTCGAGCCATTGCGCGAAACCGCCATGCGAGGCGCGCAGTTCGCGGATCACTTGCGCATTGTGGATCGCGGCATCGACCTTCAGGCGATTGCGGATGATGCCGGCATCGTTGAGCAGCCGTTCGCGATCCCTGTCGCCGTACTTCGCGACCTTGTCGACGTTGAAGCCGTGGTAGGCGCGATGGAAGCCCTCGCGCTTGCGCAGCATCGTTTCCCAGCTCAGGCCGGCCTGGTTGATCTCGAGGATCAGGCGTTCGAACAGCACGGATTCCTCGCGCTGCGGGAAGCCGTATTCGGTGTCGTGGTACGGGCCGTGGAGCGGGTGGCCGGGGGCGTAGTCGCAGTAGCCGGACATCAGGATTTTCGCCGTTGTAGCCCGGGTAAGCGAAGCGCACCCGGGATGGTCGTAGGATGGGTTTCGCGATGCGAAACCCATCATTCAGCCGCAAAGACGATGGGTTTTCGCGATGCGAAACCCATCGTGCGCGGTCACTTCTTCGTGGCGAACTCCTGCAATCCCAGCGTCTGGAGCCCCTGCTCGAAGCGGATATCCACCGGGATCTTCGCGTCCTTCAAACGCGCAAGATCCGCTGCAAGCTCCGGCTTGATCACGCCCATCGTCTCGGTCATGCGCTTGGCTTCGGCGTAATCGCCATCGCCCTGCACGGTCAGCAGCTTGGCGCTGAGCGCGTTCATCGCTTCGCGCATCTTGTCGAAATCGACGCGGTAGCGGCCATCGGCATCGCGCGTGAACGCGCCGCGTTCGGCGAAGAAGTTGAAGCGCACCATGTTCGCCTTGCCGTGCGCGTCGCTGGCGCCGAACCGCACCGAGCGCAGGATGCCGGCGAGGAACGTCACGTAGCCGTCCATCAGCTTGCTTTCTTCCAGCTCGCCCTGGCGGCTGAGCGCGTCGATCATGTACAGCCCGAGGATGTCGGCCTTGCCTTCCTCGAAGCTGGAGGAGAACTCCTTCAGCGCTTCATCCACGGTGCCCTTGCCGTCGAGCGTCTTCTTGATGCCAAGCCCGTGCGCGACTTCATGGAACATCACGTCCTCGAAGAAGGCATCGAAGGTGACGTGCTTGAGCTGGTCCTTCGCGATCAGCTGGTTCGCGATGGGCACCAGGATCGCGTCGAACTTCGCGCGCATCACGTTTTCCAGCTGCAGGCGTCGCGTGCCCTTCTTCAGCTGGACTTCCTCGTCGTTGGGCAGGTTGATCGCGATGGTCTTGCCGCCGACGTTCGCGTTGCCGCCGTAATAGACGACCTGGTACGCGTTGAGGTCGGCATCGGAACCGGGCATTTCCGCCTTGTACTTCGCATCCACCGGCAGGCCCTTCTGCAGCGCCGGCAGGAAGCTGGCGAAGCGCGCGAGCTTCTGGCTCCACTCCACGTCCTTGACCAGTACCAGGCCTTCGTACGCGGCCTTGTAGCCGAACAGCTGGTCTTCGTAGGTTTCGATCGGGCCGATGACGACGTCGACCGGATTGGTCTTCATGTCCATCCACGCCATGTCGCTGGGACGGAAGTCGTCGCTCAGCAGCGCATCGGCGCGCATGTTCAGGTAGCCCGCGAACGACTTGTCGGCGCTGAGCTTCGCCGCTTCGCGCAGCAGCGTCGCGATGCGCTCAAGCTCGGGCTTGTAGGCGACGTGGTAGGGAACGGTGACGAGCTTGCCGTTCTCGCGGCGCAGCACCGTGTAGTTGGAGGTCTTGTCGGGCAGCTGCGCGGCTTCGAATTCGGCCTTGGTCATGTCGGCCGGATAGAACGGGCCGCCCGGCGGACGCGGACCGACGCCGTCGATGAAGGGCGTGTCCTCGTTCAGGCGATCCCACGGGCCGTAGTTGATTTCGGCCAGCTCGCGCGTGGCCGCATCCGGCGCGCGCGCCAGCAGCGCGGCGCGGTCGCCTTCCCAGGACTGCTTCCAGTACAGGTCGTTGGTGACTTCGCTGGCTTCCACCAGCAGCGCGATCATGCGGCGGGTGTTCTCGTCGAAGCGCGAGAGGTCGGCCTTCAGCGGCACCACGGCGTAATCGCCTGCGTGCGCGGCGGCATAGGACGTCGTGGCCGTGGCGGGAGCGGGCGCGGAGGCCGCGGTCGGCGCTTCGGGCGGATTCGCGCGCTGGCAGGCGGCGAGGGCGAGGACGGCCAGGCAGGACAGGACGAGCGGGCGCTGTGGGAACGAGGACATGGCGACGCCAGGGGCAGGGAAAGT
>Ga0102589_1003062_pt1 | contig 17915 bp, 18 predicted proteins | sample AraplaMF_Col_mLB_FD_76858 | JGI IMG/M metagenome (GOLD analysis project Ga0102589, IMG submission 76858) | Arabidopsis root microbial communities from the University of North Carolina, USA - plate scrape MF_Col_mLB | ecosystem: Host-associated > Plants > Roots > Endosphere | place: USA... | reverse complement strand
CAACTAACAATGACTCAAATGCTACACTTCCTACTACTCTTTCCATTATTGCATTAGTATTAGGCATTGTTTCATTAATTTTAAGTTTAAGAAGAAAGAAGCAGATCTAATTATTAAAAAATAAAAGTAAGCTACCTCGTCTGAACCAGAGGTAGCTTTTACTTTTTATTATATGTATATATTGAAAAAATACCTTTTAAGAACACCATGTGAGGAACCGACTTTTCTACCTATACATATTAAATTGTGAAATAAATGAATTAAAAAATAACAAATTTACTAAATTTCTTGATTTTACCTTATCTACATAGTATATTTAAATCGTAATAGTTACGATTTAAATATAGGAGTGTTTTTAATGAAAAAAATACCTGTTACAGTTTTAAGTGGCTATTTAGGAGCTGGAAAAACCACATTATTAAATTATATTTTAAAGAATCGACAAGGATTAAGAGTAGCAGTCATTGTAAATGACATGAGCGAAGTCAACATCGATGCTGAATTAGTGAAGCAAGGTGGAGATTTATCTCGAACTGAAGAAAAACTTGTTGAAATGTCAAATGGATGTATTTGTTGTACATTAAGAGAAGATCTTCTTATTGAAGTAGAGAAATTAGCTAAAAGGGGAAATATTGATTATATAGTAATTGAGTCTACTGGAATAAGTGAACCGGTTCCTGTAGCACAAACTTTTTCATATATCGACGAAGAATTAGGAATCGATTTAACTCAATTCTGTAAACTTGATACAATGGTGACAGTTGTAGATGCAAATCGCTTCTGGAAAGATTTCCAATCAGGAGATTCTTTACTTGATCGTAAAGAAGCATTAGGAGAAGAGGACACAAGGGAAATAGCAGATCTATTAATTGATCAAATTGAATTTTGTGATGTTCTAATTTTAAACAAATGTGATCTAGTATCAGAAGATGAACTTATGAAATTAGAAAACGTATTAAGAACCTTACAACCTAGTGCCAACATTATTCGTACTATTAATGCAAAAGTTGAATTACGAGAAATTTTAAATACAAACTTATTTGATTTCGATAAAGCTAGTGCTTCAGCTGGTTGGATAAAGGAACTCAATGAAGGTCATCATGAGCATACACCAGAAACAGAGGAATATGGAATCAGTTCTTTTGTATATGATATAAAGAAGCCTTTTCATTCAGAACGTTTTACTAAATGGGTTTATTCAATGCCAAAGCAAATAGTGAGGGCTAAAGGGATTGCGTGGTGCGCTAGCAGAAATAATTTAGCGCTTTTAATGTCTCAAGCTGGGCCATCTGTAAGTATTGAGCCTATTTCTTATTGGGTTGCCTCCTTACCAACAAACCAACAAGAGCAAATTATTAAACAAAATCCACGTTTATTGGATGAATGGGATGATCAATTTGGTGATCGTCACACCAAATTAGTATTTATTGGCGTGGATTTAGAACAAGATAAAATAGAAAAGGAATTAGATCAATGTCTTCTAACTGAGGAAGAGTTTGAAGAGAATTGGAGTAAGTTTAAGGATTCATTCACTTGGAATTTGCAACAGACGCACTAGAAAATATTTCGCATAACGCTTTTTTATTTTGAAATTTCAAAAGGTTAGATTACAAAACACTCTAAAAACGCAGGTTAACATTAGTTAACCTGCGTTTTCTACTCTTATTTATTGATTATTACGATATACGTAAGGATCATCTGGTTTTTCTTCACGTTTTACTTTTGTTACTTTTACAATGGGGATTGTCTTTTTAAATGGTTGATAATACATCGTACTTACTTCACCCGTTACTGTTACCCAATCGTCATTTTTAAATGATACATCATCTGGAAATTGAACTAACATACCAAACACACCTGAATCTGCTATACAATGGATGATACCAAAACGAAATAAAAAGTACTGATTGTCTTTTAATTCTTTGGTGTGGTACATAAATCCCTTAAACTTAATTTGTTTTCCGGTAAACTCACCAGGAAATCGATAAATGGTTTCCATCGCATTTAAAAACTCTTCATCTTCTAAATTAATGGTATCCCCTTTTGAAAACTTTTTTAAATCTTTATGAATCATTTTATAGTATGCATCTTCCCCATAAAAAGAACTCGTATCTGGTTGTAGAAACTGATGTGAGGAGTAAGGATCCTTTTTATCATAAATAGGAAAATGAAATCCTTTTGCTTCAACAATATTTGAATCAAGTGTAGCTACAGGCAAAAAAAAGACGGTTAAAACAGGTAAGAAATAAAGAGGGTACCATGCCCGTCTTTTCCACTTTTTCGGTGATTCATGACTATGACCGCATCCGCAGTCACAATTATGGTCATGCTCTTTCTCATCAGATCCTGTCATATAAAAAACTAGCTCTGCAATGGTTAAAAACCACAGTAAAAAAATCGTTCCATATGAAATCCATGAATATTTCATGTTAATATATTTTGAAATATCTCCAGTAGCATGAAGATGCATAAAAATCATAGTAAAGCCTAACAAAATCAAAACTCTAAACATAAATATCCCTCCTTTTTAATGAACAATTAGTAGAGATAGGACTAGTACAAGAATAAACACGTATGCAAATAGTGAGAAAACAAATTTTGTCTTAAATTGGCTCAACATCATTAATGTATTTTTTATATCAAACATAGGGCCAAATACTAGAAAGGCTATAATTGCACTATCATTAAAGGTACTTCGAAACGATGAAGCAATAAAGGCATCAGCTGAAGAACATAACGACAAAATATAAGATAAACCCATCATTACTATGTTTGAAGATACTGCTCCGTGTCCAAGAGCCATAAGGGTAGAGGTCTTCACATAAGTTTGCATGGCGGCAGCAATTAACCCACCGATAATGACGAATTTCCCAACAGAAAAGAATTCATCAATAGTATGTTTAAGAGCTTCTCCTATTTTTTCACTCATCTTCTTGGAAGCAGTGTGTACATGTATTTCATTTTTAACTTGTGGCGTTTTAAATTGAAAAGCTAAAATTAAACCTACTATTAAAGAAACAAGAAAGGCAACAAGACCACGTTCAATCATGATTTTCCAATCGTTACCGAAAGCCACAAATGTTGCGAATAGGACAACAGGGTTAATAATAGGACCTGTTAACATGAAGGGAATGGCCGCATATAGGGGAACACCTTTTGCCATTAAACGCCTTGTAATAGGAACAATTCCACATTCACAAGCTGGAAATAAAGCCCCAATTACACTGGCGAGAACAATCGCACCAAATTTGTTTTTAGGGATAGCTTTTGCCATCATTTCATCCGTTACAAAAATTTGAATAATACCGGAAATAATGACACCTAATAATATAAAGGGTAGCGCTTCAATTAGGATACTAATAAAAATAGTGTTCATTTGTAAAAGAGATGAACTCATTATACTCACTCCAACTAAGAAATAATCATGTTGCTTTATATTCGAATTTTCTGTTTGTTTCTAAACATAGAAAAAGCCCCTTTAAATAGAGAGTAATATCACTTACAAACAGTGACATTACACTATTTACCTAAAGGGGACAATCTCACCAAAAAACAAAATTGAATATATACACTAGCCGTAATAAAAAAATTACCTTTATAACATAAACAAATAGTAGTCTCTAGGAAAGTGAGCTTAATCAAAACCATAAAGACCATATTATTTAAAGAATGCAAATTAAAATAAATCTTTGGATATATTATCTTTTTTATACAAATATCTTTTAATATTTACATGAACACTTCTTTTCACATTTGTACTATATCATAGAAAAATGAAAGTATGGTGAAAATACAGTTACCAATTTTTCACTTCTTATTATAGTCATAAATTATGCAGTACTTTAACACAATAATTTGAGTATATAACTATTTTAATGGTGTATAGCTTTCCCTTAACAGTAAATCTATCATAGAATGCTTTCTATTCACCAGGACCTATCAGCTGTTCATCTTGATAAAGTTCATATACGTATGGGTTATCAGGTTGGTGTATAGACTCAATCTGTTGAATTTGAATATACGGAACATCCTCTTGATTGTACGTAGCTTTTTTAACTATTCCTTTTATATGAACCCAATTGTCTGTTTTAAAGGTAGAGGCATTCTCTATGGTTGATAGCATTCCATAAACAGATGCATCTGCCACACAACATGATATTCCAAAACGAGCTACTACAAATTGATTATCTCTAAATCCATTTTCACGGTATACAAATCCATCAACCTCAATTTCTTTGCCTATAAACTGATCTACATTATTTTCGATGATACTCATCACAGGAATATAATCTGTATTATTTACATTAATGCTCTTTTGTTTTAATAGCTTTTTTTCAAGCAATTTATAAAACCCTTTAGGCGGGATTTTAGGAGGAGAAATATTACCTTGATGCTCTAAGGGAACATTTTTTGGTACTTCTTCTGAATCACCAGCTAATACCTTATTCGTGTATTCTTCTACTTCGGAATTAATGGATTTAACTTTATTATTTCCTTGTTGATCTGGTTGCTTGCTAGGAACATTAGCTGAAAACTTTACTCCTCTTTTTACTGCAACTGAGCTGTCAAGCGTATGATTTGAAAATAGAAATCCTGTCATAATAGGTAATAAAAATAAAGAGTAAATGAGAGTAGTTCGAACTTTTCCTTTTTCAACGTGATCGTGACCGCATTCGCAAGATTCGTCAGTACTTATACTACTTCGCCAGATTTGTACAATTCCCAATAAAAAAAAGGTACATGAAGAAAATAATATAAAAGGCATCATTTTAGGCGCAATAAATTGAATGATTTTACCTGTTAATATGAGTTTAAACATAAGGAGTGAGAAACCAATTAGTAATATCCCTCTTATATAGATAACGAATTGCTGATCAACTTTTTTCATACCACTTCTCCTATCTACTAACTATTCCGTAAGTCATGACAACAAGATACACAATCACAGTGATGATAAGAATAAGGCTAAATGCAAATCGTTTTTTAAAAAAAGACAATAGCAAAATAGTGTTTTTAAAATCCATCATAGGTCCATAGAGTAGAAAGGCAAGAAGAGCTGTAGGTGAAAATGTATGAGAAAAAGATGAAGCAACAAAGGCATCTGCTTCTGAGCAAAGTGACAGTACATAAGCAAATCCCATCATAACGGCCGAAGACATGTAGTCATTACTTGCAAGGTTCGTTAGCAGCTGTCTATCTAAAAAGGTTTGAAATAGGCTTGCTACGAGCGCGCCGAATAATAAGTATTTACCCATATCGAAAAATTCATCGCTAGCATGATACAACGTTTGTTTTATTTTATTTCCTACTTTTACTTCCTCATGTTCATGAACGTATACATCTCGTAACTGATTAGAATTTCGAAAAAAGAAATAAACGCATAGACCGATTAATATACAAGCAACAACAGATAGACCCATACGACTGTAGACGATGGACGTATTTGACTGGAATGCATAAAAAGTAGCAGCAAATACAATTGGATTTAAAATGGGTGCGCCGACCAGAATGACAACGCCAATATGAAGTGGCATTCCTTTTTTTAATAATCTTCTTATAACCGGAATAATGGCACATTCACAAACGGGTAAAAGGGCACTTACAAGAACAGCTGGTATAAGCGCGATATATGGATTTTTTGGAATCAGACGTTGGATGAGTTCTTCTGATACAAATACTTGAATAAGAGCAGATGCAAATACACCAAGCAAAATAAAAGGGATAGCTTCCAATATAATACTTAAAAAAATAGAATTTACATTCAATAAGGATGCTGGAATAGCTAAATCTTTCGTATCTATATCAACAAATAAAAAACAATAGCCAAAAAGTAGCAGCAACAAAACACCAATTAGGTCTTTACTTAGTCTTGTTATGGTTGTCATAATCTATCATTCCACCTCCATTTACTAGAACTATATGCTAGAGTTTGAGTGGATTATGCAACCAATTTTTAAAAGATGTAATACATAATTTCAAGATAAATGTAAAACACCTATAAATTTTTCTTGTAAATAAAATTAATTTTCTTGAAAAAAACTAAATATGAATATCGTAAAATATGGTTTAAAAACCTTTTTTCTGAAATTTTACCTTTATATTTTTACAAAAATATATAAAAAAGCTTGCAAATAGTAATAATTACGATTTATTATTGAATAGTTTACTAGGTGAACTTATTTTTAGTAAATGTAAGATTACTCTAATAAAATGACGACATCTAGTGTAGGTAGGTACATATTTATAATTTTTTAGAAAGAAGGAATCTACATGAAAAAGAAATATGTAACGACAGCTGTGGTAGCAGTAGCATGCTTTTCACTTATGGTTGGATGTTCAACTAAAAGTGGGAGTTCAAACGAAACAAATAAATCATCGACAGATGAAAAAATTCATGTGACGACTACGTTCTATCCTATGTACGAATTTACAAAACAGGTAGCTGGAGATAAGGCAGATGTGGAGTTACTCATTCCATCGACGGTAGAACCACATGATTGGGAGCCTTCTCCTAAAGATATGAAAAATATTCAGCAATCGGACGTAGTGGTTTACAACAGTCCTTATATGGAGACATGGGAACCATCGATTGAAAAAAGTATAAATGGCGAGGGACCAACGTTTGTAAAAGCAAGTACAGGGATTGAATTAATAAATGGAATTGAAGATGAAGAAGAAAAAGGTAAGCAAGCCCATGCATACGATCCACATGTATGGTTAAGTCCCGTTCTTGCACAAAAAGAAGTTGAAAATATTGCAGAAGCACTTGAAAAAGCAGATCCAGATAACAAAGATTATTATGAAAAAAATAGTGAAAAATACATTGATCAATTAAAAGATCTAGATCAAAAATATCAATCCACATTAAAAGATGTACCGAATAAAGAATTGATTACACAACATGCAGCTTTTGGTTATCTTGCGAAACAATATGGTTTAACGCAAGTTCCAATTGCAGGACTCTCTCCTGAACAAGAGCCAAGTGCAGCGAAATTAGCAGAATTGAAGAAATTTGCTCAAACTCATCATGTTAAAACGATTTATTTTGAAGAATTAACATCTCCAAAAGTAGCAAGAACTTTGGCTGATGAAGTAGGAGCGAAAACAGAGGTGTTAAACACGTTAGAGGGTTTAAGCAAGGAACAACAAAAGCAGGGTTTAGACTACATCGAAGTCATGGAAAACAATTTAAAACAATTGCAAAAGTCATTATCTGAGTAAACTATCATAAAAAACATGCGTCTTTATCTTAAAGACGCATGTTTTAATTAGAAGGTGGAAGAAAAAATGGAACTTATTTCATTAAAAGATGTCGTATTTGGTTACCAACATACGCCTATATTAAAAGATGTTTCATTTACCATTGACAGTGGTGAATTCGTTGGAGTTACTGGTCCAAATGGCGCGTCAAAATCAACGATGCTGCGATTGATGCTGGGTCTGTTGAAGCCGTGGCGAGGAACAATTCTAATCAATAAAACTAACCATGAAGGAAAAAAGCTAAAAATTGGCTATGTGCCTCAACAAATTGCCTCGTTTAACACAGGTTTTCCAAGCACTGTATTAGAGTTAGTAAGATCTGGTCAATATGAAAAGGGAAATTGGTTTAAACGACTAACAGTAAAGCATCATCAAAAGGTAGAAGATGCACTAAAAATGGTGGGTATGTGGGAATTTAAACATCATAAAATTGGCGATTTATCTGGAGGGCAAAAACAAAAGGTTTGTATTGCACGGGTACTCGCTTCAGACCCGGATGTGTTAGTACTAGATGAACCGACAACAGGAATGGATGTAGAAAGTCGCCAGGCATTTTATCAATTTATGGATCACCAAGTTAAAAGGCATGGTCGTACAGTTGTGATGGTCACACATGAACAAGACGAAGTTGAAAAGTACTTAACGAAAATTATTCGACTAGAAAGAGGTGAAAAAGGCGGATGGAAATGTTTAACTTGGAATTCATGCAGCGCGCATTTTGGGCAGGAAGTTTAATTGCGATTATTGCACCTTTACTTGGTGTATTTTTAGTGCTTAGACGACAAGCATTAATGGCAGATACATTGTCACATATTTCTCTTGCTGGTGTAGCGATTGGTTTTTTTATTCATTCTAACGTTACGCTATCAAGCTTCTTAGTCGTTATTATTGGAGCAGTTGGCATTGAGTATATGAGAAGGGCCTATCATACGTATTCGGAGGTTTCCATTGCTATACTGATGGCAGCAGGGTTGTCCTTTGCTCTTTTCTTACTCAGTATCACAGAAGGCGGTATGACAACTAACATTGAACAATATTTATTCGGTTCAATTGTGACCATTAGTAATGAACAACTCTACATTATGACTGGCGTTACCGTACTAATCCTTTTATACTTTTTTATTTTTAAAAGACAGTTGTATTTAATAACCTTCGATGAAGACACGGCTCAAACAAGTGGAGTAAATGTTCATTTACTTTCATTATCTTTTAGTATTCTAGTAGGTATGGCAATTGCTGTTATTATTCCAACAATTGGTGTGCTACTTGTATCCGCGCTGTTAGTCCTACCGGCAGCTTTTGCGATTAAACTATCAAAAGGTTTTACAATGGTCTTTCTAGTGGCGATTGCTATGGCACTTTTTAGTATCCTTTTAGGGCTTACATCTTCTTATGAACTGGGAACACCTCCTGGAGCAACCATTACATTGTTACTAGTCATTCTTTTACTTATTGGTTTTATTGTCCAGAAGGTAGTATTGATGATAATGCGATCAAACCATAAAAAGATACATTAATTTAAAATATTTTAGTCTATCCACATATCGTTTCACATATAAAGATAGAAGTAGTATATTAAAACGTAAACATTACGATTTAATTCTAGAATGTACACCTATACGAAGATTCTCTATCTTCAATTACTCTTTTATGTGGAGGGATTATTATGACAGCTATACCTTCTTATATTCTTTCTGGCTTTTTAGGAAGTGGAAAAACAACATTGTTAATTAACATCTTAAGATATTGTAAAAAGAAAAATTTAAAACCCACAATTATTTTAAATGAATTAGGTAGTGTAAACGTAGAGAGCCATTTGTTTGAAAATGAACAAGTATTTGAACTACTAGACGGTTGCATTTGCTGTACGATTCAAGATGATTTAAAAAAAACGTTAATGAATGTAGTAAAACAACATGAAAAAGGGCCTGTTGATATATTACTTATAGAAGGAACAGGTGTTGCAAATCCTCTTGAGTTAGTGGAAACAATGTCTAGCCCTTCATTACTAAAGTATTTTGATTTACAAGCAGTTATTAGTTTAATTGATGCCAATACGTATGTAGATAATCAAAGTATTTTCACATCAAAAACAATTCGTAATTTACTTGAAAGTCAGGTTAAAGGTGCTACAACAATTGTCTTAAATAAAGTAGATTTAGCAACGGACAAGCAAATGGCTAAAGTAGAAACAAAGTTGGCAAAATATACCCTTGAGGGAACAAAGGTTTTGAAAGCTTCATATGGAAAGGTTGATATTCCGGTATTATTGGAAAAGCGCATAAGCTCAGCAGTTTTAGATAATAAAACATGTAAGTGCAATAACCATACACATGAACATGAAAAGTCTTGTAGTCATCATCATGAACACCATATAGGCATCAAAACAATGACTATTCAAGATGTGCCGAGTTTTACAAAAAAACAATTAAGCCGTTGGTTAAAGTCACTTCCAGAAGGTATTATTCGAGCTAAAGGATATGTAAAATTAGAACAAAAACAAGGTTTATATCATTTCCAATATAGTTCTAATCAAATTGATGTGAGTGATCAACCACAAAACGGTGTTATTGATCCTTGCATTGTTCTAATTGGACAAGATCTAGATACAGCAAATATACCAGGGGTATATGGAACATAATAATAAACTAAAAGACCTTTCTATATGAATAGAAAGGTCTTTTTAAATTATAATAAACAATATTTATTAGCCTTTGAATTTAACATATATTATTATCTGTTAAAATATTTGATTCCAATATGATGCGCTCATAAGATCTAGGCTCCATATAGCAGATCCAGCTAGATGATACTGCGGAATTAAATCTAAATATTCTTTAAAGGATGTAACAGTAGGGAGCCATACTTGATAAACTCTGTTATTTGCAGTGTAAGAAGTGTAATATTCCCCCAAAGTGGAATTCCAATTTAAATTTCGATGATTTTGAGTAACTAAATCTTCAACATATTGAACAGAAGTGGCAGGTTTTTTTACAATCTTCCCACTATTGTCTTGTTGCCAAACCCTTGTATAAGCAGGAAGGCCTAATATCATTTTTTGAGGAGGTATACCAGTTTTCGTAAACTCTTGTACATTTTCCTTTAGCCATGAGAGTGATGTTACAGGTCCGGGTACAGGGTCTGTTGACCAATGTTGATCATATCCCATAAAAATAATGTAATCGCAATAATTCCCTATTATTTTATGATCAAATGGTCCATATTTATTATTACTTCCTTTAGAATCAGGAGGTAGGTCAATAGAAAGAACAATCTTTGATTGATTTAGGAGATTAGATAAACTTTTTACAAATTGTGAAAAAAGATCCCTATCTTGACTACGCACGTTTTCAATATCTAAATTGATACCATCCCATTGGTTATTAAGGGAAACTTGGTAAATTTTCTTGATTATTTCTTGGGTTTTACTAGGATTAGAAAGAAATGTATGAACATTAGATTTTGTATCATTATTAATGATAAAACGTGCCCATATTTTTTTATCTTGGGTATGCATAGTGTTTATTAAAGAGGGGTTAGAGTTCACTTGTAAGTTATACTGATTGTTAATAGACACTAATGCTGGAGAAACAACTTTAAGATTATGATAAGCAGATAAATCTTGTGTACTCGAGTTATTATTATTTCCTGTTACCCATCCTATAGACAAAGGAGATTCTTTAGGTGAAACATGTTTATTAACAGAAACAGAAGAAATTTTGTTGTCTTCAGTGACTGCAGAAGACTTTTGTGAAATTGAAGAAGTTAGGGATTTATTCATCGCAAGAGATCCACTACCTGTTGAAAACACAATCATAGTAGGAATAATTAAAGTTATGAGAAAGAGCAAGAGAAAAAAAATCCATAAATACTTGTAGAGCTGTCTTAGAGCAGGCGGGCGATTATATGAAGGGTAAGAATGTTTCATATAGAATCCTCCATTTTAAGATAAGTATTGCAGTTCAAATTTAGTGATTAAAATTAAATCTAGTAAATAAAGAGAAACATAAATCAAAACGTAACATTTACGATTTAATTTATGTTTCTCTTTATTTCTATGTGAAATTATAGAGTGAAGAACTAAAAAATTTTTAAAAATAAATTTGATAATTTCTCATCTACTATTATGTGTTTTAGTAATGAAAATGGTTCTGATGCAAAAACTTCAAAATAACTGCAAGGAATCTTCCAAAATGTCTTTTAAATAGGTAGATAAATAGAAAATTATTCATTATCAAATTATAAAAACAGATAATAGTAATCATTACGATTTAGTGTTATAATTATAATTGTATTATCAAGTAGATGAAGCAATTAGTGTATAAAAAACATTAAGAGAGCGTTCCATTAATCTTATTACAAACAATTCAATTAAAATTGAACGATCAGGTTATATCAAAGAGTATTAATAATAATAAAAGTATATAAAGGCTTTTATATCTAAATATGAAGCAAAGAAATGGGTGAGAACAGATGAAAAAAATCAATATATCTATACTTGGTGGCTTCTTAGGAAGTGGGAAAACTACCTTATTGCAAAATATCTTGAAAGAAGAGAAGAAACGAAACCGGAAAGTAGCAGTGTTATTAAATGAAATTGGAGAGCATTCTGTTGATACAGATATTATTGGAACGAAAATACCATTAAAAGAACTTTTAAATGGATGTATTTGCTGCACCCTAAAAAATGAGTTAGAAATTCAACTTTTATCTCTTTATCAACAACATCAGCCTGACGTGATTTATATAGAGACAACAGGAGTTGCTCATCCATTAGAAGTATTAGATGCATGTTTATCTCCTATTATTGCACCATTTATTGATATTAAATCCATTATTAGTGTAGTTGATCTAAAGAGATGGATGGATCGTTATGAATTGAATCAGTCATTGCAAAAACTCCTTGTAGAACAGATAAGGTATAGTGATTATCTTCTGTTAAATAAGAGCGACTTAGTAACAGATAAAGAACAATCATCTATCCAAAAAGAAATAATAAAAATTAACCCTAAAGCTAAAATCAATTTAACAACTTATGCTCAAGTGTCATTGGAGGAAATTAATCACTCCAACCGTTCCTGTGGTGCTACCCATGAGGAACTACATGTTCATCATCATTTACATATTCAAACCATGACTTACCAGTTTGAAGGCTCAGTTATTAAAAAAGAATTTGATGAATGGATTAAAAACTTACCTAATAATATCTATAGGATAAAAGGTTTCTTGCAGTTTGAAGATGATCAAGTACATACTCATTTATTCCAATATTCATATAGATCTCCATACTCATTTCCACAGAAAAAAACATTCCCTAAAAATCTCGTATTTATTGGGAAGGATTTTGATCTAGATAGACTAAAGAAGGAGTTAAAGGATTTAGAACAAAATGCTAAGCAAAAAGTCTCTGCTTATTTAGAGTAATTTAATCAGATACTACAGGAGGGACGTAATGAATATTAATGACTTATATAAACGGGTAATATTGGATCATGCAAAGAATAGAAGAAATCACAGGAAAACGGATTGTTATACTCATAAAGTACACTATAAAAACCCTACTTGTGGAGATGTAATGACGATGTATGCAACGATTAAAGCAAACAAAATAGAAGACTTATCATTTGTAGGAGAAGGATGTTTTATTAGTATGGCCTCTTCTTCAATGTTTACTAATATAGCAAAAAAAAAGACAATTGCTGAGATAGGGGAGCTCTCTATACTTATGAAGGATATGATTCTGACTGGAAAGGTAGTGGATGACCTAAGGTTAGAGGATGCAATTAGTTTAGGAGATATTCATAAATTTCCTGCCAGATACAATTGTGCTTTAATGCCCTGGCAAGCTTTTGAGAAATTACTTAAGAATCGAGAGAAATCTTAAAGAAAGGCTGTCAAATTATTGACAGCCTTTCTTTAAGTAGGTCAAATAATTATTTACAACAACTGGGACATAAACCATAGACCTCGAATTTATGACTAGTAATTAAACAATCATTAAAAAAAGATTGAACTATTCCCTTAGGACAAAAATTAAGGGGTTTTACTGTTCTACATTGTGTGCAAATAAACATATTTTGATGATCAAGTTTATTTTTTAAGCAAAATAATCTTTTACCATTAAGACTAGTAGATTCTAATAAACCAACATCTGAAAATAATGAAAGGCTCCGGTAAATCGTATCAAGACTTATACTCCAATTATCTTTCTCTAGATCATTCCGAACTGTACTGGCTGAAATTAGTTTATTTTTATGCTGACAGAAGTATGATAATATAACGCTTCTTTGAGGCGTACACTTATACCCATTTTCTTGTAAGTGGGTTATATAGTGTTCTTTAATCATAGATACCATCCTTTAAAAGATTATTATAATATAAATAGTAATAATTACGTTTTATTGTGGATAATATAAATGAATTATGGATGGAAATGTAAAAATTTAATTTCTAAAAATGATTACCATGACAATAGATTATTTACTTTCAGTTGCTATCTTTCATTTATCCCACTTATAATTATTAGGCGTGTTATTAATTTCACCTAGGCCTAGAAAAGGGAATGAGTTGCGTATATTAGTACATTTATTTACAAGCCACTTGATATCTTATCTTGCAAAATAGTCGCTCCAGTACGTTTCATACTCGATAAAGATAGGAGCGTACGCCTTTAACGAGTATGAAATTGTATAATACTTCTAAAGCGAGTATTTTTTAATTAGCTATACAATTTTTAAATTGTTTTTCTAATTCCTCTTTATTTAAATCTTTACCAATAAAAACCAACTCGGTTATTTTTCTCTCACTTTCCTTCCATCTACGGTCAGGTCTGCCGGAAAAGAGCATATGAAGTCCCTGAAATACAATTCGTTCTTTCATACCTTTAATATAAAGAACTCCTTTATATCTTAGGAGATCTTCTCCTTTCTCTTGGACAAGATAACTCATCCAATGGTTAACCTTATCTAAATCAAGTGGTTTTTCTTCTCTAAAAGCAATAGATGATACTTTATCGTCATGGTGATGGTGATGATGTTCTTCTAAGAAATGAGGGTCAATTTCAATCTTTCGGTCTACATCAAATGTGTGAATTCCTAAAATTTCATTCAAATCTATACTGCAATTTTGAGCGTATAAGCGTTTAGCTGTAGGGTTCATTTGATTAATTCTTCGTTCTAATGAATTTAAATCGTCACTCGATATTAAGTCGGTCTTATTTAAAATGATCACATCACCAAATGCAATTTGTTCCTGTGCCTCATCATGATTGTCTAAATGTTTAGTGATATGTTTACTATCAACTACTGTAACAATGCTATCCACTTCAAATTTCTCAGACAGATGTTTATCCATAAAGAATGTTTGAGCAACAGGTGCTGGATCTGCTAAGCCTGTTGTTTCAATTAAAACGCGATTAAACTTTACTTTTCCTTGCTCCATTGATAAAACAAGCGTATTTAAAATACGAATCAGGTCTCCACGAACTGTACAACAGATACAGCCATTATTCATTTCTAGAATTTCTTCATCAGCATCAACTACTAACTGGTTGTCTATTCCAACTTCTCCATATTCATTTACAATAACAGCAATCTTCTGATTATGCTTTTCTGTCAATATTCGATTTAAAAGAGTGGTTTTTCCAGCTCCTAGATAGCCTGTTAAAATAGTGATAGGAGTTTTATTTGGTTTCATTAATACCATTGTTAGATTCCTCCATTTAATGTTTTTTGGATACTTTCATTACTTTTTCTTTCTCTTTGGAGATCCCTGTTACAACTCCTTCAGTCCTCTGAAAGCCATCATTACTAAATAAATGACTTACTTTTCCCGTCTCATCTTGGCTGGTCATAAGGGAATCAATAAATATTTTGGCATCCTGCGGTTTTAGATCTTTGTACCACGTTCCCTTAGGATACGCGATGACCACACACTTATCATGACATCGTCCATTACATCGTGTGCGAGTTGTATGTATAGTGCCATCTAAATCCTGATCTGAGATTTCTTTCCGAATTGCTTGAGTTAGCGCTTCTGCTCCAACTTGATTGCAACTGCTTCCGTTGCAAATAAGCACGTGATGTTTAGTTTTACTTAAGTCCCATGTTGCCATATTCTTTCCTCCTGTCAATTAACAGTAATGATTACGATTTAAACTCAATTATTACTCTCCTATTTCTTTATATTACCTCAACTTCATTTACCAACTGGATTTTTTGACTCCTGGAATTTGACCTTTGTGTGCTAATTCTCTAAAAGCAATTCTAGACATCTTAAATTTCCGCAAATATCCTCTAGGTCTTCCTGTTAGCTCACAACGATTGTGTAAACGAGTTGGTGCCGAATCCCTAGGTAGCTTTCGAAGAGCTTCATAGTCACCTTTTTCTTTTAGCTCTCTTCGTAATTCAGCATATTTTTTGACTAGTTCTTGACGTTTCTTCTCTTTTACTACTTTAGATTTTTTTGCCAATGGAATACACCCTTTCTTTATGTTGTGTGTTTTGGTTAATTAGAAGATATGCATCATTATTAAATCGTAACCATTACTATTTACATCTTGTTATAATATCCTACTTGTGGTTCAAATGCAAATAACAAACAGATGTAGTTAATAAATTCTAAAGAAGCAGGGGAAAAATATAGTTGACTTTTAAAAGATATTTTTTTAGCATTACATTAAACGTAATGATTACGATTTATTTTCGAGAAATGCACTCTTGTTCATATGAACAACGAATCTGTTATTTATATGACAAAATTATCTAGAAAATATGATTAGTTTAATTAACTAAGCCTTATAAAATTTTTATTTAGGAGGAAAAGATATTGTGATTTTAACTGGCAAGACGATCTTAAAGAAATTGGAAGTTCAACAATTGGATATTAAACCAATTGTTAACTCTCAAATACAACCAGCTTCTATTGATTTACGATTAGGAACGCATTTTCTTACGATTAATGAGCACATTACCTCCATGATTTCATTCGATAAACCGGCGGAATATAGAGAAATTAATCAGGACGTTATCATGATTCCGCCTCACTCCTTTATTTTAGGTACCACAATGGAGTATATAAAGTTACCAAATAATCTAACTGCTTTTGTAGAAGGAAGAAGTTCTATAGGGAGGTTAGGGCTATTTATTCAAAACGCTGGATGGGTAGATCCTGGGTTTGAAGGTCATATTACGTTAGAACTTTACAATGCTAACCATGTACCTATTCAGTTGAAAGCTGGGAGGCGCATATGTCAGCTAGTATTAGCTTCCTTAGATAATGAAGCTACCCCTTACCTAGGAAAATACTGTGGTCAACACGGAGCGACTGAGAGTAGGATCTACCTTGACGAAGAAACGAGATTTTCAAAGTTAAACAATGAAAAGAAGTTTAAACAGTTTGATTAGATTTACTCTCTAAATCTTGGACATATCGATACTGTTAATATAAAAAAGGAATGGGATTTTTATAATAATTATTTTATCTTTAATAAAGTTATTTAAGATTATAAATTTTATTAATAGCAATAACATGTTGATAGGATGAGAAGATGATTATTAAACTGCCTTCTAAAGAAGAACGACATAAATTATTTGGCTCTGTGCCACCAGGTGCAAAAATTAAACCCACTACAAAAAATGGAATGAAAGATTTACAAAATCAAAAAAACAAATTTTTATTTGACATAAATCAAGTAGGAATTAGCAACGTAAAACAACCTGTTAATGTACATAGCTCGTTATCTCCAAATCAACAAACGACTATAGCGACATTTACCTTAACTTCCAGTCTTCCTTATGACAAAAAAGGAACAAATATGAGTCGTTTTGTAGAGCAATTAGAACAGTACAGACGTCAAGGGTTCATATTAGATTTTTCTACTCTTCACGATTTTGTAAAAACGTTATCAGAAAGACTAGAACAAAAAGATACTCAACTTCAAGTAGAGTTTCCATGGTTTTATGAACGTAAAGGTCCCTCTTCAGATTTAACCGGACTGAACCATACGCAAGCAAAAATGAAAATTAATTATACTCAAGAACATGGATTTAAAGACGAAGTTAGTTTAACTTGTGGAATTACAACATTATGTCCTTGTTCAAAAGAAATCAGTGAATATAGTGCTCATAATCAGCGTGGGTACGTAACAATGAATGCTCAACTTTCTTCAGATTACAGTGACGATATAGATTGGAAGCAAGTTTTATTACATGCTGCAGAATCAAATGCCAGTGCGTATATTCATCCTATATTAAAAAGACCAGATGAAAAAATTGTAACAGAACAAGCATACGAAAATCCTCGTTTTGTAGAAGATATAGTACGTCTTGTAGCTGCAGATCTATATGAAATAGATTGGATTAAAGGGTTTGATGTAGAATGCAGGAATGAGGAATCTATACATTTACATGATGCAATAGCTTTACTTAGCATCAAGAAATAATACTAAAATCTCTATAAAAATAAAGAAAGAAGAAGGTTAGAACGTACATTTTTCTAGACTTCTTCTTTTTGTAAATAAATTAATATTTTAAGTTGTATCTCAAATATAATTTAATTAATTGCTTTACTATTAAGTATTAATAATTTGATTCAAAAAACCTAGGGTAGTTCTCTAATAATTAATGAACACAGCTTTATTTGTCGTCAGTGAGAGT
>Ga0102589_1003060_pt1 | contig 17921 bp, 16 predicted proteins | sample AraplaMF_Col_mLB_FD_76858 | JGI IMG/M metagenome (GOLD analysis project Ga0102589, IMG submission 76858) | Arabidopsis root microbial communities from the University of North Carolina, USA - plate scrape MF_Col_mLB | ecosystem: Host-associated > Plants > Roots > Endosphere | place: USA... | reverse complement strand
TGGAAAACATATTGAGAAAGAAGAAGTAATTAGAACGGTTACGGTTCCTTTTACAGTTGAAAATGAATGTATCGTTGTAACTAGTATTCTTTCAAATAAATTTCAAATCCATATTCCAAATGGTGAGTATACCGTTGTATTACAGGCAATTCCTCTTGAAGAGCCAACGGATGATGAATTATATAAAATACAATATGAATTCTTTTTTGAAAGTAAAGTATAAAAAATGGGTTATCCTTTTGGAGGATAACCCATTTTTATTATGCGTTTGTTTTTAAAAGGGAACGAGCATCTTTTGCTGCTTGCACCATGTGTTCTAAAGCCGGAATAACTTCTTCCGTTCTTCTAGTTTTTAAACCGCAGTCTGGATTAATCCAGAAATATTTAGGATCACATACTTGTAAAGATTGCTCTACGATTGCGAACATCTCATCTTTACTTGGGACACGTGGACTATGAATGTCATATACACCTAGACCAATTCCTTTTTCATATGTTGTATGTTTTAATGTATCAATAAATTCTCCGTGACTTCTTGATGTTTCGATAGAAATCACATCTGCATCTAATGCGCGAATCGCCTCTACAATATCTTCGAAGTTACTGTAACACATATGGGTGTGAATTTGTGTTTCGTTTGCTACAGAAGATGTTGCTAAAAGGAATGATTGAACTGCCCATGTAATGTATGCATCCCAATCCTTCTCTTTTAACGGCATACCTTCACGAAGTGCGGGCTCATCGACTTGGATTACTCTTATTCCGGAAGATTCAAGTAATTCAATTTCATGACGAAGTGCTAGTGCGATTTGATATGAAACTTCTTTTCGTGAAATATCATTTCGAACGAATGACCAATTTAGAATAGTGACAGGTCCAGTGAGCATACCTTTTACTACTTTCTCTGTTAAGCTTTGTGCATATACAGTTTCTTTAATAGTCATTCCATTTATAAAGGCAACATCGCCATAAATAACAGGTGGTTTTACGCAACGAGAACCGTATGATTGTACCCATCCGTTTTTAGTAAAGGAGAAACCAGCAAGGCGCTCACCAAAATATTCGACCATGTCAGTTCTTTCGAATTCACCATGCACTAGTACATCAAGACCAATATCTTCTTGGTAACGAATCCACTTCGAAGTTTCCTTTTCAATGAACTGATTATATTGTTCATTTGTAATATCACCGTTACGCCACTGTTTACGAGTTTGACGAACTTCGGATGTTTGCGGGAAGCTACCGATAGTTGTTGTTGGTAACAACGGTAATTGTAAAGCTACTTGCTGTAGTTCATATCGTTTTTTAAATGGAAGAGGACGTGAGAAATCTTCTTCTTTTAATGCTGTTCGTGCTGCTTTAACATCTTCTCGGTTACGTGCAGCAGATGAACGAATTGTATGATGTACGTTTCGGTATGTTTCTAGCTCATTACTAATGCTTTCTGTACCTTGAGTTAGAGCAGAATGAATAAGAACTAACTCTTCTAATTTTTGATTTGCAAATGCTAGCGCATCAAATAGCTCAGTCGATAAGTGAGTTTCTTCTGTTTTATCGATTGGTGTATGCAATAAGCTACAAGAAGGCTGAACGATGAAATCTTTCGTTTGGACTTGTTTTTGTAGCGTTGTAAATAACGTAAGAACTTCATCAAGGTCAGCTCTCCAAATGTTACGGCCATCTATACAACCGACAGCTAAAATTTTATCAGCTGGGAATCCATATTTTGAAATAGCATTTAGATTTCCTTCTTTACCATGAACGAAATCTAATCCAATACCAGATACAGGGAATGAAATGATTTCTTCATAGTTTTCTTCTACACTATCAAAATATGTTTGTAAAAGAAGAGTCGCATTTGGAACTTCTTTACGAATAGCTTCGTAAATTTCTTTTGCATGTTGAATTTCTTCTTTCGTTAAAGAAGCGAAAATCGGTTCATCAACTTGAATGATTTGTGCACCAGCTGCATGTAGTTCTGAAATTAGTTGTACGTAAGGTGCAACTAATTGGTTTAAAATCGTAGCAAATTGCTCTTGTGTATAGCCTTTCGCTAATTTTAAGAAAGTATATGGTCCTAAAATAACAGGCTTTCCATCTACTCCTAATTCTTGTTTTGCCTCTTCATATAAGCGAAGTGGACGATTATCTTTTAAAGAGATTTGTAATCCCTCTTCATATTCAGGAACGATATAATGATAGTTTGTATTAAACCATTTTGTCATTTCGGAAGCTACGTGATCTTTAGAGCCACGCGCCATTGCGAAATATACATCAAGGTAAGAGGTAAACTCAGAAAAACGTGATGGAATAAATCCTAGCATATAAGCAGTATCCAAAACGTGATCATAATATGTAAAATCGCCAATTGGAATGAGTTCAATCCCTTTTTCTTGCTGTGCTTTAATGTGTTGAAGGCGAATTTCTTTCATTGTTGTTAAAAATTGTTCTTCATCGATTTTATTGGACCAAAAGGCTTCCAATGTTTTTTTCCACTCTCGTTGTAGTCCGATACGTGGATAACCTAAATTACTTGTTTGAATTGCCATTTCAAATTCCTCCCTAATTGAAAGTAAGCATTTCCGTTTACTAGGAAATACCTATAACAAAAAGTACAAAGGCATAGAAAATAAGCCTTCCTTTTTGTTTTAACACCTCATCATCATCCGTGAATCTATCAGTGTTGTTAAAACAGGCAGGTCTCCTGACTTATGCTTCATATAATTTCTTTCACCTTCCCGTTTTCACAGTGGCACTAAAAAGAAATCTCAGCATTTACAGTGGCGGGACCGTGTTGGAGTTTCACCAATCTTCCCTTTTAAACACGAAACGAAATGTTCGTGTACCTATTTTCCTTTTGAAAGGAAGTTAACAAGCGATATGATATTGAAACAAATTCTAACACAATTTTTGGAATTTTGTCTACTGTTTTAAAATAAGAAAATTCTAAAGTTTTTTATTTTAATTATTCATATTATTCTGTTTCTTATGAGGCGGAGAAAAGTAAGGGGAATTGAAAGGAAGTGCGATTAAACTTACAAAGAAGTATGTACTTGTACAAAGATAAGATGCTAGTTCTGTTATTTGAAAATCCGTCCATATTCTGGAATAAGGAAGGGGATTGAATGAGTCATTTTGAAATAGTAACTTATCACAAGAAAGAATAAGACTCCTGTATAAAGATAAATATACTAAGTTTATAGAAAGGGGGAATTTCAATTGGAACAAAGTACACAAAATATTTATTCACCGCCAAAACATATAGTTTCAGCAGCGACAATTGTAATGAATGAACAAAAAGAAATCCTATTAATTAAGGGACCTAGAAGAGGGTGGGAAATGCCAGGTGGACAAGTTGAAGAAGGGGAGTCTTTGAAAGATGCTGCAATAAGGGAGACTAAAGAGGAGACGGGTATTGATATTGAGGTTTTAAAATTTTGTGGAGTATTTCAAAATGTGAACCACTCAATATGTAATACGTTGTTTTTAGCTAGACCAGTTGGAGGTAAATTAACGACTACACCAGAAAGTTTGGAAGTAGGATTCTATCCTATAGAGCAGGCGCTGGAAATGGTGAGTTTTATGAATTTCAGACAAAGAATTGAATACAGTTTGGATGAAAAACAACAACCTTTTTATATAGAGTTTTGAGGGGGAATCTTCCATTATGGGACGCTAGTGACGAATAAATCCTTGTTATATTTTTGATTGTAGTGAAGTATCTTATGTCGAAAATTAAACAAACATAACCCCGTCCTAAATTAGAACGGGGTTATGCTTGTTTTAAGCTTTAAAATGAAATAACTTTATTGTCTTTTACAGTTTCTTCTTTACAAGTTTACCCTTCATCTATATCAATTTCTGAAAGGCGTCCTGCAACTGCATCTGTAAGGAGGGTATTTAACCATTGCAATTCAACTGTAATATGTTCAATAACGCTCTGTAAAATATATAGTTGTGCACGTGGAATTTTTCCCTTGCTACAATCATAAATAGTTTGCATTTTATGTAAATATTGAACGGTATCATTTTTCTTTTTTTTTAAAATCGGAACTAACTCTTGGTCATCACTAAAATGAGCGAAAGAGAGTGCCGAATAAATTGGTTTATATATTTGATTTTTTGCCTCGAATTGTTTTAATAGTAACTTGTGAAATAATTGTTTACCTTCTTCTGTTATGTGAAAGATTGTTTTATCTGGTCTATTCGTATCTCGAACAATAGTTGTAATACGAATTGCACCTTGCTTTTCTAATTGCTCGAAGGCGTAGTAAAGTGATCCTTTTGCATATTTAATGTAACAATCCATTTGTCGTTCTTTCATGATGTGCTGCACTTCATATGGATGTTTATCTCCTTCGAGTAGCAAGCCGAGAATGACTAATTTCATGCTCATGCTGTCTCAACTCCTATAAATAAAAACTTTATACATATTATAAACGGCATACCCTTTTTCATAAAGGGTATGCCGTTTCTTTTTTCTATACTAACTTACTTGCTTTTGTTTTTGTTTCGTTTTTGGTCCTGTAAAGAGGCGTTCATTTCCCATAAGTAAAATACAAATAATACTTAGTACAGCCGGGATAAGTGCCCAGAAGAATGTACTGGCAATAGAGGTAGCGAGAGCATCTTTAATACCAGTTAATATTTCCGCTGGAATCTTCTCGGTAGCACCTTGTGATAATAAGAAACTTGTGTCTCCACCTTTTGGAGCTAATTTTGCTAGTTCAGGAGGGAACACAGTGTTTAGTTTATCCGTAAAAATATGATTTTGAATGGTACCAAAAATTGTTACACCAAGAGTCATACCGAGTGAACGGAAGAATGAGTTTGTTGATGTAGCAGAACCACGATCTCGCATTTCTAACTTGTGGATAGAAGACATACTTAAAACTGAGAACGAGAAACCAACCCCAAGTCCAGTGAGAATCATAAATAGCGTTACAAGTAGACGAGGTGTATCCATTGTTAAAGTGCTTAGTAAATAAATACCAATTACGAAGAAGACGCCAGATACCATCATGATGTTACGATAACTTGTTCGAGAAGCTAACTGTCCACCTGTTTGACTTCCAATTACAGAACCAACCATCATAGGTGTTAAAATTAATCCAGCATTTGAGGCTGAACCGCCGAGAACACCTTGAACGAAGATTGGGATATAAACTGTACAGATAATAAAGGCGGCACCATAGAAAAAGGCAACGCCTTGGCTAGCTGCGAATAAAGGCTTTTTAAATAGGTGGAAAGAAATGATAGGTTCAGTTGCTTTTCGTTCTACGAAGAAGAAAATAATAAGCATAATCACAACTGTTGTAAATAAACCGATAATTACAGTGGAATTCCATGCATATTCTTTACCACCAAGTTCTAAGGCAAACATTAAACACACGATACTAATAACAAGCGTAATAGCGCCAGCCCAATCGATTTTTTGTTTTCTAAATTCCAGTGATTCACTGTAGTATTTAGTAATGAAGAAGAAGGAGATAAGTCCTAATGGAATATTAATATAGAAGACCCAATGCCAACTTATATAGTCTGTAATATAAGCACCTAATAAAGGACCGAATACACTAGATGTCCCGAAAACCGCACCGAATAGCCCTGTCATTTTTCCGCGCTTTTCTGGTGGGAATATATCGTACATAATTGTGAAGGCGATAGGCATAAGAGCACCGCCACCGATTCCTTGAATTGCTCTATAAATACTTAGTTGCTCAATACTAGATGCTGTTCCGCAAAGTGCAGAACCAAATAAGAAAAGAATAAGACCACCAATATAAAATCGTTTCCGACCGTACATATCAGAAAGTTTTCCGAAGATAGGCATCCCTGCCATTGTTGCTACCATATATGCAGACGTGACCCAAACGAACTTGTCAAACCCTCCTAGGTCTCCAACAATCGTTGCCATTGCTGTTGCAACGATTGTATTATCCATTGCCGCCATTAAAATACCAAGTAATAAACCTGCAACCACAAATTTTGTATTGTTGGAGTCTTTTTTTAATAATTGAGATTCCAAATATAACCCTCCTTTAAAAATAAGTAAACTATATTAAGTTTTGAGTGCAGCGTATAAAAATGGAAAGTATAGTTCTTTCAAATCAATTTACACAAGTGCACAAGCCATAAAGAATATTATAGTCAAATTTGACTAAAAGGCAAACTTTTTCTTCCGTCAAAATATTCTGTTGTATGGACTGTGAAAGAGTGAGTAATACTTAATATTGGTATAAAGTCAATGAAGGAAAATGTAAAAAAATATTTCAGTAAGAATACCGTCTGTTAACAGAGGAAAAATGGTTTTTTCTTAATATTGTCGAATAGGATAAAAGGAAGAGTAATAACTATATATCGTTTGTAACAAGCTTTATTAATATTGTGTAGAGAGGCAGAATAAGGTCGTATGGATAGGATGCATCTGAAATGGGGTGAATATTATTATGAAAATATGGAAACGAATTTCGGATCAAGAAAGGCGTTCAATACCGCTACAACCGGTGTTATGGATTGATGGCTCAAAAAAGGAGACTGAATGTCCTAATGTAGCAGTTACATTGCAAATCCGTAGTATGTATAAAGAAAAATTTTCATATGAACTGACCTATGATGTAAATGACATACTTATTATTCGAATGGAAGTTGAAAATAAAGGAATGGAAATGATTTCACGAGTTGTAGTAAGTCATATGATTCGAGATTATTTTGCCTATATTCCAAACTCACTAAAGGCTGATAAGGGGATGAGTGAGTTCCTGTTCCAGCTTGTTAGGTGGCGGATTGATAATTTGTTACCGGATGAGAAGGTAGAACTAATTTGTAAAATAAAAGCAAATAAAGATAAAGCACTTAAAAACGCATTATTTCAGGCCACATATACATTTCAATATAAAGGAGTATCATATGGTCCACTGCAAACAAATGAAGTTGTAGTGCGGCAATGATAAAAAGGAACCTGTATGAAAGGTTCCTTTTTTAATGGAGGTTGTGTTTTTTGAGTACTTTTTTTTGCTCGATTCCTTTTTTGCCTACATAATTATTTTTATCATTTCCCGACAGAAAACTCCCACCTCAAGGAATGGGTAGGACATGTTCCAATGAGTAGAGGTGGGAGCTGAATGACGGTTAGGCAACAGCCTAAAGGTTGTTCTTGGTGAAGAATCAGTATAAGGTACCGGTATCGTAATCAGTTCGTTCCTATAGAAAGAAAATGTTATAGCTCCGAGGCATTTTTACATCTACGAAATGGTTTCATTGTAAAAGTTCTTTCATTTGTATATTTTTTTTGAAAGGGACAGAGGACTTTCGACAAAAAAGAAGAAATGATACGTGATTAGTGTTTTTTTGCTATATCATGGTATCGTTCTCATACATATCGTGAAAAAGATTGTGAACAAATAAAAAAAGGAAGTGAGGTGAAAAGCGGTGCTTATCCATAAAGCGTATCAGTTTCGGATCTATCCTAGTTTAGAACAAAAAATAGCTATTACGAAAACGATTGGTTGTTCACGATTTGTATTTAACTACTTTTTGGAAAAGTGGAATGATAGATATAAAGAAACAGGAAAAGGGTTATCCTATGGCACTTGTTCTTCGCAATTACCTACTCTCAAAAAAGAATTTGTATGGCTAAAAGAAGTGGACAGTATCGCTCTTCAATCTTCTCTTCACAACCTAGCTGACTCGTATGCAAGATTCTTCAAAAAACAAAACAAAGCACCTCGGTTTAAATCGAAAAACAATAAAGTCCAATCCTATACAACGAAACATACAAATGGAAACATTGCGATTATAGATAATAAATTGAAGTTACCGAAACTTTGTCTTGTCAAATTTGTCAAAAGTCGTGAGATAGAAGGACGAATTTTGAGTGCTACTGTCAGAAGGAATCCAAGTGGAAAATATTTTGTCTCGATTCTTGTTGAAGCAGAAGTACAAGAATTGCCGAAGACCGATTCCGCTGTTGGTATAGATGTTGGTGTGAAAAACTTTGCTATTCTTTCAACGGGTGAGGTATTCGGTAATACAAAATGGTCTCGGGTATTAGAAAAGAAACTCGCTCATGCCCAGCGTATTCTCTCTAGACGTACAAAAGGCGGAGCGAATTGGCATAAACAGCGAATGAAAGTCGCTCGTATTCATGAATGAATCAAAAATGCAAGAACGGATTACTTGCAAAAACTCTCTACAAGGATCATCAAAAACCACGATGTGATTGGGATAGAAGATTTGCAAGTATCGAATATGTTACAGAATCACAAACTAGCGAAAGTGATTCAAGAAGTATCATGGTCACAATTCAAAGCGATGTTGTTGTATAAGGCATGCTGGTATGGGAAACAAGTGATTGTGGTGTCAAAAACATTCGCTAGTTCCCAAACTTGTTCGCATTGCGACTACAAAAATAAAGATGTGAAAAGCCTGAACCTGCGTGAATGGAAGTGTCCTTCTTGTGGTATGTATCATGATAGAGATGTGAACGCAGTGGAAAATCTGAGAAAAGAGGCCATAAGGCTCCTAACCGTAGGGATTACGGGGATTGCCTACTCATAAAACTGAGGGATACCTTAGTGTTCGTAGGAATCCCCCACTTCAAACAGCTCGTTAGAGTGTTAAGTGGGGGTAGTTCAAAACCAAAATATAGGATGAAAAGAAAGGAAGCAACATTTACAATAGCATCAATTTGATCGTTTGTAATAAAGTTCACTCCGAAAGAATTAAACAGTAATTTTAATGATAATAGAAAACCTGCTAGTAAACGTATAATATCTGATAGATTCTCTTTTTGTAGCATATAAGTCACCTCTTTCTAAAACGATATATAGTATATATATGAAATAGAATAGAAATGGTAGACAAGCTTAAGCGGAAATGTACACTTAATATGTACATTTTTTATTTTGTAGAAAAACATAATTGTTATAGAAACATATATTGGTATAGAAGGGAGGGAAAGTATGAAACATAAAGGGAAAATTAGTGGGTTATTACTTGGGAATACAGTGGCAGTTACAGAATGGATTGCGCTTCAGGATGTAATTACAAAACTGGATTCACGATCATTTTATACCGTCTTTATTATTTATATATTGCAAATGATACTCAGCTATTATTTTGGACATTGGTATGATAAAAGAGCGAGTGGGCGTATGGATACGGAAGTAGGGGGAATGGCAAGTAATGATTTTGTAGTTGATTTCTTTGAGAAAGTAGCTGCTTTATCAGAACGGGATTCTCATAATATTACAGTGTACATTCTTTCTGTGAAAGAATGGAAAGAACTAAAAGAAACAGTGCAAGAAAAAAAATTGGAGGTGTTAGTACAAAAATTGGAGAGTACGATTGTAAAGACAATTCGTAAAGGAGATGTCGTTACTAGGTGGGATGAAAATAAGTATGTTATTGTGGCGATTGATAACGGACATGAAAAGTCGACAATAACAAATCGATTAATGAAAAATATTGAAAGTGAAATAGAAAATGGTTTGTTAAGTATGACGCTATTATTTGGAGCTGCTAGTTATCCAATAGAAGGAAAAACTTTTGAAGAATTGTTAAGAAAGGCACAAAATCAATTGTACCAGCATAGGGATTTGCAAGGAAATGAGTGAAACTTTGATTTAAAGAAATATGATATGAAGAAGTTTTAAATGTAACATTTTTTTGACTTTTATTACAAAAAGAACTTTTATTGTAATAAAAGTCTTTAAAAATATATGGAATAAGCATATAATTATAATGGATGTGTCAATGCATTTTGCACAATGTGTTTCATTTTAAAAGTGTAGAGGAAAGCATGCTCTACACTTTTCCTTTTTAGGGGATAATAAGAATAATTGTAAGTTGTTGCAAGGTAGCGTTTAAACTGTGTAAAATGAACAAAGAAATTATTTGATAGAAAGCGGAAAGGGAATGATAGAATGATAGACGTGAGAGAACAACGAACATCTTTTATCAGGTGAATTATTGCTGTTGTTCTTCAAATTATTATGGCTGTGATGAATTCCGTTGTACTTTTATGTAATACATAGTATGAAGAAGTTTTAAAAAGTGCCAAGTAAAAGTATATGTAAAGGTGAATACGAAATTGCTATTGAGTTCAAAGACGTAAAATGTAATTTCAAGTAATACAATTTGATAAGTATTAATAAATAATATCAATGATTTTCGTAAAAAAGGTGCGAGTGTGGAGTTTATAGAAGGGTATATAATTTTCATAGCTTTTTACACGATGATCGTATATAAGTAGGAGGAAACGATGTTGAAGTATAGTAAATTAGCAATTGTAACTGCATTATCAATGACTTTATTAGCCGGTTGTTTCGGGCCGAAACCAGAAGAGGAATTATATGTTGCGTTTGAAAATGCTGCAAAGCAAGAAAAAACAATGTTTGAAGATGCAAAGAAACTTGAAACTTTAGAGAAAGAGGGACAAGAATTATATAACCAGATTGTTCAAGAGGGAAAAGATAATAATCAAACTGTTAAGGAAAAACTGAATCAAGCAGTGAAAAATACAGATGAACGAGAAAAAGTGCTTACAAAAGAAAAAGAATCTTTAAATAAGGCACAAGAAGAAGTGAAATCAGCAGATAAATATGTGAAGAAAATTGAAGATAAGAAATTGAAAGATCAAGCGGATAAAGTGAAAAGCACATATGAGAAACGACATGATTCATTTAACAAGATGTATGATAGCTATAGTAAATCGTTAAAACAAGAAAAAGAATTATATACAATGCTACAAGATAAAGGTACAAAATTAAAAGATATTAGTGAAAAAGTAAAAACAGTAAATCAGTCTTATAAAGATATTGAATCAGAAAAAGACAAGTTTAATGAATTTACAAAATCTTATAATACAGAAAAAATAGCTTTTTATAAACAAGCAAATATTAAAATTAAAGAAGAGAAAAAATAAAACAGTTTGGCCTACAATGGGCCAAACTGTTTTATTTTTTTGTATACGTACGACTATACCACGGGACAGGTTCACTTAATTTTTTTTCTTGTTTCAGTGCTTCAGGACCAATATAATCTTGAAGTGTCTTTTTTGCCACTGTTAAAGATAAGGTTGTTTTCGGATTTCGATAGGAGGATTCAAGATGACCAAGGTGTGGTAGGATTCGAAAATCTTCTTTGGTAGGAGGAATATGGAAAAAATAATCACCTAAACGTATAAGAACATCGGATTGTTGTTGGCTAAAACGTGGATTTCTAGAAAAATGTAATCCTTCTTTAATAGCTTTTTTTTCAGCAATTAAGCGTTCTAAAGCCGTCTTTTTTAACCAGTATAAATACTTCGGATTAGTTGCAGCTTTAGCATGACGATTCACAACGAAAATAGATTGAGCTAGTCGATTAATAGAATGTTGGTTTTGTAATTGAGATTGTGGTTGTGAAGGTTTCATATTGAATCTCCTTTCAATTTTTCATTATTATACCATAAATAAAAGAGGTTTTTATTATATGCAAAAAGTGATTGTATATATTTTCAATATTAAAGCAATATTGTTACAAAAAACAACTATTTTGTATAATAGTAATGTGTTTTAGAAATTTGATAATGAAAGAGTGAGAATTTTGAAAGAAATATTAAAACAGCAATATGCCATTATAGATATTGGATCTAATACAATGCGTTTAGTTATTTATGAAAAACAAAACGGAGGTTTTTATAAAGAGATTGAAAATACGAAAGTGGTTGCGCGATTAAGGAATTACTTAATCGATGGTGTATTGATTGAAGAAGGAATAGAGGTATTGTTACAAACATTATTTCAATTTCAAGAAAGTACACGATTCCACCAGTTGCATCATGTACTTTGTGTCGCGACAGCAACAATTAGACAGGCTGAGAATCAAGAGGAAATTAAAAAACTTGTTGAAGGACGAACAGACTTTACTCTTAGAGTATTATCAGAATATGAAGAAGCGCGTTACGGCTATTTAGCAGTTATGAATTCAACTTCGTTCTCTGAAGGAATTACAGTAGATATTGGTGGAGGAAGTACCGAAGTTACATACTTTCGAAATAGGGAGATTTTAGAGTATCATAGCTTTCCTTTTGGAGCACTTTCTTTAAAGCAACAATTTATTAAAGAGGATATACCTACTAAAGAAGAGTTGGAAAAGATTCAAACGTACTTAGAATATCAATTTCGAACATTACCATGGTTAATTGACAAGAAATTGCCTCTTATTGCAATTGGTGGTAGTGCGAGGAATTTAGTGAAAATCCATCAAAATTTAATTTGTTATCCGATAGCAGGGGTACATTTATACAAGATGAAAGAAGAAGATATTAAAAATGTGAAAGAAGAATTGGAAGTATTGTCGTTTATGGAACTCCAAAAATTAGAAGGATTGGCAAAAGATCGAGCAGATACAATTCTTCCAGCAGTCGAAGTATTTCATACACTTGTTAATGTTATAGAGGCACCAGCATTTGTATTAAGTAGAAAAGGATTACGAGAAGGTGTTTTCTATGAAGAGTTGACAAAAGATTTGGGGATTTCATATTATCCGAACGTAGTCGAAGAAAGTTTGTATTTATTATCACATGAATATGAAATGGATATGGAATTTGTAATGCAGCTTATTAAACATGGAAGATTGATTTGTCAGCAGCTTGAAGAAACAGGACTCATTTCTATGTCAGCAAAAGACTGGGAAGTATTCCATCAAGCAGCGAAAGTATTTAATATAGGTAAATATATAGACGAGGAAGCGAGTCGCTTACATACGTTTTATTTATTAGCGAATAAAACAATTGATGGTATGATGCATAAAGAACGAGTTAGATTAGCCCTTATTGCGTCTTATAAATCAAAAATGTTATTCAAACAACATTTGTCTCCATTTGAAGGATGGTTTGATAAGAACGAACAAAAAAAAATTCGCCTATTAGGGGCTGTTTTGCAATTTTCAGCAGCTCTAAATATAAGACAAAGATCGCTTGTTGAATCGATATCTATAATAGAAAGTAAAGAAGGATTAACGTTTACAATTGTATGTGAACAACCTGCATTAGCGGAAAAAGTGCAAGCTGAAAAACAAAAAAAACAGCTGGAAAGAGTATTGAAAACAACTATTAACTTATCCTTCGAAGCAAAACTTTAAGTTGTACGGATGTCTTTACAAAAAATTAACACTTTGGAATATTGTAATTTGCTAAAATGAAAGTAACTAAATTATAGTAAAAAAGTTTCAAGGGAAGTGTGAAGAGGATGGAATTATCTAAGGGGAATATAGTAAATTTAAATGATAAAGCTTATTACAACAATAGAGAACTAAGTTGGTTAGCATTTAATGAACGTGTACTACAAGAAGCACAGGATGAAATGAATCCGCTCTTGGAAAGATTAAAGTTTATTAGCATTTTCAGCTCAAATTTGGATGAATTCTTTATGGTACGCGTGGCAGGATTGAAGGATCAAGTGAGTGCTGGGTTTAACCAACCCGAAAATAAGGCTGGATTAACACCAAAAAAGCAATTAAATAAAATTACGATAAAGGCTCATGAACTAATGACTGTACAATATGATACGTTTAAAAATTATGTATTGCCAGCACTGGAGCTAGAGGGAATTGAGCGTTTAACGTTCCATGATTTAACGAAAGAACAGAGAGAATTCATAGAAGAGTACTTTGACGAGCAGATTTTCCCAGTCTTAACACCTGTAGCTATTGATGCATATCGTCCATTTCCGATGTTATTAAATAAAAGTTTGAATTTAGCTACTCTTTTATATGATGAGAAACAAGTGGAGGAAGAAAACCGCACGAAGTTAGGGATTGTACAAGTTCCTTCATTACTTGAACGTTTCATATTTTTGCCGAGTGAAGGGCAAAAGCATAAATTTATTTTATTAGAAGATGTAATTAGTGGTTTTACTCATAAATTATTTACTGGATATAAAGTGTCGTCTGTTACTCGTTTCCGTATTACACGTAATGCGGATTTGACGATTCATGAAGAAGGTGCGAGGGATTTATTAAAGGTAATTGAAAAGGAATTAAAGAAGCGTAAGTGGGGAGCTGCTGTACGTTTAGAAGTTGGCAAAGAGCATATTGATGAAAGAGTATTAGCATTATTATATGAGGTATTGGAAGTAAAAGATGAAGATGTATATATAATGGATGGACCGTTAGATTTAACATGTTTATTTTCCTTATATAAAAAACTAGCTCCTTTATATGAACATCTAGTATATCCGGCTCTTATTCCGCAACGCCCTCAAGACTTAGGGGATGCGGAAGATGTCTTTGAAAAAGTAATTGAACATGATATTTTATTACACCATCCGTTTGAATCGTTTCAGCCAGTAGTTGATTTTGTACGTGATGCGGCAGACGATCCGAATGTACTTGCAATTAAACAAACATTATACCGAGTAAGTGGAGATTCGCCGATTATTCAGGCATTAAAGGTAGCCGCTGAAAAAGGAAAACAAGTGACGGTATTAGTTGAATTAAAGGCAAGGTTTGATGAAGAAAATAATGTGCATTGGGCTAAAGAGTTAGAAAAGGCAGGCTGTCACGTTATTTACGGTGTAAGTCATTTGAAAACACATAGTAAAATTACGCTAGTTGTAAGAAGAAAAAACGGAAAAATCGAAAGGTTTGTACATCTTGGGACTGGAAATTATAATGATGCAACAGCAAAGTTATATACTGATTTCGGGTATATTACATCACGAAAAGACTTTGGGGTTGATGCAACAAATTTCTTTAATTATTTGAGTGGTTATACAACAAAGCCACATTTTCATCACTTATCGGTTGCGCCATTTGATATAAGAGAGCAATTTATCGATTTAATAGATGAAGAAATTCGTTACCATAGGCAATATGGAAATGGATATATTATCGCTAAGATGAATTCATTAACAGACAAACCATTAATAAAAAAAATGTATGAAGCATCACAAGCTGGGGTAAAGGTAGAGCTTATCGTTCGAGGAACATGTTGTTTAAGACCTGGTATTCCGAATGTAAGTGAAAATATTCGTGTAGTTAGTGTTGTCGGGAGATATTTAGAACATAGTAGAATTTATTATTTCCATCATAATGGAGAAGAGAAAATATACTTATCTTCAGCTGACTGGATGACGCGAAATATGGAGAAGCGGGTAGAAATATCTTTCCCAATATTAGATATTGAAATGAAGGCGAGAATTAAGGCAATTTTACAACTTACATTAGCTGATAATGTGAAAACACGTGAACAAAATAAAGACGGTGACTATTATTATGTTATTAATAATGGGGCAGAAGAAATTGATAGCCAAGTGAAGTTGTTTAAGATGGCGTATCAAAACACGGATGCCGAATAATGAGAACAAAGTAAAAAACCTCTTTTTTAAGAGGTTTTTTACTTTGTTCTCTACTTATTATATAGGATGCGTAGAGAGAATAGTTTTTATGGTAAGCATGTTAATGGATCATGAATCAGTTAAGAAAGGAAATAACATTAGTAGAATTGTTGCGGTACATTAATAATAGTATGGTTGTTGACAAGGTCCACCATAACAAGGATAAGGTGTTGGCGGTGGGAAAGGTGGTGGATATGGTGGGTAATACGGTCTAGGACCGAAAGCTAATGCTCCGCCGAGCAGTCCGCCAGCAATACCAGCTAGAAATGGGACGCCAAAAAACGGCAAAAAGCGTGAGTCGCCTACTGGACCAATAGGTGCTGAACGGACTGGGATTGGTTGATAATATGGATACATGAACAAACCTCCTTTATTGGACTCACTTTTATCATATGGTAAATGAAACATGGATGAGCGCGTACAAGAAAGGTTATGTAAGAAAATAGGCGAATTATTACGAATGCTGGAGCGTAAAAATCGTAATTTCAGGTTTTGACATAAATCGGAATGGGACACGTGTTCTGCCAAGGCCTCGATTGACATAGAGAGCTAAATCTTGAATCGTATAGAAACCTTCTACATAGTTTTTAGCAAGTGAGGGGGTAATAATTGCGCCTAAAAAAGGAATTTGTACTTGTCCACCATGGCTATGACCAGAAAGTTGTAAGTTCACTGGATATTGAGCAATTTTGGGTGCAATATCTGGCTCGTGAACAAGAACAATGTTATAAGTGTTTTGCTTCGCGTGACGTAGTGTCTCTTCTATTTTTGGTTTGCCTAGTAGTATATCATCAAGACCGAAAATTGAAATTTCACTATTATCCAGTAGACGAATTTTTTTTTCACTATTTAGTAGCAGTTCAAATCCAGATTCACGCATGATGTGTTCGTAGTACTCTGTTCCATATCCGCCGTGATCATGGTTACCATAAATAGAAAATTTACCGAAGGGTGCTTGTATATTTTTTAAAATAGATGCAACAAAAGGAGTGTCAGTATACGTTTGATAATTATCAATGAGATCACCGGTAAAAAGGACAATATCGGGTTTTACAGCATTAATTTTAGAAACGATTTGAGATAAATGGTGAAGAGATAAATAGTATCCGAGATGTAAATCGCTAAATTGAAGAATCTTCATACCATGAAAACTTTTTGGTATGAGTTGTGATGTAAGTTTATGTTCTGTAAAAGAGAGTAGATGAGGCTCAATATATTTAGCATAATAGTACCCAATGCTAGTTGTTATAAATGAATATAGACAGGTGCGCATGCCAGTTTTTAAAAAATCTCTTCTTGTAATTTTCTTCATAAAAATATGAGTATACCTATTTGACTTATATTACATATGTTCGTTACATTTACAGGTTACTCAAATCTCCTTTCAGTTTATTTAAAATATATTTTAAATAATATAAAAGTAGTATAGATTACGAAAAAACGAATGAAAAGAAACCTCTTTACGTTAAAATATCAGAAAAGTTTAAAAATATAAAGATTTCTATTAAATAAAATGATAAAATGAATGTGTATTCATTTTTGGGAGGGGATGTATGTGAAAGAAAAGGTAGTTATTATAACAGGTGGATCGAGCGGAATGGGGAAAGGAATGGCGACTCGCTTTGCAAAAGAAGGGGCACGAGTTGTTATTACAGGACGTACAAAGGAAAAGCTAGAGGAAACAAAGTTGGAAATTGAACAATTTCCAGGGCAAATATTACCTGTACAAATGGATGTAAGAAATACGGATGACATTCAGAAAATGATAGAACAGATTGATGAGAAGTTTGGTCGGATTGATGTTTTAATAAACAATGCAGCTGGAAACTTTATTTGTCCAGCAGAAGATTTATCTGTAAATGGCTGGAATTCAGTCATTAATATTGTGTTAAACGGTACATTTTACTGTAGTCATGCTGTCGGGAAATATTGGATTGAAAAAGGTATAAAAGGAAATATCATTAACATGGTAGCAACATATGCATGGGATGCAGGTCCGGGAGTTATTCATTCGGCTGCAGCAAAGGCTGGAGTATTAGCAATGACGAAGACACTCGCTGTTGAGTGGGGACGTAAATATGGAATACGAGTTAACGCAATTGCGCCAGGACCTATTGAACGTACGGGCGGTGCTGATAAATTATGGATTTCAGAAGAAATGGCTAAGCGTACGATACAAAGTGTTCCGCTTGGAAGACTGGGCACGCCAGAAGAAATTGCAGGTCTAGCTTATTATTTATGTTCAGATGAAGCTGCGTACATAAATGGAACTTGCATGACAATGGATGGAGGGCAACATTTACATCAATATCCATTTTAAAAGGGATGAGAAAATGATTGTTTGATTCATTTTTCGACGGTTAAATGTGACGGAATTGTGACATATGAAAGAAAAGTGTTTACAAGAGGTCATATATACGGTATATTTAAGACCTCTTTTTTCTTCATAGTAGAATTGCTAATTCCCCTTAGCATTTTACCCCTCTAATCCCTTCAGGAAAACTGAAGGGATTTTTTATTATTTTTCCGTAAATATCG
>Ga0102589_1003056_pt1 | contig 17928 bp, 15 predicted proteins | sample AraplaMF_Col_mLB_FD_76858 | JGI IMG/M metagenome (GOLD analysis project Ga0102589, IMG submission 76858) | Arabidopsis root microbial communities from the University of North Carolina, USA - plate scrape MF_Col_mLB | ecosystem: Host-associated > Plants > Roots > Endosphere | place: USA... | reverse complement strand
GTTGTAATCTTATTTAAAAATTTATAACCAGCTATTAACAAAATCGCATTTAAAATTAAGTTAACTAAGCCTGGTGACCATTCAAATAAATAATACGTAATAATCGTGATACCAGTTACTCCACCCTCACCAAACTCGTTCGGAATAACAAACAAATTGACACCTAACGCAAAAAGAAATGCACCAATAATAATAAAAATAATGTCCGTCGTTCTTTTTTTCATACAGTACCTCACTTCTTATGTAAATATTTATTCTGCCATAAACTCTCACCATTATATCGTGGAATATTCAAATCGAACAGTGGTTTATTTTTATTTTAATATAGGATAATAAATCAACTTTGTCCTATATCCACATGTAATTTAAAAAGGGTAACAACTGTATTTATTATGTACTACACATAACGTTTTGATTTCACATGCAATTACTGCTAAAAAAATGAAAATGAACACTCATTCGCACATCCTTCGAGTACAAAGCTATAGAATAAACTTCGCATAAAATATTTGATCACAGAGATTTATATGTCATTTTATACTTCTGTATGTTGTTGATCGTTTCACTTTATTTCTTCCGTGTAATGAAAAAAACTCCATTAAATTTGCATACTCAGTATGCAAATTCAGGAGTTTTTTCATATACCACTATTCGGGTTCACTTCATTACTCATTCAAAATTAGCACGAGGTTCCTCTAACCCCTTCTTATTACTCCAGTTAAATAAGCTTTCATTCTGCGTTTGCTGCCCTGGTTTTACAAATAACATTGCCCCCATTGCAATAGCGGCCAAAATGGCAGCTACGATAAACATAGAAGGATAGCCATAACTTACAACTAAGTATCCAGTTAAAGTCGGAGCTAAGATTGTCGCGATATTAGCGATAAAATGCATAATTCCACTATATGTTCCTGCGTAAGCAGGAGCCGTATCGACAATAATCGCCCAAAATAATGAACTCGGTAAAAAAGCAAACGCATTTCCAAGCGACATAAGCGCTAATACAGCTACATAATTATCCATCGCGGGAATGAAGCTAAAACAAACTGCTGTAAGGAATAAAGCAATAATTGGTAACCCTGTTCGAGCTAAACGAAGATTCCCTGTTTTACGTAAAATACGATCAGATAGCTTCGCCCCTAGCGGCAATGTGATACAAGCGCCAAGCCAAGGAATCATCCCAAGATACCAAAGGGAGGATAATTGAAAATGGAATACATCTTGCAAATATTTCGGTGTCCAAGTTAATATTAAAAAATTGATATATTGAAAGCAAAAATATGCTATCGTAACCATAACGAATGTCGGAACTTTAAAAAAGGAGTACCATGGCTCTTTTTGAGTTTCTTTCTCTGCTTTTACGGATTGCAGCACACCTTCCGTACTTCGTATTTCAGCTAGTTCTTCTTTTGTTACGCGTGGATGATCCTCAGGCATATTCGTAAAAGTAAAATACCAAATAATCGCCCATACGATCCCAATTGTACCGAGGATGAAAAACATTACTTTCCAGCTAGTGAAAGATAGCAACAGAACCGCTACAGGCGCCGTTAATACTGCACCTAACGGAACACCAACAAAACCAAGAGATGTTAGAAAAGCTCTTTCTTTTGGAGCTGCCCAATTTGCTGCTGTCTTATTCGAAACCGCGAAAGATGGCCCTTCTGTTAAGCCAAATAAAACGCGGAAGATAGCAAATCCTATTAAAGCAGACCCTCCAAAAACAGCAATCCCTATTTCTCCAGCGAAAGCGGTCGCAATTTCAAAAATAGACCAAGCAGTTGCTGCTACGATCCATACAAATTTCGGTCCTTTTTTATCAGAAAAAATACCTCCTAATAAAGAACCAATCATGTAACCGTAACCAAAATACCCTAATATAGCGCCCCACTCCTTCGGGTCAAAGCCATATTCTTTTATAATGAAAGACTGTGCATAAGCGATGGCCCCTCGATCAATATAATTTACCATCGTAATAAACGTGAGCATTGTAAAGACATAATAACGAAATTTATTCTTCATCAAAATCCTCACTCCCCCTCGTATTCTTTTGTTTTTCTCTCTAATCCTTTAATAAAATGACATGAACCTTTCCAGGACCATGAACTCCAAAAGCTAATTCCATCTCAATATCACCTGTCCGGCTAGGCCCAGTAATAAAATTAATACAGGCAGGTAATCCATTCGAAACCTGTTCGCGAATGCTAGTTACTCCTTCTGTTAAACGTCTATAAATTGTATGTTCTGAGAGAATCGCTACATAAACTGCTGGCAAAACGCTAACTAAACGTCCGCGTCCACCACCATTCCATAAAACAACGGTTCCAGTCTCAGCGAGTCCCATTTCGGCATATGTAATTCCCATATCCACTTGTGCTGCATAATCCCGTAGTTCGCTTTCCCCTTCTTTACTTTTCCAAATTCGATGAGAAACGAAATTTCCTGTTAAATGCTTTCCTATATCAAGTTGATGTAATCTATCATCATCCCAATACACCGCAGATTGAACATTAAATTTATGTACAATGTACTGAAGTGCACTCTCTATTTCTGAACGGTATATATGACTTACTTCTGTATGTAAAATATTCAAATTTGCAATAAACTGCTCTACTAAACTTTCGTGATTTATCTCTTTAGGATAGTGCCTGAGTGGATTGTTTTTCCACCTAGGAGGAGTGACCCCCGAGCGACGTTCTCGGTTTAATTTACGTGCGATATTGTTTAAAAAAGATTGTTGTACATCCATATTCATATTATGAATCCCTCATTTCTTTTTTCCACCAATCACGGAATGATTGTTTCGCAGGTTTTGGAAAATCTCTACTTTCTGTCCACCCTTTTAATGGTCCGGGGCCATTCGCAATATAACCATCTTTTGCAAATATCGATAAACCTGTGTATGCCATTTTAATAGTTTTCTCATAAAAGAATGGATGGCTCGCCATAAACGTGAAACCTTTAAAAGCCAGCTGCTCAAATTTCGTTATAAACCCTTGTTCCACCACATCTTTACGATGTTCAATGAGAAGGTCATGTAATGGAATTTTCACGGGGCAAACGTCTGTACACGCTCCGCACAAACTTGATGCAAAAGGTAATTCTTTTAATTCTTCATACCCTTCTAATAAAGGCGCTAGTACTGCTCCAATTGGTCCGCTATACACACTTCCATAAGCATGCCCTCCAATATTACGATACACAGGACAAACATTTACACAAGCTCCGCACCTTATACACTTTAATACTTCTTCATAAGCAGTTCCTAAAATATCAGAACGACCATTATCTAGAATAATTAAATGAAACTCTTCAGGTCCATCCATATCTTCAGGTAAACGCGCGCCATTAATTCCAGTCACATAAGATGTAATTTTTTGGCCTGTCGCACTTCTTGTTAACATCGAAATGACTATATCAAGATCTTTCCATGTCGGAACGAGACGTTCCATCCCCATAATAGCAATATGAACTTTTGGCAATGTCGTAGTAAGACGAGCATTCCCCTCATTACTTACAAGAACAACTGATCCAGATTCTGCTACCGCAAAGTTACAACCGGAAATACCAATATCAGCTTCTAAAAACTCTTTACGCAATTGCTCCCTAGCAAATTGTAGTAATTGATTCGTATCAACTGGGATCTTTTTACCCGCTTCCTTAGAAAAAAGCTCTGCTACTTGTTCTTTCGTCTTATGAATAGCTGGAGCAATTAAATGGGATGGAGTTTCTCCAGCTAATTGAATAATGTACTCCCCAAGATCAGACTCTACTACTTTTACGCCTATCTCTTCTAAGTTTTTATTAAGGTGTATTTCTTCTGAAACCATAGACTTTGACTTAATTACTGCTCTCGCTCCTTTTTTTCTTGCGATTTCAGAAACATACGATACGGCATCTTCTGCTTTGAAAGCGAAATGAACATGCCCTCCATTTTTTCGAACATTAGTAGCTAATTGTTCCAAATAACTATCTAGATTTTCAATTGTATGCATCCGAATTTGAGATGCTGCCTCACGCCACTCTTCCATATTTCCTAATTCATGTGTAGCTTGTTCCCGTCCCGTCCGAAGTCTATCTTGTGTAAACGGAACCGCGCTTCTCATCTGCGGATCGTGCAACGCTTTATCTACTCTTTTCAAAAAACTTTGTTCCCCCGCCACACTCATTTATTCAGCCCCTTCGCCAGTACTTCTGCTACATGTAACACTTGAATATTTTTATTTTCCCTGCGCAATCTTCCTCCAATATTCATAAGACATCCCATATCTGCTCCAATTAACAGATTGGCTTCTGTCGCCTCAATATGTTTTATTTTTTCATCAACCATCGTTTGAGAAATCGAGCTCATTTTTACTGCAAAAGTACCACCAAACCCGCAGCAATCTTGGCAATATGGTAATTCTTTTACGTCTAGACCTTCTACTTGCGATAATAACTTAAGTGGTTCCTCTTTTATCCCAAGTGCACGGCTCATATGACAAGATTGGTGAAAAACAGCTTTCTCAACCAACTTAGATTTCAAATCACTTTTTCCAAGTACATTTATTAAAAAATCCGTCAATTCATACGTTCTATCCGCTAAATGAACCGCTTTTTCATACCATTCACTATCATCTTTAAACATCTCTTTATAATAATGATGAACCATGCTTGCGCAAGAACCTGAAGGCGTCACAATATATTCACTATGTTCAAATGCTTTTATCATTTGCTTTGCTGCTCGTTTTGCTTCTTCTTGATATCCGCTATTGTAAGCTGGTTGCCCGCAACAAGTCTGTCCTTCAGGGAAATCTAGCTCCACTCCACATTGCTTCATAATTTCTACGACACTTTTCCCTACTTGAGGAAAAAACACATCTGATAAACAAGTAATAAATAACGAAACTTTCATAAAAATCCCCCCTCAAAACGATACAATCTAATTTCAACTTATGACTCTAACGAATTAAATTTTAAATTTTTAGAATTTTCTATTTTTAAAACTTTTTGTTTATGATATCATGTGGGATATTATATGAAAACTATCTATAAGGTTGTTTTTGTATACAAAAAAGGTATAGAAGGGACTTTAAAATGGATATAAGAAAACTTCGTTACTTTACTGTAATCGCTGAAGAAAAACAACTTACCCGCGCTGCCCAGCGGCTTCATATGGCACAACCACCTCTAAGTAGACAACTATCTCTACTAGAACAAGAATTATCAGTAAGCTTATTTGAAAGAAACGGTCGAAATATGCATTTGACTGAAGAAGGCAAAATTTTATATACGAAAGCAAAAAACATTATTCAACAATTAGAAGAAACCATTACGGAAATTAAAGATACCGGTGAAGGGCTAAGGGGTAATCTTTCTATTGGAGCATTCCATTCTTGCATTCCTTTTCTCTCTGAAAAAATCCGCTATTTTCGAGATAACTATCCAAATGTGAACTTAAAAATATGGGAAGGTGGTCCTTTTTACTTAATAGAGCAATTAGAAAATCGGAATATCGAACTTGCTATCTTGCGCGCGCCCTTTAATAAAGATGTTTTTTCTAGTATTAGTTTATCAAAGGAACCATTCGTATTAATCATGCCTGCTAAATGGGAACTATATCACTCACAGCTTCCAATCCCTCTAACCGAATTAAGTCATATTCCCCTCTTACTCTTACATAAAGATACAGAAAACAGTTATCATCAGCTCGTCATTGACGAATGCAAGCACCTCGGTATTCAATTAAATATAGCATGTGAATGCCCTGACTCAGCATTTATCCTTATGCTTATCATGACTGGAATCGGCGCCTCTATCTTACCTAAAAGCGCTGTATCTCATATCCCGCAAGAATTTATAAAAATAGTAGATATAATGGATTTTCCTTATCAGTCCGAATCATCGATTATATGGCTGAAAGATCGGAGGCTTTCTAAAAGAGCTCAACGATTTATAGAATGTACATGAATTCATTTTGAAGGTGTAGCGAAGGATTTCTTCGCTTATGTGCATACGAGAATGGTGCATTAATCCTTTTAAACAAAAAACAAAGATGCGAAGTCATAGAAGAGCCTTCGCATCTTTGTTTTTTTAAGAGATTTATATGAATGGAAATCCTACATAATGTCTTTGCCACGAGCGTCACACCTTACTGCTTTGTATCCCATTTTTTTAACTGAAGCAAATAACCTATGCTCAGCATTATTCTGAAAATAGAATAATCAAATTACACTCCAGAAATAAATTTACTTATCTTTCTCCATATATTCTTTAATTTTTCGTTCTTCCCACTCTTTTCCGAATATCCCAACTGGAAAAGTTGTCAAACCATGTATAACGATACCGATTCCCCAACCTGCAAGTGGATATAAAAACCATAATTTACTGGAATCAGAGCTTATATTTATAATAAAAAGCATTAAGTTCACTAGTATATAAACCGTTAAATGAATATAAAATGCTTTTAAATTCTCCACCCTTTTTTTAGCTCGTAAATAAACCTCATCTTGCTCCATTTATAAACACCTCTTTCATTATTGTATTTTTTAAATTCGCTCCGATTTAAACATCATATTCTAATCAAAAATCTCTTATTCTCAAAAATTCACAAAATAAAAAAGATCGTCTTCATTTCAGCAAGATTGCAAGTGGCTAGTGGATACCCTTTTTTTGTTCGTAGTACGATACCTTGTGAAAAAATTGAAAAATCAAATTTCACAATAGAAATAAAACCTTTAAATCTGTATAATAAAATTAATAGCGATATTTTAATACAGAAAGGTTTTGGTAACATGCTAGGTATCGATATCAAAAAAACAGATGGAGAATTAATTATTTCATGGCAACTAGCTAAGATTCAAATTCCATTAAGTGAAATTATTGAAGTTACAGAAGATGAAACCTATGCTGGTGTAGAAGAAGAAAACGTAATCCGAATTGGAACAGCATACGCTACAACAGACCGGATTTTAATCAGAACAGTAAAACAAAATTATCTATTATTTACGACCAATAGGGTCTCAATTTTGAATAAAATCAATGCATAAGCAATAGGATAAAACACTTGTCTATATGGGTTTATTCGATTCAACTGTATACCCGCATTTTAAAAATTATTATAGATACAATGATGTAAAAACAAACAAAAAGTACCCAGCAAATTGTCATACACATGATCATTTGCTGGGTACTAAGGGATACATTTGTTAATTACAGAATTCTAATTAAGACCAAATCCAAACATCATCATTATTTTCAACGTTGCTCTTTACCTCATAAACCTTTTCAATATTGTCCGTTGTGTTCCAGTTAATAGAACTTCCGCCCCACCCTACATACTTCATATCAATTTTTACTTTCTCACCCGCATTAAATACTTGTCCCTTCGTTAAGAAAACATCAATAATGACTTTCTTACTGTTTAGTGATGGATACTCCACTACGACATATTTAGTAGCACCGTCTTCCGCATCTTCCATCGTTCCTACTTTTGCTACTTCCCCAATTACATAATCAGGTGAGCCATCTTCTTTCATGTGCATACCTAACTTGTTTGTTGTATTTTCAATTGCAGTTGCAACCATATATTCTGTAAAATTACGCATCATAGATCCAGTAGCTTTAACCTCATCTCCTACTTTCACATTTGAGAAAGTATCCATGTATACACTAACAGGTTCTTCGTATTGCTTAGATTTCACAACAATTACACCATTATCTACTTCTACTACTCGTCCTTCTAACGTCGAGAAATTCGATTCAATAGAAGCTGCACTCGCTTTTGTTACTTCTAATCCTGGTAAATTCGTTCCTGATAATGCTGCGATTCCTAAAGCACCTGCTAAAATTAATTTTTTCATACCCATTATGAAACATCTCCATTCATGATGATTTTATTTTTTTGATTGGATACGACCAACCTGTAATCATTATAGTTACAGGTTGTACAAAATAGCAACCATCTTTCTTATGCAATGTTGCATACTGTAACTTTTTAAATATACAGCAAGAGGGCTTTAATTTAATTCAAAGCTAAAATAACCTTATGACCACGGTATAAAGAAATTAAGAACTACTTTCGGTCCTAAGGTTAACGAATAGCTTTATAAAAACTCAATCAAAATTTATTCAACTAGTTGAAAAATGAACCATGTCGAATTTTATTTTCGTAAAATTCAAATTTCAAGGAGGTTTTACAAAATATTACACAGAATTATTCGTATATCGCAATATATTTGGAATTTTTTTACGATTCGTTTCATTTTATCTACCACGTTTAGACAAAATGAAATAAAACAATAAAAGGAGAGAGATAGATTGAAAAGAAAAATTAGTACAGCTGTTGTAGGGTTATCAGTGTTTAGCTTTGGTCTTTTTGGTGTAAATATTGGGGATGGCGGCGTTGTAAAAGCTGAGCACGGTGAAACTTTTTCTCCGAAATTAGAAAGCCATGCTGATTTCGCTGCTCCGAAACTAGAGACACATGCTGATTTAAGCTCGAAATTAGATTCACATGGCGACATTTGGGCTCCTTCTTATAATAAAGGCGACGGTGGCGCTCCTGCTTATGATCATGGCAGACCTCCTATTTCATCATACAATATAGGGGATACTTGGGCTCCTTCTTATACAAATACTCATGGAGAAGGAATGGCTCCTAAACAAGAGAGTCACGCTGACTTCTTTGCTCCTACGTTAGAAGCGCATGGTAATACTGGCGCTCCTGCTTTAAATGTTGGTGATACGCCGACTCCGAAACTTGAGAGCCATGCTGATACTCCTGCTCCGAAACTTGAAGGACATGGGGATCTTCCTGCTCCAAAATTAGATGCTCATGGGGATACTCCTGCTCCAAAATTAGATGCTCATGGGGATACTCCTGCTCCAAAATTAGATGCTCATGGGGATACTCCTGCTCCGAAGCTTGAAGGGCACGAACATTTCCCTACTCCTAAACAAGAAGCTCACGGTGAGACTATTTAACACAAAAATCCTAGCTACTGTAGCTAGGATTTTTACCTTCTTACCCTATTCACACCTCATGCCTACTTTCTCAACTTTTATTTTAGCATTGTGTATGTGACATCATTGTATTAAGATTCTATAGTCAATTGTGTCCTTTTCTTCATAAAAACACATGGACTGACAGGTTTTACCGACATACATAATTCTGAATATTGTTTATCAATAAAAAATTCCATATAATTACTTTTTAATATGTTACCATTATAGTTACAATTATATAGAAAAATATACAAGGGGGCTAATATGAACATTTCATTAAAGGGACATACATATACAACAAAACATTTAGAAGCTTGGTACCATGCAATCTTAACGCAAAACGTTAAGGAAGCACAAATTCAGTTTCAAGAAGCTAAAAAAGAACATGAAGAAATGCTTTTGATAGAAACAGAAACGTTTCCTCTTTATCACTTATATTACGCATTACTGCAGTTCCGACATACAGCTCTGACAGATGGACTATCAATCACGAAAGATAGTTTTCAAATCATAGAAGACCAGGAAAAACCAGAAGATAAACACTTATCTTATCTATATCATTATTATAAAGCGGTTCATTTTGCAGCAATTAATCATTATCAAGAAGCAGAAGAATATTTCTTAAAAGCACAGGCACTTTTATCCGGACACAGTCAAATTGAACAAGCTGATTTCTATTACCGATACGCTGCTTATCATTGTCACCAACAACAACCAAGTTTTGCGATTGTAAATGCTTCTAAAGCATTAGAATTTTTTGAAACGCAACACGGATGTGAAAGAAATATTTCATCCTGTTTAAGTGTACTTGGTGCTTCTTATGTAGACGTAGGACATTTTGAACAAGCTGAGGAAAGCTATAACAAAGCGTTAGATATTCTCCAAAAATTAAATGAAGAATCATTACAACTGTATGTGCGCGGTAATCTAGGTCATCTATATGCTAGCCAGAATCTTTCTGAAGAAGCGATCCGTCACTTGACACAAGTTGTTGAAAAAATCCCATCTCACTACAAAGCTATATTCTTACTTGCACAAGAACATGAAAAATTAGGACTTATCGACAAAGCAAACCACTACATTAAAATAGGGAAACAACTTATTTCTGAACTTGGTAATGAAGAGCACAAACATCACTTTGCTATATTAGAAGCATTCACGAATCAAAGTGAATTAGACAAAATTGAACCGATTGTTTTAGAAGGAATTGAATACTTCAATAAAGAATCTTTATATATCTATGTTTCTGAGTATCTTGAAAAACTAGCTCTTGCGTTTTATAACAAACAACAACATGAGAAAGCAAGTTTATACTTCTTTAATAGTACAGTAGCAAAAAAATCAAATGAAAGAGGGTTAAAGAAATGAAAAAAACAATTGGTAAAATCGCTTTAGGTATTGCATTTACGGGTATTGCTGCATTTGGCTTAAACGCAGGTTTCACAAATCAAGCTGGACATACTCACTTCCCTTCTCCACCAGCTCCTTCTTTTTCTGAGGGCCATACTGGCGGCGCTCCTGCATTAAACATCGGTGACACTGGTGGTGCTCCTGCTAACACTGAACATGGTACAGATATTTAAGTTACCCAAATTGAAATCTATTTAGTTTACCATTTTCATATATTTACAAGGAAACCATTCGATGTTATATGGTTTTCAAGTCTAAAAAATACACCTAGTAATTAGGTGTATTTTTTATTTTACCTCGCTATCTAATAATTAAAGAATACTCCCCTAAAAATCCCAACAAAAAAACCGAAGAAACTCCCTATACTTCATACACTTAAAGTACCACGAACGTTGCAATTTTTAGTGACGCTCTGTATCCAATCTCACTTTCATCCCAAGTGCCTAAAGGCGATAGCTTTCTTGTTCAGGAAAAACTGTACCCTTTCCATTCATGATGATTTTATTTTTTGGATTGAATACGACCAACTTATAATCATTACAGTTACAGATTGCAGAAAATAGCAACCCTCTTTCTCACACAATGTTGCATACTGTAATTTTCAAATGCAATTAATTCAACACTAAGACTAAATTCTTGAATACCAGCAGGTAAACAGATTGATGATGAAGAAAATAATGTGATGCATCATATTTTTTCAAAGCTACAGTTTGTACAGTCGTAGTCCATTACATTATGTAGGAGTGGAGTTAACATGTTAAAAAAACCAAAGAGATTACAGCCAGGTGATATCGTGGCAACAGTAAGTCCTTCGTGGGGAGGCGCAGGTGATCCTGAAATAAGATGGCGATATGAACAAGGAGTAAAGAGATTAGAAGAAGTTTTCGGTCTTACGGTTGTTCCCATGCCGAATAGTTTAAAAGGTAGCGAATTCATTTATAACAATCCACAGGCTCGTGCGGAAGATTTAATGACTGCATTTCAAGATACGCGCGTGAAAGCAATTATTGCGAATATTGGCGGTGAAGATAGCATCCGCTTACTTCCTTATATAGATTTTAATGTAATACGTGAAAATCCGAAAATTTTTATGGGATACTCTGACGTTACCGTTTCACACTTGTTTTGTCATAAAGCAGGAATCTCCTCTTTTTACGGTCCAGCCATTTTAACTGATTTTGCCGAAAATGTAGAGATGGATTCATATACAATTGAAATGGTAAAGCGAACTCTCTTTTCCAATGAAATGATTGGCGAAATTCAACCAGCTCATGAATGGACGAGTGAGCGTTTAGAATGGATAGAGGCAAATAAAGATACAAGACGTACGATGCAGCAAAACAATGGATATGAGGTACTTCAAGGCTCTACTACTGTACAAGGGCGTTTAATTGGTGGGTGTATAGAAGTACTGGAATTTACAAAAGGAACGGAGCTTTGGCCTGAGAAAAAACATTGGGAGGATAGTATTCTCTTCTTTGAAACTTCTGAAGATCATCCAGAACCAAGTTATATAAAGTATTGGTTACGAAATTATGCAGCGCAAGGCATTCTGCAAAAGGCAAAAGGTGTCATCTTCGGTAAATCGAAAGATGAACAATACTATGAAGAATATAAACACGAAATACTGCAAGTAATGAAGGAACATAATTTAGAAGATTTGCCGATTCTTTATAATTTAAATTTTGGCCATACTGAACCGAAGTTTATTTTACCATACGGTGCGATGGCAGAAATTAATTGTGAAAATGGATCTTTCTCTATTTTGGAAAGTGGCGTGGAATAAAGCGAAACTTTAATCAGTGAGGGTTCCATTCACATCGCTATCAAGCTAACATTTTGAAGTTCTCCCAGAACGAAAATTTATTCTTTTCATAGGTATTCAAGGAAATTCAGTTTATTTTTTTATGTTAAATATCGCTTTAGAATTTCTGTCTTCACCCCTTCACATAATCATTATAATAAAGTAAGAGTCTTTCCATTAAGGAAGACTCTTACTTTATTATAATGAATTCAATTTTATAAATTTCATGCTGCTTGTCATAACCCTATAGCTGTGCACAATATTTATTTGATATAGATTGAAGTTCGCATTGTATTAAATGGAGCGTTAATAGATGTTTTTTGGTATTCAAATGTTCCTTGCTGATGCCCAGAAGCATCCCACTTAAAATACCAACCAACAATTGGTTTTCCGCCAATTATAGTGGATCCAATACTTTTCACATTAAAACCATTCATTTTCGCAAATGGATTTTGACCATATCCCATTTCCTTCGTAGTAATATATAAGTATTTTCCCCCATGGTCACGTGTTGTGCTAAAACTGTTTGGATTAATAGTTTCTACTCCGCCCTGCTCAGATTCTACTTGTACGACATTTAGTGAAGTAAGTGGTGCTGCAGGTCCAGCAGAAGCTTCTGTTGCCATTCCTAATCCGACAAAAGCAGTTATTGCTAACAATGAAATACCAAGTGCTGCTTTTTTAAACATAATAACATCCCCTTCCATCTATCTATTATTTTCTCTTTCATTGCCAATATAATCCTATTACCTTTATATGTATATAGTTTAAAACTGCAGAAATATTAATGAGAATATTCTATCTTATGTTTCTGCAGTTATATGACATCCCATTATTTATTAATAAAAAATAGGAACAGATCATATTGTTTGTTCCTATACGCTTCTAACCTATGAATCTATATGATTTTTATTTTGATTCATCTGTCCATGCCTTAGTATGAATATCATCACTAGGGGCATACTACAAGATGAAGAAAAGAAAGCAACGAGAGAAAAAATAAAATTCAAGGTTGTATTAAATAAGAAAAGGATTGCAGATGCAAGAATGAATTTTTTATTTATATATATTAATTTACAATAAAAGGGGACTACTCAACATTTTTCGTTAAAGATAGTCTATTAACCTCTAACTCTAACTACCTAATGAACACAAGTAAACATATCTTAAATTATTTTAAGAGGTATAAAAAACACCTTATAGCTATAAGGTGTTTTTTATATTTCAGCTCTTTAAAATTCTTCTATTTCAACTGTAAAATGTGGCTTGAATTTCATTTCACTTCTATTTCTTCTCCTTGATTGTAAAATGTATCATGATCCATTTTAAATTAGTAAGGATCATTTCCCTACACATTGAGACTACAAGTTGTATAAGGAAGCTCTTCTTTTTTCCATGCAAGAAATCCTCCCTTTAGATTCACCACTTCCTTTATACCAGCTCTTTGTAAAATACTAGCTGCTATAGCAGAGCGCAATCCGGTTCGACATTGTAAAATGATTGGGTAATCTTTTGGTATACAATCTAGCTGCTTAAATAGATTTCCTAAAGGGATATGTATTGCATCATAAAGATGTCCTTCCTCCCACTCTTTTTTACTACGCACGTCGATTACCTTAACACTTCCATCTTTTATATGCGGATATAATTCAATGGATGTTTTTTCTTTATAACTTTCAAATCTATCAAGTCTTTGTATAACTTGTAAGGGTGCAAAAGCAATACTATTATCTAACCCAATAGATTCAAAGTCTCTAATAACCTCCTCCACTCTAACCTTTTCCTCATCTAGAATGATTAAAGTTTCTGTTTTATAATCTAGTAACCATCCACACCAGGTTGTGAAGGAATTGTTATACGGTATGTTAATTGATTTCTCGATGTGACCAGAAGCAAAACTCTCTACATCCCTTATATCAACTATTTGCTGAACGTTTCTCATAGCTTCTTGAAGTTTTTCTACTGTATTAATAGTAGTAACTTCTCTTTTCTTACGAATTGGAGGACCATACTTATTTAAATTCTTCATTAAAGAAAAATACCTTGGAGGCTCTGGCTGCCCCGTCAATAAAGTCGATACAAAATCACTTTCTTCATTACACTGAAATGCCCAATTGAACATCTTTTCATAACCTAAAGTAGAAGTTGGAATTGCTCCTAATGCTTTTCCACATGCACTTCCTGCACCATGTGATGGCCATATTTGCAAATAATCAGGAAGTATCTTTATTTTTTGTATAGAATCAAATAATTGTTTCGCTCCTATTTTTGCAGTATCTTTCATACCTACAGCAGTTTCTAATAAATCCGGTCTTCCTATATCTCCTACAAATATAAAATCACCTGTGAATATTCCTATTGGATTATCATTCGTATAGTTATTTTGACTTGTATCAGTTACTAAAAAAGAAATACTTTCAGGCGTATGCCCTGGGGTGTGAATTACATTAAATTTTATATGACCTATTTTAAACTCTGTTCCCTCTCTAACCAATTTGTATCGCCCTTCGTTAAGATATTGATATTTCCAATCACAATCACCTTCATCAGATACATATAAATTGGCATGATAAAGAGTAGAAAGTTCTCTAGACCCAGAAAGAAAATCTGCATGAATGTGAGTCTCAGCCGCAGCAATTACTTCCATCCCCTCTTTCTTAGCAAAGTCTGTATATTGTTCTATATAACGACCTGGATCAATTACAATTGCCACGCCCTCCTTCTGACAACCAACTAAATAAGAAGCATGAGCTAATTTTTCATCATAAAAATATTTTAAAAGCATAGCTATTCCCTCCAAATAGTTAATTTAAAATGCTTTTCCATTTTTCTAGCTGCTTTCTCTCTTCCTTTATAGGATCCCTTTCAACATAAAGTTCCAATACATATAGGGCAACATATATCTTTTAAGTAAAAACATACTATATCGTTCTTTCGCTTGATTAAACGGAAACGTTTCTTGAGGCTCATGTTCATAGTTAAATTCAGCGAGTATAAGACTTTTATAACCTGTAACAATGGGGCACGATGTATATCCATCATATTTAGCATGCAAGTCTCTTCCGTTAAGTACGTCCATAATATTTTGTTTTAAGACAGGTATTTGTTTTCGAATTGCCGCTCCAGTTTTAGAGGTTGGTAAATTGGTACAATCTCCAAGTCCGAAAATATTCTTATACTGTACATGTTGCAAAGTATAAGGGTTTATATCTACCCAGCCCTGAGAATCACTTATTTCACTCTCTTTAATAAAATTAGGTGGCCCCATAGGTGGAACAACATGGATCATACTATACGGTACGGTCTCTCTTTTCAGTGTTTGCGTATCTTCAAAAATTGCCTCTTTCTTCTCAGCAATAATTTCTACTAAGTTTTTATTATAATTTGTTATTATTTGCTTTCTTTCTAGTACTTGTTCTAATGTATTAGCATATCGTGGAACCTGAAATATGTTAGCGTTCGCGGTATAAAACATTACTTCACTTTTGTTTCTTACACCGCTATTAGAAAAATACTCTTCTGCTAAATACATAATCTTTTGGGGAGCACCACCGCATTTAATAGGAGTATTGGGGTGGGTAAACACCGCATTTCCTCCTTTAAATTTTTCAATTTCTCTCCAAGTAGAATCAACATATTTATAAGAGTAATTGCTACAAACCCCATTAGTTCCAATAGACTCCTTCAAGCCTTTAATACCATCCCAATTTATTTGTATACCGGCTGCTACAATAAGAATTTCATACTCAAGCAGCAGTCCATCATCTAAAAGTAGCTTATTTTCTTCCGGAAACAACTTAACAACCCTTTTAGGAATCCAAGTTGCCCCTTTTGGAATAAGCACTTCTTGATCACGCATCGTACTTTCCTTTGAAACAATTCCTCCCCCCACTAAACTCCATAGTGGCTGAAAATAATGTTTTTTTGATGGATCAATAATTGCTATATTTTCTTTCAATAAGGGTATATTTCGTAACAAATGTGCAGTAGAAGATATTCCTGCAGTCCCAGCACCAATTACAATAATTTTATAACTATCTCTGGTCTTCATTATCCTCTTCCCATCTAAATTTGATTTTTAAAATAACTAATTCATAACCTTATTTTCATTGTAGTAACATTATTATAAGTTAAAAACACCATCAATTTATCTGACTTAAATGAAATTTTTGTTAATTTTACTTTATGCGTAAATCCCCTATGCTACTTCCATCTTTTATATTTTTCAATACTAGTCTTTATCCAATCTTACTTTATGCCAGTTTCTCTCTACTCTCAAAGCTATCTTTCTCTTCTTTTTCAAAGAAAACTTCCTTACTTGTAATTGGAATTTAAGAGTTCAAATAGTTTTTCTTAAATGTACAAATTTATTTAATTGGATAGAGGAATTATCATTTAAATACGGGAGGTTTTTATAACGCGCTAGGTATTCATGTAAAAAAATTACTAATTACATGGAAATTAGCTCCGACTCATATTCAATTGAGTGAAATTATTGAGGTTACCGAAGATAATATATGCTGATGTTGAAAAAGGAGAAGTAAACCTTATTATTAAAGTAGAATTATCTATTATTTTCAATGAAATAGCCCTTTTAAATATAATAAATGCATAAGTATTACTGTATTGATTAATTTTAAAAATAACCAGATTTGGATTCTAGTTCTTAAACAATACAAAAAACAACGAAAAAGAACACACTTTATTGTTATACAAGTGTGTTCTTTTTTTCGGTTTTAATAGCTATACTTCCTAGCCTATAGTAACTAAATTATTTTACACCGACCTGATTCCAAGCATTTTCTATGGCTTTATACGTTACACTATCATAACCATCATAATCAGCCGCAGATTGTAATAAAGCAGTACGAGCTTGTTTAAAATCGCTAGTTGGAGTCAAATATGTTGTTAACGCACGATAATAGATTTTTTCTGCCTTTTCTTTACCAATAGAATTAATTGTCAAATATGCAGCCTTATTTGGAATACCACTATTTATATGCACTCCACCATTATCTCCCTCTTCAGTTTCTGGAAGATATTGGTAGTTTCTCATGTGAGCAGGTTGTCCATATTTCTCAGGATTAGATAAGCTTCGCAATGCGTCTCCAGAAACACCAGGTGTAAATACAGCATCCCCTACATCCCAATTGGTAGGATCAACAAAATAGCCAAACACATCAGAGAAAGATTCATTTAATGCACCTGGTTGATTTACGTAACGAAGATCAGCAGAATACTCTGTAACAGCATGAGTTAATTCATGTGCCACAACATCAAGAGAACCAGAAAGCGGAATAAATCTGCGACCATCTCCATCTCCATATATCATTTGCTGACCATTCCAAAATGCGTTATTTACGTTAACCCCATAATTCACAGCAGAGCGAATTGTTTTACCTTTCCCATCAATACTGTTACGATTATGGACATTTTTATAATAATCATAGACTTTTCCTGCATAGTAATGGGCATCAACTGCTGGCCTCTGATCTTTATTTATCCAAGCATTATCCTCATCAAACAAACGATAATTTATTGGATAATCTTCATCACTATGATTTACTGTAAATGTTTCAATGTAGCCGCCATTCATAGGTTTTGTTGTGTCTTTTAAGTAGTAGTTTCCCTTTACACTACTAAAAGTTGTATTCAATTCTTTTTTATCACCTAATACCCCATATCCATAACCTTTATGAGCACTATCTGCATCTGTAACTGCATTATAT
>Ga0102589_1003055_pt1 | contig 17929 bp, 18 predicted proteins | sample AraplaMF_Col_mLB_FD_76858 | JGI IMG/M metagenome (GOLD analysis project Ga0102589, IMG submission 76858) | Arabidopsis root microbial communities from the University of North Carolina, USA - plate scrape MF_Col_mLB | ecosystem: Host-associated > Plants > Roots > Endosphere | place: USA... | reverse complement strand
CTGCTCACGGTGTTTCTCCTGAAGTTAAACAACGTGCAAAAGAAAAAGGTTTAACGACAATCGATGCAACTTGTCCAGATGTTACAAAAACACATGACCTTATTGAAGCAAAAAAAGCTGAAGGATACCATGTCATTTATATCGGCAAAAAAAACCATCCAGAACCAGAAGGCGCGGTTGGTATTGCACCTGATATCGTTCATCTTATCGAAAGAGCTGATGATTTAGAAACATTAGAAATCCCAACGGATAAAATTTTAGTTACGAATCAAACAACAATGAGTCAATGGGACGTTCAACATTTAATGGAGGACATTCAGAAAAAATTCCCAACAGCAGAATTCCATAAGGAAATTTGTTTAGCAACTCAAGTTCGCCAAGAAGCGGTAGCTAAACAAGCGGATGTTGCAGATTTAACAATCGTTGTTGGTGATCCAAAAAGTAACAATTCGAATCGCTTAGCGCAAGTATCACAAGAAATTGCTGGTACGAAAGCTTATCGTGTTGCGGATGTAAGTGAAATTCAATTAGAGTGGCTACAAGGTGTAGAAAACGTAGCTGTTACAGCTGGTGCTTCTACTCCAACACCAATTACAAAAGAGGTTATCGCTTTCTTGGATCAATATGACCCAATGAATCCGGCTACGTGGGAAAGAATTCGAAAAGTACCACTTCAAAAAATCTTACCTCGTGTAAAAGTGAAAAAAGAACAATAATAAAAACCGTTGCCTATATGAGCAACGGTTTTTATTTTTCTTATACAAATGTAAACGGATCTGTATGTAACTGCGAAGCATGAATGTGTACATTGAATTTCTTTGCATCCACTTTTTCTTGTAATTGCTTTTGCACACCTTGCTTCATTACTTTTTCAACGTTATGTCCTGGATCAACTATATTTAAACCAAGCATCATCGCATCATGAGCAACATGGTAATACATGTCACCTGTTACATATACATCTGCCCCTTTAAATTTCGCTTGGTTTATATATTTATTACCGTCACCACCAAGTACAGCTACTTTACGCACTGTATCATCTAACTTCCCGACAACTCGCGCACCCTTTACATGTAATGATTGTTTCACGTGTAAAGCGAACTGCTCAAGCGTCATTTCTTCTTGTAAATACCCTATTTTACCAAGGCCTAATGTTTCACCTTTATTATCAAGAGGATATACATCATACGCCACTTCTTCGTATGGATGGGCTACCAACATCGATTTAATAACTTTTCTTTGTAATGAAGCTGGAATAATCGTTTCGATACGCACCTCGTCCACACGTTCTAACTGTCCAGTTTCACCGATATAAGGGTTTGTACCTTCTTGAGGGATAAACGTACCCACCCCTTCACTACCGAACGTACAGTGGCTGTAATTACCGATATGACCTGCATCCGCATCTCCAAGAGCTTTGCGAACTTCTTCTGCATGAGTTACCGGAACAAATACAACAATTTTTTTCATTTCTTCTGCATATGTAGGAACTAATACTTCTGTATTTTGTAACCCTAACGCATCAGCAAGTAAATCATTTACCCCGCCCTTAGCAATATCTACATTTGTATGTGCTGCATAAATCGCAATATCATTTTTAATACACGCCTCAATAATTCTTCCGTACGCCTTATCTGTATGAATCGCTTTTAATGGACTAAAGATTAAAGGATGGTGCGCTATAATGATATTCGCCCCTAATTGGATCGCCTCGTCCACAACTTCCTCCGTTACATCTAACGCGATTAGTACGTGCTGCACAGGTTTATTAAGTGCCCCAATCTGCAGGCCGATCTTATCCCCTTCCATCGCTAAATGCTTCGGATACATACTTTCAAATAAAGAAATAATTTCATGACCATTCGGAATTTTACTCATGATAAAACCTCCCCTATCATTTTCATTTTCGCGTCTACTTCTGCACGCTTCGCCTGTGTTTCTTCAGATTCTGCCGCACGCTCTAACTGTTTTAAAATATTTTGGAAGTTTTTCAATTCTCCTTCCCACTTTTCAACAAAAGCTTCACTTTTTTCTTTTATTAAAAATGGACCCATAAACAATTCAGCTTGTTTATTATCCGAGTAAGGTGCTGCAATATTTCCTCGTTCCCCAACTAAAATCTCGTAAATTTTCCCGTCTTCTTTTACGATTTTTTCATGGATAAGCTCCCAGCCATTTTCAATAAACCATTCACGAATGTGATGTGCTGCAATGTTCGGCTGTAAAATTAAACGTGTTACACCTTCTAATTTTTCTTTACCACTTTCTAAAATGTCACGAATTAATGCTCCACCCATACCAGCAACTGTAATCACATCTACTTCCCCTGGTGTAATTACTTCTAAACCATTCCCTTTACGAACGTCTACCTTATCTCGCAGGCCACTTTCAGCTACAGTTGCTTGCGCAGATCGAAATGGTCCATCTACAACTTCTCCTGCAACTGCTTTTGTAGCAATATTATTTATAATTGTATAACACGGTAAATACGCATGATCCGATCCAATATCAGCTACTGTGGATCCTACTGGAATCTCCCGCACAACTTCTTCTAATCGTTTTGAAAGCTTTACTTCATTCATGTATTTCCATTACTCCTTCTCTTGTCAGTCTGTCTCCATGATAATGAATTTATAGTGGTTGTTGCAAGTCCATAACAACACTTCCATTCTCTATTACTAATCGTATTTTAGAAAGTATAGAAAAACAAGCCTTTTGCACAAAAGCAAAAGGCTTGTTTTTCTATACTTTACCCCGCTATTTACGGACAGTAAGACTCCCACCTCAAAACTCGGCTAGAACAAAGAAGCTAGGTGGGAGACCAACTGCCCGTAAACGCCCGATTGGTGAAGGCTAATAATCAATGGGGGATGAACCCCCACTGATTAAAGTTTCACTTTATTTTTTCTTCGATAACCAATCAGCTACTTTTGCCGCTTGATCAGCTGGAACTATATTTGGCGGCATATTCCCTTTTCCTTTTGAAAGAATTTCTTTAATTTCATCTTTTGAAAGTTTCCCACCAATTTTTTGTAAATTAGGTCCCACTGCTCCTTGTAACTGATCACCGTGACAGCTCGTACAGCTTTGCTTTACAATATCCTCTGGCTTTGATGCTGTTTGCGCTGGTTTCCCACCATTTTTTGCATCAGCTAACTCTTTAGATTTATTTAGCCCCTGAAATGAAAATACAAACATAACGATAATACCTAATGCTGCAATAAGAGCGAACGGAATCAACGGATTACGTTTCATATCTCTTCTCCCCCCTCTATACCCCTAAATAGTTAGATGATTCAGTCATTTTTATTGTACTTGAAAACGTTCTATCAGAAAAGAGTAAACTAATATTTGTTAAAAATATTCCATAAATTCAGTTTATTGATTTTCACTATTATATCGCATATTATTTCGATAATTACTAACGTTTCTCATCATATTTTTTACTTTTCTACATATTATTTTGTATATAATAAACAAAATAAATCGAAAAATCGAAAAATGAGCATTTGCAAATCAAAAGACAATTCTGTAAAATAAATTACAAGAAATTGTAATCGTTGCCGATAGCTAAATTTTAACAAAAATTAACAAAATAAAAAAGTTTACTTCACAAAAGTGAAGTAAACTTAAAGTTAGCCTATTCTAAGAAATCCTTAAGACGCTTACTACGACTTGGATGTCTTAATTTGCGAAGTGCTTTCGCTTCAATTTGACGGATACGTTCTCTCGTTACGCCGAATACTTTCCCAACTTCTTCAAGCGTACGAGTTCGTCCATCATCTAAACCGAAACGAAGACGTAGAACATTTTCTTCACGATCTGTTAGTGTATCTAACACATCTTCTAATTGTTCTTTTAGCAATTCATACGCTGCATGGTCCGCAGGTGATGTTGCTTCTTGGTCTTCAATAAAATCGCCTAAATGTGAGTCATCCTCTTCACCAATTGGTGTTTCAAGAGAAACTGGCTCCTGTGCAATCTTTAAGATTTCGCGTACTTTTTCTGGAGCAAGATCCATTTCTTCTCCAATTTCTTCTGGAGATGGTTCACGTCCTAAATCTTGTAATAATTGACGCTGTACACGAATTAATTTATTAATTGTTTCAACCATATGAACGGGAATACGAATTGTTCTCGCTTGGTCTGCAATGGCACGTGTAATCGCTTGACGAATCCACCAAGTTGCATACGTACTGAATTTAAAACCTTTACGATAATCGAACTTTTCAACAGCTTTAATTAAACCCATGTTTCCTTCTTGGATTAAGTCTAAGAAGAGCATACCACGGCCTACATATCGTTTTGCAATACTTACAACAAGACGTAAATTCGCTTCCGCAAGACGGCGCTTCGCTTCTTCATCACCTTCTTCAATGCGGGTTGCAAGTCGAATTTCTTCTTCAGCAGATAGTAGATCCACACGGCCGATTTCTTTTAAATACATGCGAACAGGGTCATTGATTTTCACACCTGGTGGCACACTTAAATCATTTAAATCGAATTCTTCTTCTGTCTTTGTGATTTGGTGATTATTCGGACCTTCATCGTTGTCGCCAACTAAATCAATCCCTTGTTCACCTAAATATTCATAATATTCATCCATTTGATCAGATTCAATTTCAAATCCATTCATGCGTTCTGCAATCTCTTCATATGTAAGAACGCCACGTTTTTTTCCAAGCTCAGTGAGTTGTTCTTTCACTTGCTCAAGAGTCATATCAGTTTCAATTTGTTTAGAACGAGCTGGTTTATCAGCCATCTGTTCCCCTCCTTACGCGAGATACAAACATTCATTATAATAAAATTTTATACAAAAAGCTATCTTCTTGCTTTCTGATTTTGTAAATATGCTACATAAAATTTTGCAGCTTCTACTGGATCTGTTTTTTCCATTTGCTTTAATGCAAAAATGGTTTCCATCTTTTTAAGCTTTTGCTTGTGGCGGCTTAGCGCCTCTAAGTGACCTTGCAATATTTCATCACTGTATTCTGGATTAATGAATTCATCCGTTGAAATATTGGTGATAATATTTTTCAATTTCTCATCAGAGAGCCAGCTCAAGAAATTCCCGACTGAAGGTTCATTTCCCTTTTCATAATATGCATATAGTTCATATAAAATCCCTTTATGTTCTTCCGTATGAAAATCTTCTATATGAGGTTCAATACGGAAAGCAACTTCGGCACTTTGTAACATATGGTAAATGAGCTCTCTTTCTGCCCTTTCAAAACCTGAAAATTTCGGTTTTGCCTGAACAATTTGAGGCGGCTTAGAAATTTGTTTCGTTTGTTTTTGCTGTATCTTTTGTTCTTTGCGATATTGGTGCAATTGACCTAAAAGTGTTTCCATTGAGTAAGAAAATTCTTGCGATAATGATTTTAAATACGACTCCGCTTGCATTGCATCTTGCAATAATGCTAGCTCTTTTAAAACACTTTTCACATATTCTTCTTTACCAGACTCATCTTGCAAATTTTTCCCTAAACGCAAGTAATTTATTTTGAATCCAACAAAACTTATACTAGCCTTTACAAGATTTTCAAACGCCGCTGTTCCATATTGTTGCACATATTCATCAGGATCAAGCTTATCTGGCAATGAAGTAACCTTCACATGACAACCAACTTGCGATAACAATTGTCCTGCTTTCATCGTCGCTTCTCGTCCTGCTTTATCACCATCATAGCAAAGAACAACAGTTTCAACATTACGCCGCAGAAGTTTTGCCTGTTCTTCTGTTAAAGCTGTTCCCATCGTCGCAACTGATTCTTCAATCCCGCTTTTTACAGCAGCTAATACATCAGCATATCCTTCAAATAGAACAACTTGCCCTCGTTTTCTGATAAACGGTCTTGCTTGATGGAAGTTATACAGCAATTTGCTTTTGTAAAAAATAGGTGTTTCTGGGCTGTTTAAGTATTTCGGAGTATCATCCCCCAACGCCCTTCCACTAAACGCTGCGACTTTTCCTTGTAGTGTGTGAATGGGAAACATAACCCTTCCGCGAAAACGGTCATGGTGACTGCCATCCCTTTCACTCCGCACAAGCAAGCCAGCTTGCTCCATGGTCGATAACGAAAAACCTCTTTTTTGTAATATTTTTGCTGCTGCATCCCAACCTGGAGATGCATAACCAATTTCAAACTTTGCAATCATCTCTTTTGTAATACCTCGATTTAGTAAATAAGAAAGAGCTACATTTCCCTCTTCAGTATTTACTAAAAGATGGTGATAGTATTTTTTCAAAAGTTCGTGAGCCTGTAACATAATGACACTGTCATCAGATATGTTCTCTTGTTGATCTTGTCCTGATGTATAATCTACAACCGAAATATTATTTCTTTCTCCTAGCTTTTGCACAGCTTCTATGAAAGAGAGCCCTTCCATCTTCATGAGAAATGAAAAAACATTTCCTCCCTCTCCACATCCGAAGCAATGAAAAATTTGCTTGTCTAATGAAACAGAAAATGAAGGTGAATTCTCACCGTGGAATGGACAAAGCCCAAAATAATTGCGCCCTTGCTTTCTGAGCTGAACATACTCACCAATCACTTCTACAATATCAGATGATGTCCGAATCTGTTCAACAACTTCTTCGGGAATTCTGTTCCCCATAACTCCATCTCCGTGTCGTATTTTGTATTCGATACAAATTAAAGGATTCCTTTATAATTCGACAATATTTTTTCTAAATTTATTAAAAAGCATTGTCGATCATGGGTTGAAAATGCTTTTGGACCTTTTGTGTAGGTCCCTTGTCTGCGTAACTTCGCAGATACATACCTACTATATAAAATTGTATCCATTTGCTCATCAGTCACAAATGTACCTCGTGGAGATAATACATATACTCCCTTTTTTTACAAGAAGACCAGCAAGTCCCATATCCTGTGTAATTACGAGATCTGAAGCTTTGGCGTGTTTATAGATATAAAAATCCACCTCATCTTGCTCAGAATCCACATATATCCAATTCCCTTGCTGTTTTCTCGAACGATGGGCGTAGGATGCGACAAACAAAATTTCGACATGGAATTTCATTCCAGATTACACAATTTCATCCTTCACAGGACATGCATCTGCATCAACTAGAATCTTACTGATGTTTTGCATATTTCTGTATTCTACATCCCTTCTGTGAATCCTTCCATAATGTGCGTTTTCTTGTCTAGATTTTTGTCGATTTTACGTAAATGCATACCTTTTCCGTAAATCCTATCCCTAGTTTATTCTGAAAAATTAAAGTCTAAACGTAAAATGTACCTTTTTATCACAATTTTTTATTATAATATATTTTCTCTAACTTCGCTACATATCCTTTAAAATTTTATCCGACTATTCACGGGCAGTAATACTCCCATTTCAAAATTCAGATTAAAGTAATAGGTTAAGCGGGGGACAACCTATCCGTAAAAGCCCAAATAGTAAAGGATGAAGAACTCCACTGATTAAAGTTTTTCTTTATCTTGAGCGAAAAAAGCACATTCACCCTTGGTAAATGTGCTAAAACATTTTTTGGTTTTGCACTGCATTCACAATAATATTCGCTGTTTCCTCAATTGCCTTATTTGACACATCAATAACTTGACAGTTTATTTTACTTACTACCTTCTCAAAATGATCAATTTCTTCTTTAATACGATTGATGTTCGCATATGTTGCTCCATCACTTAACCCAAGTGATTTTAATCGTTCTTTTCGAATGTGATTTAACTTATCCGGTGTAATTTTCAAACCGAAACATTTCTCTTTTGCAACTTGATATAATTCTTCAGGCGGATCCACTTCTGGTACAAGTGGTACGTTCGCAACCTTCAATCGTTTATTATGAGCTAAATATTGTGAAAGTGGCGTCTTTGATGTACGTGATATCCCAATTAAAACGATATCAGCTTTTAAAATCCCACGTGCATCTCTACCATCATCATATTTAACAGCAAACTCAATTGCTTCAATCTTTTTAAAATATTCTTCATCTAATCTACGAACAACACCAGGTTCATACCTTGGAACTTGTCCTGTAATCTCTTCGATTTGATCGATAAGAGGCCCGATAATGTCATATGCCTCTACACCCTCTTTTGCCGCTTCTGCTAACAAATACTGACGCATTTCTGGTTTTACTAACGTAAAGCAAATAAGCGCTCGATTACTTTTCGCAATTGAAATTACCTCTTTTAATGTCCCTGTATCTTCCACATACGGTACACGTCTAATATCAGGAGCAAATGGAAACTGTCCCATTGCAGCTCGAACAACTAAATCAGCCGTCTCTCCAACAGAGTCAGATACGACATATACGATTTTATTATCCATTACATTACCTCACTTTAAACAAATTACACTTATTCATTGTTTACTAAATTTACAAACGCACGCGTAATATTTGTTTTTGTAATTCGACCAACAACTTCTAACCCTTGTTTCGTGTCTTTTACCACTGGTACAGCATCAATCTGTCTTTCTATTAATTCCATCGCAACATCATATAGAGAATCCTCTCTACGGCACATTGCGATGTTTGGCATCCTTGTCATGATAATATTAACCGGAAGCGATGTTAAATCCTGCTTTCCTAAGCTTGCACGTAATAAATCTTTACGAGAAACTACCCCAACTAGAAGCGTCGCTTGATCTACAACAAATAAAGTACCAACATCTTCTAAAAACATGGTACAAATCGCATCGTATACGGAAATATTTTTATCAATTACAACCGGTCTAGATTGATAATCTTGTACCTTAACTTTCTTAACAGCTTCTGATAATAACTGTCCCCCAGTTTTCCCTGTATAAAAATAACCGACACGTGGACGTGCTTCTAAATAACCTGCCATCGTTAAAATCGCTAAGTCAGGTCTTAATGTTGCACGTGTTAAATTTAATTGTGCCGCAATTGATTCCCCTGTAATAGGACCGTGATCTTTTACAATCTGAATGATATGTTCTTGCCGTTTATTCAGTTCTATGATAATCACCACCTTCAATGCAAAACGAAAAAAGTTATACTATCTCTTAAATATTATATACTAAATATGCTTTTTGAAAAAGAAAGTATGTAAAAAGGACCTATATATGGTCCTCATTATATTTGAAATTTATCAAGTTGTTCAAGAAAACGCCTTGATTTCAAATAGATTCCGCAATATTCATCATAATATGTATTTAATACTGTACGTATTTGCCGCTTCGTTCCATCCTTAACAGATACATTACCAAGGCGAGCTAAATCAAAATGATAAAAGAGACGTAGCAATTTATGAACAGCCTCTCCCACCGGAATACGGTATGGATCTTGCTGCGCATGACGCGAGCACAGAAAACCGCCTTCTCGGACAGAGAAGGCGACAAAATCTGCTTCTTGGTGACAAATTGCACATGTATCAAAGTATGGATGCATCCCTAGTACTGGGAGCATTTTCGTTTGATAAATTAAAGACAATACTTCAGCATCAACACCCTCACACATATAGTGCAACGTTTGATGTAACATTTCAAATAAATACGGATTATGTTTCTTATCTTCAGTTGCTTTATCGGTCAATTCCACGATAAATGATGCATAAGCAGTTAAAAATATATCTTCACGAATTTCTTTCATAGATGAAATTATTTCACCTTGTTGCAAAGTCCCAAGTCCAGACCCCATTTGAATCAGAAAGTGACCGTGCATCATAAGTTGCGAAATAGATGCTAACCTACTTTTCGGTTTTTTCGCCCCTCTTGCCATTGCACTTACCTTTCCAAGCTCACGGGAGAATATCGTAACAATTTTATTCGTTTCTCCGTAATCTGTTGTCCGGATGACAATTCCCTCAACTTTTTGAAACATGTTTGTCACCATCCAAGGTTTGAACAAAACGGGTCAAGAAATTGGAGAATCTAGATGCGCTAGCTCCTCTTCATGTTGATCCATCTCATCGTTTACGTCTTTTTCCATTTCCTTCAAAAGCAAATACGTTTCAATGCTTCCTGTCTTGGAGAAAAACTTCCAGGTAAAATCTAGCATAAGAATCCACCTTTCTCAGTAAGAGTAGCATATAAACCAATTTCTTTTGTTGTTATTAAAATGACCCATTTTGTCCATTTTCATGTGAGAAAAATTTTTCCTAATTTTTATTAATACTCATCTTCACGGAAACCAAGATCACGAAGCTGGGACATTTTATTGCGCCAATCTTTTTGCACTTTTACCCATACTTCTAAGAATACTTTTGAACCGAGAAGCGCTTCAATATCAAAACGAGCCCGCTTCCCAACTTCTTTCAGCATCTTCCCTTGTTTTCCAATAATAATCCCTTTTTGTGAAGGGCGCTCTACAATAATTGTCGCGTTCACATAGACCGCTCCGCCTTCACGCTTTTGAATCGCATCGATAACAACCGCTACCGAATGCGGCACTTCCTCACGTGTTAAATGGAGCACCTTTTCGCGAATCAGTTCTGCAATAATAAACCTCTCCGGATGATCTGTTACTTGGTTGTCCGGATAGTATTGCGGCCCTTCTGGTAAATACTTCTTAATCGCTCCAATTAACGATTCAACATTATTACCTTCTAACGCAGAAATCGGTACAATTTCTGCAAAATCATGTAACTTACGATATTGATCAATTAATTCCAGCAATTTCTCTGGATGAACTTGGTCAATTTTATTGATTACTAGAAATACTGGTTGTTTTGTTTCTTGTAGTTTTTCGATAATAAATTCTTCACCACGCCCAAAACCTTCAGCTGCGTTGACCATAAACAGCACAATGTCAACCTCTTTTAATGTCGTTTGTGCCAGTTTCACCATAAAGTCGCCTAGTTTATGCTTCGGCTTATGTATTCCTGGCGTATCAATAAAGATGACTTGTGAATCATTTTCTGTGTATACACCTTGAATTTTATTACGAGTTGTTTGTGGTTTGTCACTCATAATCGCAATTTTTTGACCGATAATACGATTTAAAAATGTAGACTTTCCAACATTCGGTCTTCCGATTATAGAGACAAAACCTGATTTATAACCTTTTCTATTCATGTAAATCCTCCGCTAAAAATGCTCCTGGTAACAATTCCCCGACCGTCGTCTCCTGAATGTCACCATGTAAATTTGATAAGTATACTTTCGTATCCTGTTTACATAATTCTATCATAACTTGACGGCATGCTCCACATGGAGGTACCGGACGGTTCGTATCTGCTACGACCGCTATCGCTACAAATGCTTTATCTCCTTCAGAAATCGCCTTAAATAAAGCGGTTCTTTCTGCACAATTACATAATCCATATGATGCGTTTTCAACATTACATCCTCGGTATACCTTTCCGTCCTCCGTTAATAATGCCGCACCTACTTGAAATTTAGAATATGGTACGTACGCCTGTTTACGCGCTTCGATTGCTTCTTGAATTAATTCTTTGCTGTTCATGCTCTCGCATCCTTTCCGCTTTCAATTGTGAAAAGATAAAATGAAACTTTTATTAATGGTGTTTTGAACGCTACCAAAGCATAACAAAAACTTTGGAATGCAACTATACCATATAAGGTAAAAAGATAATAGCACCAATTATAACAGCGATAACGGTAAATAACAGTACTGATCCAGCAGCAACATCTTTTGCAATTTTAGCAAGTGGTTTAAAATCTTCAGTAGCTAAATCAACCGTTTTTTCAATTGCCGTATTAACCATTTCCAAACTCATTACAATTCCAATTGTAATGAGTAATATGAGCCATTCCGTTATCGTTACATGGAAATAAAAGCCGCAGCATATAACAATAACTGCGGCCCCAAAATGAATTTTCATATTTCTTTCGTGACGAAGACAAAAGTATATGCCAGCTATAGCATATCCGAAACTATTTATAAGCTTTCCTTTTTTCATCGCCCTAATCCAAATACCTCTAAAATTTCCTTTTGCTTTCCAAACATTTCTTTTTCGTCTTCATCTGTCATATGATCATAACCAAGTAAATGTAGGAATCCATGTAACGCTAAAAAACCTAGCTCACGATCAAAGGAATGTCCATATTCTTCAGCCTGTTCTTTCGTTCTTGGGATAGAAATAATAAGATCCCCTAACATACGTGGCATTTCCGCGCCAACGATCTCCATCTCTCCCTCTCCCATATCCTCCATCGCAAAAGAAATAACGTCTGTCGGTTGATCTTTATCACGATAATCACGATTAATTTCTTGAATACGTTTATTATCAACAAATGTAACAGAAAGCTCTGTTCCATCTTCTACGTTCTCCATTCGTGCGGCTTGCTCTAACAAATCGCGAATCATATTCACATATTCTTCTTTCACTTCTTCTGTTTCATCAAAAAAATCTATTAACAAACTCATTCTTTCACCTTTTCTTCCGGCGGCTCCGGATATTTAATACGAGAATGGAAAATACCGTTTAACGTTTCACACAAAGTTTTTCCAACAATTTGTAATTCTTTAAATGTCAAATTACATTCACTAAATTGGCCATCCTGCAAGCGATCTTTTATAATACTTTGTACTAAATTATTAATTTGTTCTGGTGTTGGATGGTTCATGGAACGCACTGCCGCTTCAACGCTGTCAGCAATCCCAACAATCGCAGATTCTTTTGACGTCGCTTTTGATCCTGGATAACGGAACATTTCTTCTGTATATTTCTCTTTATCTTCTTTAATTGCTTTATAGTAAAAATATTTAAGTAATGTTGTTCCATGATGCTGTCCTGCAATATCAATAATTTCTTGTGGAATATGATGTTCTTCTAACATTTTTACTCCATTTGTCACATGAGCAATGATAATATCTCTGCTCGTTTCAGGATCTAATTTATCATGCGGGTTTTCAATCCCCATTTGGTTTTCTATAAAGAAATGAGGTTGCAGCGTTTTTCCGATATCGTGATAATACGCACCAACACGTGCTAAAACTCCATTTGCTCCAACCGCCTCACAAGCTGCCTCAGAAAGATTAGCAACCATAACGCTATGATGATACGTTCCCGGTGCTTCTAATAAAATCTTACGAAGGAGTGGATGATTCGGGCTTGAAAGCTCCATAAGCTTCATACTTGATACAATACCAAGACCACTCTCTAAATACGGTAAAATACCCATAGCTAAAATAGATGAAATGATACCAGAAGCTGCAGCCATTAATAATTGCGAACTAATTTCAAGCGGTGAGAAATTTCCATTTCGTAAAAGTAATAGCGCAGCTAATACAACTACATTCAAAACGGAAACAAGGATACCAGCTTGCAAGATCATTGTACGTCTGTTTTTCTCTCTCAAAAAGATGCTAACAGATAAAGAACTCAGTAAAACGTAAATACCTACACTATAATTCAGTGTACTCGTTACACCTTCATTAAACAGGATACTCCCACATACAGAGAAGATCATACTTGTTATAAAAACAAAACGATCACCAATCATTAATTTTACCAATATTGTTCCCATCGCGACCGGAACAACATACGCGATTCCTGCATATTCCAACTTTTGAAACAAACTAATAATTTTCATCAAAACAACTGTAATTGCTACAATTGTTGTATACGCTAAAATATACGGTTTTTCTTCTCTTTTCAATTTTAAAAACGATTCAAATTGTTTATGCATAAAGAATACGAGTACACCAATAATGATTGCTAATCCTACAAATGGTTGGAATGTATTCCCTTGTTCGAGAAGTCCAACCAATTTTAACTGATCGTATACTTCTCTTGTAATTGTGTCGCCTTCCTTAACCAGAATTTGTCCTTGTAAAATATACACTGGTGCTACCGCATCCATCGCCATTTGCTTTCGTTCTTTTGTAGCAACTGAATCATAGAAATAATTCGCTTCAATTGCATATTTTCCAAGTACATTAAGCGCTTCTTTCAAATCACTATTTACATTAACATTGCGTATTTCATTAACAAATCGTTCTCTCGCATCATTTTCTTCATTCATTTTAATGTGCGTACTCATAATATTATTAATTGCTGTTACCACAGCATCCCTCGCCAATGACAATTGATCTGGCTCAGCATTTACAAACTGCAACAGTACAGAATCAGATAAACTTTTTGTCAAATCAGCCGGCAATTTCTTTTTAAGCTTTTCTAATCGTTCCGCAGCAGAAATCTTTTTCTGTTCATCAGGACCGGCAGGCTTCGTTTCAGCTTCCACTTCTTTTATCGCATCAAAGACAGAATTTACAATATCCACTTTATTTTGCTTATATTCGCTTCGATATGTATATTGATCTTCAATCTTTTGAGCGGCTTCCCTCTTTTTTCTATCTGTCGTTACTTTATCTTCAATTTTGATAGGAGAGTGGATTGTTTGTTTAGAAATAGATAGCATTTTAACATCTAGTTGTTCTGGTTTCACATTGTTCATAAGTGCAAAAAACAGTACCGCTCCTAATAAAATATAAGAAATCCAGCTTAATTTTTTCGAATGTTGTATGTTACGAAACCACCTAGAAATTTCTTGAGATCTTGACATGATTTCAATACCTTCTCCTCTCCAGACATAAAGTGAAACTTTAATTAATCGAGAACTTTCTTCATCTCCACTAATGATTAATCCTCACCAATCAAGCTTTTTACAAGCAGGCTTTTAAATTGTATTGTACACTCACAAATACATAAATCTACTTGTCCATCCTTTAATGATAGTAAAAAATAAGCTATTCGCCAACCCTTTCCTCTATCTCTATCATACAAAAAGAAATGATCCTTACAAATAGGATCATTCCATTTTATCATATGCCTCGATAATCCGCTGCACAAGGGGATGTCTTACAACATCTGATTGTTCTAATATAACAAATGAAAGACCTGATACTCCTGATAAAACGTTTGCAGCAATTGAAAGACCTGACTTTACTCCCTTTGGTAAGTCAACCTGTGATGGATCGCCAGTAACAACCATTTTTGAGCTAAAGCCTAGGCGAGTTAAAAACATTTTAATTTGAGCACCAGTTGTATTTTGGGCTTCATCCAAAATAACGAATGAATCATCCAACGTACGCCCCCTCATATACGCAAGAGGTGCAATTTCAATCGTTCCTCTCTCTAGCATACGCTGCGTATATTCTTGCCCAAGAATATCATGAAGTGCATCGTATAAAGGACGTAAATAAGGGTCTACCTTTTCTTTTAAATCACCTGGTAAAAAACCTAAGCTTTCCCCTGCTTCTACAGCTGGTCTCGTTAAAATAATCTTTTTTACATACCCTTGCTTTAATGCTCGTACAGCCATTACCACAGCTAAATACGTCTTCCCTGTACCAGCAGGCCCTATTCCAAATACAATATCATTCTTCTTCATCGCATGAATGTACTGTCTTTGCCCCATTGTTTTCATACGGATGGATTTACCTTTTGCTGTTTTAAAAATTTCCTCTTCATATAGCTCTTCAAAATGAGTTATTTTTCCTTGCCGACCAAGCTGAATTGCATATGCAACATCTCGTTCAGAGATTGATACACCTTTACGAATAACAGCAAGTAATTGCTGTAAGATTTTTTCAACAAGCACCACCGCTTCATCTGTTCCAGATACACGGACAGATTCACCTCGCGTTACGATAGATACAGCAAGTTCTCGCTCAATTACTTTCAAATGTGCATCATTCACTCCAAATAGAGCAATTGCTTCATTATGATTTTCCACTTGTTGATTCATTTCTACTAATTGTTCTGCCATTACTCAGTCTCCTTGAATGTCGGATTCAGATATCGGTTGTGGCTCTGCAATATTTTCAATCACTGTATAATGTAATGTCACTCTTAGATGATCTACCTCAACCTCTTTACGCAAAATCTTATCACTTACAATCATAGCATGTTCATCCAATTTTTTCTTTAGTTCTTTTGCAGCCATTTCCTTTGCTACTTGCATCGCTTGTTTTTCTGTATATTCACGGTTCGCTTCTTCCTCTTCACGCACAATTTCCTTCTCATAAGAAATAGGCAATGAAAAACCGAATAGTTTCACATCATGTTTGATATTCTCAGTACGAGGCCGCTTATACTTATCATGCTGAAATCCCCATATTTTTATTTTAACACTTCCAAAACGAAGATAATGCTCATTATATGAATTTCCTGTATACACTTGAAACGTTGTTTTTAAAGGAACTGTCACTTCAGATTCATACCATGTTTCGCCATATACAATTCCTTTAGCAGAAACAATCGTTGGATTATCCTCTTTTCCAAACATTCCTGACACAAGAAGTTGTCCCTTTTGCACATAATCATTTTTCATTACAACTGGTTTTCCAGTTTCCACAAATGTTTTTGTAACTATCGCCTCTTTTTTTGCAACTAAATGTTGTGGCTTTTGCTCTTTCTCCTTCTCCGGCTCATTTTTTTCAACGATTTTAAAATGATATGTTGTTCCCTTTATCTCTAAACCAGCCCACGTAATTGCATTAATATTATCTGTTAAATGACGTTGAACATCCTCTACACTCGGCATTTGAAATTGCAATCTTCCTTTTTTAATGCCCATTTTGTCCAATTCTTTCATAAGAATATATTCTGTTTCTGGTTTCGCCCCTGTAATCTCAATTTTCCAGACCATGTTTGATAAAGCAATCATACCGAAAAAAAAGATAAGAAACCCAATTAGAAAACCACTATTCTTAAGCAATCGCTTATTCCAAAACGGAAAACCGAAACGTCCAATAAAGTATAGCTCGCATTCATTTTTTCGATAAATCGGTCTCAGCCGTTTCACATCACGAAGTAACATAAAAAATACTAATGTATCTTCTGCAATCTTTTTTACATCCCATACAACTAAATTTCTACGCACACATTCATTAATAAAACGCTCCGCTCCTCTACCTTCAATTCGAACCTTCACATATCCAACCCATCGTGTAAACCATTGATTTTTCATCGTCAGCCCCCACTACCTTTCTCAAAAGCACAGGTGTTATGCGACTATTTTCATAGTGCTTTTTTCAACTTTTAACATTCAAATAGCTCGTACGAAGCGAGATAAGAAGAAAAACTTCACTAATGGAAGTTTTATTATGGTGTATCTTTCTTCTCACTTTCTAAAAACATTACTTGTTCAATATTCCCCTCCAACAAAAGTTCTTCTGGAAGAATCGTTTTAATCACAAATGATTGCCCTTTTATTAATAATTGACCATGCTTTAATAACAACCGTACTTCTTTATCTGTAAATACTAATAATCCTCGATGATTTTCTATATAAATATGCACTTGCCCGACAAGAGTAATACGAGGTAGATCCATTAACACATCCACTGGTAGGTCTATTTGCTTCGTTAGCCAATTTTTCATTTGCACTAATTTCTTCATCTCCAAGACCCCCCTCTCATCCCATATGTATGAAAAAAGGGCTTGTAATATCACGTCCAAATAGAAAAAAAGCATAAAAAAACGTCTCATTTCTCATGAGACGCTTTTTTATGCTAATAGCTGTGCAACCAGCTTATTCACTTGTGATCCGTCTGCTTTACCTTTTACTTTCGGCATAACAGCACTCATCACTTTACCCATATCTGCCTTAGAAGCAGCACCAACTTCAGAAATAACTTGCTTAACTACATTCACTAGCTCTTCTTCTGTTAGTTGTTCAGGTAAATACGTATTTAAAATCTGAATTTCATTTTGCAGTTTATCAACAAGGTCATCACGACCCGCTTTTTTAAATTCAAGGAGGGAGTCCTTATGCTGTTTTACTTCACGAGTTAAAACTGTTAATTCCTCTTCTTCAGTAAGAGTATGTTGCAGTTTAATTCCTTCATTTTGCAAAGCAGCCTTAACCATACGAATAACGGTTAATTTTTCTTTTTGTTTATTCTTCATCGCTTGTTTCATATCATCGTTTAAACGACCGAGAAGACTCATAACTTACACCCTCTCTTAGAATTTACGCTTTCTTGCCGCTTCAGATTTCTTCT
>Ga0102589_1003053_pt1 | contig 17933 bp, 18 predicted proteins | sample AraplaMF_Col_mLB_FD_76858 | JGI IMG/M metagenome (GOLD analysis project Ga0102589, IMG submission 76858) | Arabidopsis root microbial communities from the University of North Carolina, USA - plate scrape MF_Col_mLB | ecosystem: Host-associated > Plants > Roots > Endosphere | place: USA... | reverse complement strand
TGGTTATTACAGGACTTATTTGCGGAGCTTTACTTGGATTTGTTATGCAACGTGGTCGTTTTTGCTTAACTGGCGGATTCCGCGATATGTATTTAACAAAAGATAACCGTATGTTTTACGCATTACTTATTGCAATAGCAATCCAAAGTGTGGGTGTATATACCTTAATTAGTTTAAAGGTATTTGAATTCAGTGCTGGTTCGCTACCAATCGTAGCTGTTATTGTTGGTTCGTTTATTTTTGGAATCGGCATTATTTTCGCAGGTGGTTGTGCAACAGGTACTTGGTATCGGGCAGGAGAAGGTTTACTTGGTAGTTGGATTGCATTAGCTGGTTATATGCTTGTAGCAGCGATGATGAAATCAGGCGTATTGTTGCCATTGGATACAGCTATTAAAGAAACGAAAATTGACAGTAATTCTATTGCCGAGACAATTGGCGTAAATAACTGGTTGATTATTACGATTTTTGTAGTAGTCGTTACATTTATCATTTACCGTGAGCTAAAGAAGCCACGAGTGAAAATCCCGGGGTTAAAGCCGAAAAAAACGGGATTAGCACATATTTTATTTGAAAAACGTTGGCATCCATTTATAACTGCAACACTTATTGGTGTGATTGCAACTTTAGCGTGGCCGTTAAGTGTTGCTACTGGACGCATAGGTGGGTTAGGTGTTACAACACCTTCTGCTAATATTTTGCAGTTTTTGGTGACAGGACAAATTAGCTTCGTCAACTGGGGTGTTTTCCTAGTACTAGGTATTTTCTTAGGATCATTATTCGCAGCAAAAATGAGTGGCGAATTTAGATTCCGTATTCCAGATACAAAAACGGCTATTAACAGCTTATGTGGTGGACTTATGATGGGGTTCGGCGCAGGTTTAGCAGGAGGTTGCTCAATTGGTAATGGATTGGTGATGACAGCGATGATGACTTGGCAAGGATGGATTTCATTAGGGTTTATGATTTTAGGTACTTGGACAGCATCTTACTTTGTATTCGTTCGACCAAGTAAAAAAACAAAGCAAGCTACAGAAATAATACCAGCATAAAAAAAGGAGTGCTTTCATATGAAAAAAATATTAGAAGTTATGGGAATGGTTTGTCCATTTCCTTTAGTAGAGGCAAAAGAAGCGATCAAAGGCTTAAATTCAGGCGATGAATTAGAAGTGCAATTTGATTGTACACAAGGTACAGAATCCATTCCTCGTTGGGCAGCTGAAGAAGGGCACGAGGTAACGGAGTATGAGCAAGTTGGCGATGCGGCTTGGACAATTACGATTAAAAAGAAATAATTTAAAGTTCATAAAAGCGAGAAATTCGATGATAGCATCGTCGAATTTCTCGCTTTTTTCATGAAAAATTAAAGGGAGATGTAGATAGCTACTTGAGATTAACGGGGTAAAACGTTGGTACAGGAGGGGTATAACATGGAAATGACGTTCAAGAAAAAATTAGAGCTTTCATGTTGACAATATACCTAACGGGGTATATTATGAATCTCGTAAGCAAGTTCAATCAATCGTTTTGAAAGGAGGCGTGAACAGTATGGCTTACGATGCAAAAACAGCTAATCGAGTAAAGCGAATAGAAGGTCAATTGCGTGGTGTATTACGCATGATGGAAGAAGAAAAAAACTGTAAAGATGTAATTACACAGCTATCTGCCGTGCGTTCAGCGGTTGATCGAACTATCGGAGTAATCGTTAGTGAAAATTTATTAGAGTGTGTAACGACTGCTGAAGGGGATGCGGGAAAAATGAATAACGCCATCCAAGAAGCAATGGATTTAGTCGTTAAAAGTAGATAGATTTTATATACCCTTAATAGTATCAAGTTGGAGGCGATATTACTTGGAAACATGGATTATACTTGCTGTTGTTATAGCATTTTTCGTTTGGCGAATGAAGCCAACGAAAGGGGTGCATTCAATTTCAGCGGCACAATTGAAAAATATTCTAAATGATAAGGATAAGGTTTTTGTTGATGTGCGTACACCAGCCGAATATAAGGGGCGAAATATTTCGCAGTTCAAAAACATTCCGCTCGGTTCTAGCTTTGACAAGTTACCGAAGGACAAAGAGATCGTTGTCATTTGCCAAAGCGGCATGCGTAGTAGTCAGGCATGTAAACAAATGAAGAAACAAGGATTTGAGCGTGTGACAAATGTCCGTGGAGGCATGAGCGCGTATTAGGAGGAGAATAGTATGAAGGAAATTTCAGTAATGGAAGTACAACAAGCTTTAGAGCAAGGGCAGGCAATAAATTTAATCGATGTACGTGAAGTAGATGAAGTGGAGTCAGGACACATTCCCGGCATTACTCATATCCCACTAGGCTTACTTGAATTTCGTATGCATGAGCTAAAAAAAAGTGAACCATATGTTATGGTCTGTCGATCAGGTGGTCGTAGTGGTAGTGCTACACAGTTTTTAGAAAGCCAAGGCTTCGATGTATCTAATATGGTTGGTGGCATGCTTGCTTGGAGTGGTGAAGTGAAGTAATAAGGTGGACCCATATATTTTTTAACAAAAATAATACCTATACAGGTATGAGGGAGGAAGTTATGAGTATTAAGGCAGATTTTCAGCTGGATGCCAAGGGGCTTTCTTGTCCTATGCCAATTATTAAAACGAAAAAGGCGATGGCTGATTTAGTAGATGGTCAAATTTTAGAAGTATCGGCAACAGATAAGGGTTCGAAGGCAGATATTGCTGCGTGGGCTGAATCTGTGGGTCATCAATATATTGGGACAGTGGAAGAAGAAAGTGTGCTTAAACATTATATTCGCAAATGCTCAGACGACACGATAGATGAGCAAACTTTTAAACATACGATTGAGTTAAAAGAAGCAATGGGAAAAGAAGGGCTTATTCTCGATGTGCGTGAGGAGGCAGAGTTTGCTTTTGGTCATATTGAGGGAGCAAAGTCGATTCCGATGGGTGAGCTAGAGGGACGCCTTTCTGAACTTGATAAAGAGCAAGAAATTTATGTCGTTTGTCGAACTGGGAAGCGCAGTGATTTAGCTGCTCAAAAGATGGCGGCTCATGGTTTTACAAAGGTATTTAACGTTCTACCAGGGATGACTTCTTGGACGGGACATTTAAAAAAACATATTTAGGAGGAATTTATTATGTCAAATAAAGTAGCGATAATTGCAAGTAATGGTGGTCTTTTCGATGCGTATAAGGTGTTCAATATTGCAACGGCAGCGGCTGCAACAGAGAAAGAAGTAGCGATCTTCTTTACATTCGAAGGATTAAATTTAATTCATAAACAAGGAATGCATGCGTTACCTATGCCTGCGGGAGCGGAGCATTTTGCAGAAGGGTTTGCTAAAGCTAATGTACCAGCAATTCCGCAATTAGTGGAGATGGCGCAGGAATTAGGTGTGAAGTTGATCGCGTGTCAGATGACTATGGATGTAATGGGTTTAACGACAGATGATTTTATTGAAGGTATTGAAGTTGGGGGAGCTGTGACGTTCTTAGAGTTTGCAAAAGATGCAGCACCGTCATTAACGTTCTAATTAATATAAATGATTCACTATATAGGCGGAGAGGTCAATCCTTTCCGCTAAAAAAACCAATAAAATAATACCTTAGGGGGTAATCAGAGTGTCAGTTTTGAAATGGAGTGCAGCAGAAGTAGCGAAAAAAGTAATTAATAATGAAGAATTATTTATTTTAGATGTTCGAAATGCGGATGCATTCGAAGATTGGAAAATTGATGGCCGTAAATTTGAATACCTTAATATTCCGTATTTTGAGCTACTAGATGGCGTTGAGGATATTTTACCGAAGATTCCAGCTAATAAAGATGTGTTGGTCGTTTGTGCGAAAGAAGGCTCATCACTGATGATAGCTGAGATGTTATCAGAAGCAGGTCGTACGGTGGCTTATTTAGCTGGTGGAATGAAAACGTGGAGTGAATATTTAAAACCGATTAAAGTTGGAGATTTAACGGGTGGTGGTGAGCTTTATCAATTTGTACGTTTAGGGAAGGGCTGCCTTTCTTATATGGTCGTCTCTGAAGGTGAAGCAGCGATTATTGATGCTGTACGTTTTACTGACGCATTCACAAGCTTTGCGGAAGAAAAAAACGTAAACATTAAATATGTGTTTGATACACATTTGCATGCTGATCATATTTCTGGTGGACGACATATAGCTGCAACTACTGGTGCTACGTATTATTTACCACCGAAGGATGCAGAAGAAGTTGTATTTGACTATACACCTTTACTTGATGGCACAGCTGTTCAAGTGGGCGCCTCTCGAATTGACGTAGGAGCGATTTATTCACCTGGTCATACAATCGGTTCAACGTCATTTGTTGTGGACAACAAGTATTTATTAACAGGTGATATTTTATTCATTGATTCAATTGGACGCCCTGATTTAGCGGGTCTTGCAGACGATTGGGTTGGTGATTTGCGAGAAACACTTTACAAGCGATACAGAGAATTATCGGATGATCTAATTGTTTTACCAGCTCATTTTATGATGATTGATGAACTAAATGAAGACGGAACTGTAGCAAAACATCTTGGACAATTATTTGCTGAAAATCACGGCTTAAATATTAAAGATGAAGCAGAATTCCGAAGTGTTGTAACAGAGCATTTGCCTCCGCAACCAAATGCATATCAAGAAATTCGTCAAGTAAATATGGGTAAGATTACGCCAACGCAGGATGAGCAGACAGAGATGGAAATCGGTCCTAATCGTTGCGCTGTTCGATAGTCTATTTAACTTCTTTCAGCGGAAATCCCTCACAACTATAGGTGATGAGATTAATACGGATTTAAGTTACTTTTCAGTGGGTGTCCGAACATCCGCTGAAAGAAGTTAAAGCCTCCGGCGGATGTCACGGAATCGGAAAGGAGTTCTTAGGGGATGTTAGCCTAAAATCATCGCATCCATGCGATAACGGCTAACTGACCTGCATCGGTAAAAACGCCACGTCCTGTGGCATTACCGAAATGACCGACATCGTGTCGGCCCTCGTGCAGGCCTAAGCGCAAAGCCGAAACCGGACGCAATTATGCCGGTGCATAATTGATAAGATGGTTAAATGTAATGAGTACGCATGCATGGTTATAGCATGTAAATACCGTGAAGCGAAGGCGCTCATCCTTCGTAAAGTCGGGAAAAAACAAATGGAACCGGCAAAATCGCTTACAAGCTTTGCTGATTCAAAGGAGGAAAATATGAAATCAAATTTACAACTAGATGCCAAGGGCTTATCTTGCCCAATGCCTATAGTGAAAACAAAAAAAGCTATGGATACATTGACTTCGGGTGAAATTTTAGAGGTTCAAGTAACAGATAAGGGGGCTTTTGCGGATATCCCTGCATGGGCCAAAGCCGGCGGGCATGCAATTTTAGACAAATCTGAAGACGCTGGTGTCATTACATTCTTTATTCAAAAAGCTTAAAACTGGTGAGGGTTGTCTCTTCTATTAGAAGTTTAGAACAACCCTCCTTTCAATTGATATTGGTGGATATGACAATGCCATTAAGGCGCCATCGACCAGAAAGAAGGAAAAAAGATGGATTTAGCATGGATTATTACAATATTTTTGATTGGCTTTGTAGGTTCATATGTATCAGGAATGCTAGGAATTGGCGGATCGATTATAAAATATCCAATGTTATTATATATCCCGCCTTTACTTGGTTTTGCAGCATTTTCAGCACATGAGGTATCGGGGATTAGTGCGGTACAAGTATTTTTTGCCTCTATTGCTGGGGTATGGGCATATCGTAAAGGTGGTTATTTAAATAAATCACTAATTGTTTATATGGGTGGTGCCATATTAGCAGGGAGCTTCGTTGGTAGCTATGGCTCCCAATTTTTATCTGAAGCAGGGGTTAACGTCGTTTATGGTGTATTGGCGTTGATTGCCGCAGTGATGATGTTTATTCCTAAGAAACAAATTGACGATAAGCCGTTGGATGAGGTAACGTTCAATAAACCGATAGCGGCCATATTAGCATTCGTTGTTGGTATTGGATCGGGAATTGTTGGGGCAGCTGGTGGCTTCTTATTAGTACCTATAATGCTAGTAGTGCTAGGTATACCAACACGTATGACGATCGCTACAAGCCTTGCTATTACTTTTATATCCTCAATAGGTGGGACAATTGGGAAAATGATGACGGGACAAGTTGATTATTATCCTGCATTCATTATGATTGTGGCTAGCTTAATAGCAGCCCCGCTAGGTGCAAAAGCAGGGAAAAAATTAAACACAAAAGTTTTACAATCTATTTTAGCGGTGCTCATATTAGCAACTGCCATTAAAATTTGGATAGATATATTGTAGGAGGCTGTAGTAAATGAAGATTGAGATTTTCTCGGATTTCACATGTCCGTTCTGCTACATTGGTAAAAGAGAATTGGAACGCGCTATTGACTTGGCAGGTTATTCAGGGCAGGTAGAAATTGAATACAAAGCATATCAAATTGGACCGGATACACCTAAGAAAGATGCGCCAACTTTATATGAGGGTATGATTGAAAAATTTGACTCCACGATTGAAGAAGTGAAGGAAATTACTAAGGGTATAGCAATACGGGCTGAAGAGGTTGGGTTGCATTACAATTTTGAGGATATGAAAACAGCGCATACTGAAAAAGCTCATCGATTAGCAAAATGGACTCGACAATTTGGTAAAGAGTCGGTCTACACAGAAGAGCTTATGAATGGTTATTTTACGGAGGGAAAAGACTTAAACGATGATATGTTCTTGTTAAAAGTCATTGAAAATATAGACTTAGATGTTGAGAGAGCAAAGGGTATTCTGGCGTCAGCTGACTTCAGTGGAGCTTTAGATAGAGATCGATATGATGCGCAACAGCTAGGTGTGCAAAGTGTTCCGTTCTTTGTTTTTGAAAATCGTTACGGTATTAAAGGTGCAGAGCCAAATGAAGTTTTCGTACGAACGTTACATCAAGCGGCAGAGATAGCAGGTATTCAGCCGGTGTTAAAGATGGTAGGTAATGGAGAAGCTATTTGTGCTGATGGTGAATGTAAATTATAGTGGAACGCTAAAATGTCGGGTACAATGCTGTGCTCGGCATTTTTATATTCATTCGGAAATGTTGATCTGCACGAAAGCGAAACTTCAGCTACAAATACAGGGAATAGTACATACTGCAAGAGGTATTAAGTCTCGTTTAGTGTGTTATAGAACAATGAATTTCATAATTTTATCCTCTAAATGATGCTATTTGCGTGAGGTGTGAGAAAAGTCACATCGAAAAAGATGCTATTTTGCTAAAATATAGGTGATTATACAAAGGGGGGTATTGTAGATGAAACCTATAGTAGCGGGAGTGGCGGGGACAGTGTTGTTAGCAGGTACACTTTTTGTAGGAGCAGCCATTAGCGACAAAATTTTAGGGGATGCAGAAAGTAAAGAAGCCGCTGAACAAACAAAAATACCAACAACAGCAGCTGCTCAGTCAGTTGTCTATGCGCCACCAAGTATTGAAGAAGTACCGGATGGACCTATGAAGGAAGCGATATTATATGGTTATGAGCTTGTCAATAATACACATGTTGCTGCAGAAGAATATGTTGGGAATCAATTATCTTGCACAAGCTGTCATGCGGGGGCAGGTTACGATGAGCAAGTTTCGTCATTAGTAGGTGTTATGGCAGATTATCCCCAATATATCGCGCGCTCGGGTGATATTGTAACGATTGAGGAGCGTATTAATGGTTGTATGGTCCGCAGTATGAATGGTAAGAAATTTGACATGAATAGCAAAGAACTAGAAGCGATGGTCTCGTATTTCGCCTATATTTCAGAAGGTGTACCTATCGGAGCAGAGCGTGAATGGGTAGGAACAAGTAATATGAAGAACATTCCTATACCAGATGTTAAGAATGGTGAGGAAGTATATGCTCAGTCTTGTATCGCTTGTCACGCAGCTGATGGCTCAGGTAATGGTGCTAATACAGGTCCGGCATTATGGGGTGAAAAATCATTCAATGATGGAGCGGGTATGGCAAGAATATCAAAAATGGCTGGCTACATTAAAAATAATATGCCGGTCGGTGCAACTGGTACTTTGTCAGATCAAGATGCCGCTGATTTAGCAGCCTTTATTTTATCGCAGGATCGACCTGAATGGGGAAATCATGATAAAGATTGGCCAGAAGGCGGACGTCCAAATGATATTATGAATAAAGAAAAACGGGAACAAGTTAAAAATGGCACAATAAATTGGGAGAAAGTACTTTCTACTAATTAAAATGAAAAGGGATGCTGCATACTAGCGGCATCCCTTTCGTGTTATTTAAAATTGTAGGTCGTGACAATTTTATCTCTGTTAGTTGTTACATCTGTGAAATATTCATACAAGCAAATACCGAGGAAGGAACCAGCGACATTGAAGACATTAGAGAAACCATTGTTCTGGAGGGCCATTACAGCATTGTAGCTTCGTTGGCCAGATCGGCAATGTACATAAACTGGTCTATCTTGTGGAATCTCGTCCAAACGTTCACGGAGCTCGCTTAACGGAATATTATGCGCATGAATGAGATGACCTGCCTCGAATTCATTTCTTTCACGGACATCTAAGAAATATGCGTTATTTTCAACGAGACCTCTAACTTCGTCAACTTTTACTTGTTTGTAATGACCGTATAACTGATTTTGAGCAACGAGTGCAGCTAAATTAACTATGTCACGTGCGGTGCTAAACATTGGAGAATATGATAGCTCTAGCTCTTTTAAGTCTTCTAATGTGCCATCCATTGTTATCATAGTTGCAATAACGTCAATGCGTTTGTCGGCATTGCCTTTTCCAATCGCTTGCGCTCCGAGAATCTTCCCAGTTGGGACTTCGTAAACAAGCTTAAAATGAAGTGGATTACTATTTGGCATTAAACCCACTTTGTCTGGTGCAATCAAATACACGCTTTTTGCTTGGAAACCATGTGCGAGAGCTGTTTTTTCATTTAAGCCCGTCGTGGCACACGTGTAATCAAAAATTTGCACGCTTGAAGAGCCGATCACTCCTTTGTTTTGTTGAGGTATATTGTACATATGATTAGCTGCTGCTCGTGCTTGTCGTTGCGCTGGACCTGCCAGTGCTAGACGAGTTTGTTTATGGGTTAGTTGATGGAATACTTCTATAGCATCGCCCACAGCGTATATAGAAGGATCGGATGTTGCGTAATTAGCATCAACTTGAATGCCGCCAAGTTCACCTATTGCCAGTCCAGCATCTTTCGCTAAAGAAGTTTCGGGACGTACGCCGATAGCTAATACGACAGCTTGTGCTTGCAATTGTTTACCGGAATTCAATTCTACATAATCTGCTGTAACCTTAGCTAGGCCGTCATTGACGATAACGTTAATTCCTTTATCCATCATTTCTTTGTGTAATATTTGTGCCATGTCATAGTCAAATGGCGTCATGATTTGTTGACTAAACTCAACGAGTGACACATTAAAACCTGCAAGTTGTAAATTTTCTGCAACTTCCACGCCTATAAAACCGCCACCGATAACAGCGATATCCTGTATGTTATCGCTTTGGATATAACGATTTAAACGGTCAATATCCACGACATTACGAACGGTAAAAACGTGTGAAGAATGAACGCCGTCCAAGTTTGGAACAATTGGACTCGCGCCAGGAGATAACACTAACGTATCGTAGCTTTCTTCATACTCAGTGTCAGTAGTTAAATCCTTTACAATGATAATTTTATCTTTTCGGTTAATATGTAAAACTTCTTGATTAACACGTGCCTCAATCTTGTGTTTGGTTTGAAAGGCTTGTGGTGTCATTAAGACTAATTTGTCGCTGTTATCAACGATTCCGCTTAGATGAAATGGTAAAGAGCAATTTGAAAATGAAACGTTCGGTCCTTTTTCAAACATTATAATCTCAGCCTGTTCATCGAGGCGACGAATACGCGCAGCGGTCGAGGCACCGCCTGCGACACCACCGACTACTAAAATTTTTTTACTCATGTGTAAGCACATCCTTTTCTTGTTAGATACATACGTGGGTATATTGTGGATAAATCAAGACTTTTCTAGTGGTGATACTGAATAACGTTGTGGATAAGTATTGATTTAAGTGGATTATATACCCCGTTAGGTATTTTATCAACAAAAATTACTGAGTAAAAATCATTGAATGTGGATAAATGTTAAAGAAGTAAACAAATAGACAAAATTTTGGGGATAAGCTTAGTAAAAGAAATTAAGTAACCGGATTTGGTTATCACTAAAAGTTGGGGATAACAGTCAAGACGGAAGTGTCCCTGCGTTATGATGATGAGCCTTAGATTTGTTATACTAGCAGTATTAGGAAGTGGATCGGAGGTGCCGCTGTTGATTTTTTTGAAATTTTTAATCCAAATCATTGTTGTATCAGGACTTATTTATTTTGTTAGTGGCCGATTAATTGGTTCAAACATTAATTTTATACGTAGGGTTCTTTCTGTAGTCATTAGTGTAACGCTAACGTCTTTTGTTTATTGGTATACCTATTTACGACATACAGATTTTTTATACGAATCGATGATGCAAACAGTGACAGAGGTCAGTACACTTATTTGGATTGGTAGCATGCTACTAATTTCGATGCTGCTCTATCTCGTTTTTGAGCTTTTCGATCCAAGCGGTATTAGGACTACAGATCATCGTAATGGGCAAAAAAATTTATTCATGCGCCTTCGAAGCTACTGGCGACAACAAAAGCGCTTGCGTCAGGTATTGAAAATAGCTGTGACAAATGGCGTTGTTCAAACGATTAAATACGCAAGACAACGTGAAAATGAAAAGGAACTTGCCGTTGCTTTAAGAGTAACTTTGGAGCAATGTGGTGGGATATTTATTAAATTTGGTCAAGTACTTTCTACTCGTAAGGAACTATTTTCGCCTACCTTTATTGCCGAGTTAGAGAGGCTACAAGATAGTGTGAAGCCTTTACCATCAGATCAGGTTACACAAATTTTAGAAAATTCACTTCCGAAGCCTATGAATGAAATATTTGCAAACTTTCAAATGGAGCCTATGGCGGCAGCATCCATTGGACAAGTACATAAGGCACGATTGAAAAATTTTGATGAAGTCGTGGTAAAGTTACTGCGTCCAGAAGTGAAGGGGATTATGCGAGACGACCTCGACATTTTGGAGGAATTCGCTAATTGGCTTTCGAACAAGTCTACATGGGCTGAGTCACTTGGTTTTCGAGAGCTTGCAAAAGGGTTTGCAGATGGATTACGCGAGGAAATTCATTTAGATATTGAGGGGCGTAATACATTGCAGGTGACGAAGGCGCTTGCCAAAAGCGATTATAAGGTGCGGATTCCAAAAATCTATACAGAATATTGTAATGAAAATATGATTGTCATGGAGTATGTACGAGGGAAAAGTGTTGCAAATGCTGCGGCTGAATTTAACCGATTTGAATGTGAGCGTAAGCAGTTTGCACGGACTGTTTTATATTCCTTCTTTGAGCAGATGCTTCTTTCAGGTATCTTCCATGCAGATCCGCATCCGGGAAATATTCATATTGATGAGACGGATGGCACACCGATACTGCTTGATTTTGGAGCTGTTGGCCGTTTGGGAGCTACACAACAAGAGGGCTTAAAGCTATTTTTAATGGGGATTCAGCTAAATGATTCAAGTATTTTATACGATGGCTTAACACTATTGGTTGAAAATGCTGACCATTCAGACCGTGCAAAGATGGAGCAAGCTATTGATCAAATTCTCTTAAAAATCTCTTATGTGGATCGGATTCCAACAGAAGAATTGATACATGCGTTATTTACAGTTGTTCGTGATTTTGGTCTTGCTTTCTATCCCGCAGTAGGTTTAGCACTGCGTTCCTTAGTTACATTGGATGGCACACTACGGGTAATTGACCCAAGCTTTGATATTTTTACGGAAGCGAAAGATTTTTCATCCGCATATATGCGGGCATCCTTCCTGAAGCCATTTAAAGAACCGATGGCAACAAAGGAACGTTTACAAGAAGAATTATCCATGCTTGTTCCGACATTACGCAAATTGCCAAGACGGGTCGACCAGCTTATTCAACGTGTAGAAAGCGGGAAAATTATCTTACATCACGATGTTTTTTCGGATCAGGATAATGCTCGTTTTATTACCAATCTGTTTTCCCGTTTCGTCTTACTTCTCGTTGGTATTACCTTTGGCATTATTTCTGTAGCACTATTAGCCATTTCGCAATTTATTCATGATACGTATGCGATCTACTTAAATACAGCAGCATACTTAGGATTATTTTTATGTGCCATTCTGTTAGTACGGCTTTCTATCCAAGCGCTACGTTCTATGAAGCAATAGAAGCGCCAACTCGGAGAGAAATCAATCTTTGTTTATGGTTACACATTATTTGTAGGTAGGGGAAAATGTTCCCTTACCTTTTTTTATGTTAAAAATGTTCTCTAGAAATATTACAATAACATTACAAAGTTGAGAGTAGGACTAAGGGTAAAGTAGTTAAAAACGTTGATATGTAGAATAAAACGTAATTTTGTAGAATTTATCAGGATTTACGTAAATATTACAAGAATGTTGCGAGTTTTACTAAACCATTAAAAAGGCGCGAAATAGTATAAAAGTTATGCTAATAGTGCTAAACTTTAAAAGGCTAATAAAATATAAGAATAAATAAAAGAAATCGTTCCAAAGATTACATTAAAATTCTACGAACGAAATTGACTAGTGAAGGGAAAGAATAACGTGGGTAAGCGAAATAAATGGCGTAAGTCGATGGTGCTAGCATTAGCACTAGCGGGCGGCTTATTATTTAATACAGTTCAACCAACTCAAGTGCACGCAGAAGAAACATCTCAACAAATGATCGATAAGAAAGCTAAAATAGATACAGAGGTTAAAAAGCTGCAAGAGGAGCTAAAAAACCTAGAAAAAGAGATCGATGAAAAAGTAAAAGTATTTAACAAAGTACAGGCAGACATTAAAGAAGTTGATGCAAATATTGTAGATACTAAAAAACGTATTGAGCAACGTTCAGCGATTTTAAGTGACCGTATGGCTGCATACCAAGCTCAAGATAATACTGTAGGTATTTATTTGAACGCTGTTCTAGAATCAAAAAGTTTTGCAGATTTAATGGACCGTGTCGTAGCGGTAAAAACATTAATGGATGCTGACCAAGAATTAGTAGATCAGCAAGAAGCAGATAAGGCTAGCTTAGAGAAACAAAAAGCAACATTAGATGAAAAACAAAAAGAGCTTCAAAAGCAATTCCAAGAGCTTCAAGAGAAGGAAAGCGAAATGGAAGTGAAAAAAGCTGAAAATGAAGCAAAATCTCTTGCATTAAAAGCACAAATTGCAACGAAACAAGAAGAAGAGCGTTTAGAAGCAGAACGTAAAGCAGCAGAGGAAGAGGCAGCTCGTTTACGTGCACTTCAAGCAGCTACTCCAGTTGTACAAGCAACAAACAATAATACTAACACTAACACTAACGATAATAGCAATGCTAATAATACTGGCAAAGCTAACAATGAAAAAGCACCACAAAAAGTGGTTGTTGGTTCAGGCGCAGGTACTGCATCTTCAGGTGATGCTATTTCAGTTGCGAAACAATTCCTAGGTCGTAGCTATGTTTGGGGCGGTAGTAACCCATCGACAGGATTTGACTGTTCAGGTCTTGTACAATGGTCTTACAAACAAGCGGGTGTATCTTTACCACGTACAGCGTCACAACAATATTTAGCAACAAAACGTATTTCAGCAAGTGAAGCACGTGTAGGTGACCTAGTATTCTTCAGCTATGGTTCAGGTATAGCGCATGTAGGTATTTACTTAGGAAACAACACAATGATTGATGCTCAAAATAAAGGTGTTGTCATTGAATCACTTGATTGGTGGAATCAATATTTAGTAGGCTTCGGTCGTATTTAATAAGCCGTACTATTATATAGACGATTTAAATAGCGAAAAGGTTATCTTTGTAAAAGAAATTACAAGGATAACCTTTTTTTATTATTTGACGGTACTGGAAATTATCAACTGTTTAAACTATAGTTAAGATTCTACGATTAAACCTATTTGGTTAGGCAACGCATAATGTGATTCATTAATTTAGGCTCGACTACTCGGTCAATAATGAGTAAAATAACTTTTATAATGAATAAATTTACAAAAGTAGATATATTTACAACTATAGCCCCGGTTATAAAAATAATAATACAGCCGAAAAAAGAGTTAGCATCAATTTTTCGTTATTGCGTATTTTGCTTTGACTCGATCGTGAGATAACTCCAATAATAATCCTAACGAGTATTCCTCTGACTTCAAATAGCTAAAAGAAAAGATTCTTGCATATTGAACGTCATTTCTGATAATTTTGAAATATACGCTTGGGAAGCTTGCTCTGAAATTACAATTATATGAGACTTTTATTTTATAGTAGCAAAGTAACGCATGATGGTAAATGAGATAACACTTACAAGTACACTATTTTTTACGTTCTGAAACAATAAAGGTAGGGATGAATCATGGAAAAAGAGATTTTGCAACTTTTTAGTAATTTAACAGAGCGTGACCGTGATATTCAATACAAATCATACGAAGAATTAATGAAAATTATGCAGGAACCAGTTGATTGGACCTATTCAGTTTGGGAACAACTAGTTCAAACTCTTACATACAAAAATGGACATGTACGTGCAAGTGCTGCACAATTTTTATGCGCATTGGCAGCAAAAAGCGATCCTGAAGAAAGAGTATTAGAGGACTTCTTAAAGATTTGGGCAGTCACGTATGATGAAGAAACAGTCACTGTGAGGCATACTTTACAAGCAATTTGGAAAATAGGCTTAGCGGGGCAAGTACAAAGAGATTTAGTCGTATCATATTTGGCTAAAAGATATCAAACATGCTTAGACGAAAAGCACCCGACATTAATACGCTATGATATTATTGTATCCTTTAAAAAGCTATTCGATGCAACAAATGACCCAAAACTACTAGAAATTGCACAACGCTTAATTGAGGAAGAGAAAGATGTTAAATCCAAAAAGAAATATAAAAATGCCATCCGATAAAAGTTATGAAATGGCTATTTTTGAAAATTATTTCATTATGAGAAATAGTTTTTATAACGTATGAGGCATAACAAAAATTTGCACGAACAGGATGAATACCCAATGGGGCAGTGAATACATCCGCGTGCATACGGTAATACCTGCGTGATTTTTATCCATCGTTGTTTATTCTAAATTCCACAGCTATTTTTTCCTATCAATCTATGATAAACTGCATAACAAGTGAATAATTCTTGCAGAATGAAGGTGCTGAACTATAGCATAATCGGGAATTCGGTGAAAAACCGGAGCTGTTTCCGCAACTGTAAGTACAGAAGTCGTAAAGATATACCACTGTCGAATTATCCGATGGGAAGGTTTTTTATGGACGTAGTGAACTGTACAAGCCAGGAGACCGACCTTTGTTTGAACGTATAGATAACTCTTCGGAAGCTAGGAGAATATGCGGCAAATACATAGGCTATGTCGTATTTATGCGACACTATTTATGCTATTTTTCGTTGTTTCCTTAGGAGTGGGAACAACGTTTTTTTTATGCGCTTATAATTCACCTAATGAAAGCCGAGGTGTTAATAAGGTAAGAATTTTTCACGAAGGAAAGCGGGGACTTAGATTTGAAAAAAGATGCACGTTATTCTTGTTATCCATTTATGCGTGAAAAGGCATCGACAGTAGATTTTGAAATTCGAACGGATAGCCTAACAACACATATTGGTGTAGCATTGGCGGCGGTTAAAAAAGAAACGGTAGAGGTAGTAGGAGATGATTTACTTACCATTTTGCCAATGGCTTACCATGTGAATGGCTCAGTCCGAGGCAAATTAGCTGTAACCGAAGATGATTTGACGTGGCTTAGTAATCGCTATGATTTCTATGTTAGTCATGTTAAAGAAGAAATACAAAACTTTGTGTTACCTCAAGGAACAGAGGCAGCTTCTGCATTACATTTATGTCGTAGTGAGGCGAAAAAATCATACCGTGTTTTGCACAAAGTATCTGAAGAACGCGAAGTACCAGCTATTCTCTTTGATTATTTAGGATTGCTAGCCAATGTATTTTTTGTGATGGCTGTCTATATGAATCAGCATGCTGGTATTGCTGAAATACCGTTTATTAGTAAGTCATACCCGATGAAAAAGAAAAAGGAGAATCAATGAAATGAAGAAAATGTTTAAGCTACAATGGCTTTCTGTGTTGATGTTGGCAATTGTATTAGTTGGCTGTGGCACGAAAGAGGATACAAATAAAGATACTGTTTCTAAAGAAGATCAACAAGTTGAGAAAACTACTAGCTATAAAGTTAAGGATGACCGTGGTGTAGAAGTAGAGTTTAATGCAGTACCTAAAACGATTGTTTCATTACAACCGAGTAATACAGAGATTTTATTTGCGCTAGGTGTTGGCGATAAAATCGTAGGTGCAACAGAGTATGATTCGTATCCAGAAGAAGCGCAAAAAATTGAGCGTGTTTCTGATTCTACAACATTCAATAGTGAGCGTATTTTAGCGTTAAAGCCTGACGTCGTTATTGCCTATACAACTGGAGGCAAAGATGAAGAAAATTTAAATGCCTTAAAAGGTCTCGAAGATGCGGGTATTAAAGTGTTTGCCATTCAATCAGCTAAATCATTTGATGATGTTTACGGGGATATCGAACAAGTCGCAACGGTTATGGGCATCAAAGATAAAGGCGAAAAGTTAAATAAAGATATTAAAGGTAAAATTGCAGAAGTCCAAGCGAAAGTAAAAGATGTGAAAGAACCTAAAAATATCTATTTAGAAATTAGTCCAAAGCCAAACATCTATACAGCTGGTTCTGATACATTCCAACAAGAGATTTTAAATGCTGCAAATGTTAACAACGTTTTCGCTGACCTCCAAAGCTGGGCGCCAGTATCTGAGGAAGATATCATTGCGAAAAACCCAGACGTTATTTTAACAACAGTAGACATGAAAAACACAACGGAAGAAATTCTTTCTCGTGATGGATGGAATTCAATCACAGCCATTCAAAATAAAGCGGTTTATTATATAGATACTGATATTTCAAATCGTCCAGGTCCGCGTATTGGCGAAGCTGTTGAGTTAATCGCAAAAGCAGTATACCCTGAGTTATTTAAATAATTGATATTGAAAAATGGTATTTTGAAGCTGTCCTTTATCAAGGGCAGCTTTTTTGATGGATAAGAAGGATGACTGCTCCGCTTGGGTGGGACAGAGAACGAGTAAATGGATAACTGCTCCGCTTGGATGGTAAAGAGAACGGTTAAAGTGGATAACTGCTCTGCTTAGGTGGTAAAGAGAACGGATAAAGTGGATAACTACTCCGCTTGGGTAGGAAAGAGAACGGATAAAGTGGATAACTGATCTGCTTGGGTAGGGAAGAGAACGGATAAAGTGGATAACTACTCCGCTTGGGTAGGAAAGAGAACGGATAAAGTGGATAACTACTCCGCTTGGGAGGAAAAAGAACGGATAAAGTGGATAACTACTCCGCTTGGGTAGGAAAGAGAACGGATAAAGTGGATAACTACTCCGCTTGGGTAGGAAAGAGAACGGATAAAGTGGATAACTGATCTGCTTGGGTAGGAAAGAGAACGGATAAAGTGGATAACTGATCTGCTTGGGTGAGAAAGAGAACGAGTAAGGTGGATAACTGCTCCGCTTGGGTGGGGGAAAGAACGGATAAAGTGGATAACTGCCCCGCCTAAATAATGAAACACTCAAATAAATCCCCTGGTTGCTCTAAGTAGTGTGTGATATTTCCTAGTGCGAAAATTGGTATTATATCGAATTGTTCTATAAAATAGAGATAAGTATGCTTGCTAACAGGGAGAGGTGCAGTG
>Ga0102589_1002733_pt1 | contig 17937 bp, 11 predicted proteins | sample AraplaMF_Col_mLB_FD_76858 | JGI IMG/M metagenome (GOLD analysis project Ga0102589, IMG submission 76858) | Arabidopsis root microbial communities from the University of North Carolina, USA - plate scrape MF_Col_mLB | ecosystem: Host-associated > Plants > Roots > Endosphere | place: USA... | reverse complement strand
ACTTAATTTTATTTGTATGTATGAATAGCTTTTATTTTTTGAAAAAGAGAGCTTATCTGTTCATGCAATCCATATTGTTTTTGATCTTTAGTTTTTTCGCGCTTGCTAGCTTAGTGAAAACACAAAAACGGGGAGAACCGATAGTACCAAGTGATTTCTTATTGCGTAATGAAGCACTGAACATATCGCAGTACATTTCAATTGAAGGATTATACTTCACGATTGGCATACTATTGATCGTCACTTTAATCGGATTCATTGTTAGTTTTTTACTTAAAAAGGATAAAGAAAGTAAGAAAGTGAATTTTATTTCTTCTATTATATCTATACTTTTGGCCTGCTTTTTAATTGGTGGTATTCCATTCAATCTGTATTCTCATTTAAAAATAGAATCAATTGGCTGGAGCCAAAAAGTAAACTCACTGACAAATGGCAGTGTGCTTGGATTCGTTTTAAATAGTATTAATTCATCTATTAAGGAACCATCAAGTTATACAAAGAAAACAACTGATTCAATTATGGAAACTTCTAAAAGCTCTAAATCAAATGAAACTAACGAGCAGAAACCAAATGTTTTGTTTATCCAAAGTGAAGCATTTTTTGACCCGACCGTATTAGGTGAGAATGTGTTTAAGAATGATCCTTTACCGTATTTCCATTCACTACAAAAGGAACACACAACTGGACAGATGATTACACCAGTATATGGTGGAGGAACAATTAATACCGAATTAGAAATTTTAACAGGACTTACAACAAACTTTATTCCTTCTGTCTCATTAGGATTTCAAAATTACATTGATAAATCGGTAAACTCCGCCGCAAGAATTGTACGTGACCAAGGATATACGGCTACTAGTATTCACACTTATCATTCATGGTTTTATCACAGGGATGAACTTTATCAAAAGCTAGGCTTCAATTCGTTTCAGACAAGAGAAACATTCACAAAAGCACAGCTTTCTGATACAACAAAATTCATATCGGATACTGAAATTAGTAAACGAATCGTCCAAACGATAAAAGACACGCCAACGCCCGACTATATCTATTCAGTAACAATGGAAAATCACGGCCCTTACGATCAACCAAAACACCAGTTCAATGATTACGCCACGAATTTACCATTAGAAGAAGGAAATAAGAACATTTTAAATACGTATGCCCATAATTTAGTAAACATTGATCATGCGTTGAAATTATTAATTGAATCTCTAAAAGAATTGGATGAACCGACGATTGTTGTATTTTATGGAGATCACCTGCCAATGCTTGGTGATGAGATGAGTGTTTACTTGGATGCTAACTATATTAAAAATGCTGAAACAAAAGCTGATTATATTAAAATGCATACCGTTCCATTACTGATATGGAGTAATACGCTACAAAAACAGTCGCCTATTGAGATTAGTAGTAATTTCTTAACGCCATATGTTTTTGACTTAGCAAATATCAAAATGAATACGAATTTCTCCTATTTAGCAAATTCTATTCAAAATGGACAAACAATGATTCTTCCTTCAAAGTTCCAAAAGAAATCGAAGGAATCAGAGAAGTTTTTAACGAATTATGAGATATTACAATACGATGTTCTAAAGGGTAAGCAGTATTTGTATCAAAATGAAAACAAGTTAAAGAATCTATCCTATTTTTTAGGAAACCCGAATTTTTCGGTGAAGAATGTTTCACCAAAAATACTGAAAGCTAAAGAGGGGAAGCAATTAGTTACAATCAGAGGGACAGGCTTTTCAAACTTAACAAAAGTGAAGGTCAATAACCAAACAATTGGTTTGTCTTCCCGTACACCAACAAAAATTCAATTCTTTATTACCGATAAATATTTTGAGCAAGCTGGTGATCTTTCAGTCAAAGTTTACATGAGTGATCCATTGAAAAACGTGATAGATGGACCGGAATTAAAACTTAGCGTGGAATGACGTGATATAAAAAAAAGTAGAGTCAATTTGACTCTACTTTTTCTTTTTAATTTGTATAAACGCTCGATGGAATAACCACTTCTGGCATCCCCGCTGCATATGGTAACACTTCATATTGACTAAAAATAAGTTTGATTCCTTTTTTATCAAAAGTCCATAGTGTAGTACGATCATTTAATACAATTTCACTTGGTTTCTCGATAAATAATTCATAGTCGTATTGTTTGGATAAAGTATTAAAAGCAGCTTCTTTGACTGCAGTTGCCTTACCATTAATAGTTGTTGTTAATTTATACATTTTCCCTGTCTTTACATCAAAATTATAGCTTTGACCTGTTGTCATTCCGTGCGCTCCACCTAAGTAAGTGTAAGTATAAAAAATAACACTTAATTGATTATTCTCGTTGTATTTCACCTTATAAGAATAATCGTATTCATAGCCCCACCACTCACCAAGGCTGTCATCCCACTCTGCTTTATCTTTTGCTTCAGCCGCCTTAAATTTAGTATAAGCTTTCGCAGCATTTAAACCTTTCGTTTTTAAAAACTCATTTATTTTCTTACGAGCATTTTGATCTTTCACATGACTAATTTGTGGATAGGTAACTGGTTTGTTCTTAATTTTTACTTTCGTTACGGTTACAGGTTTTACTACTGCCTGTGTATTACTCATTTTCTCTTCTGCACTCATAGGTAATGGCTTAACTAAAGCAAAAGTCAGTGCTGCTGCTAAAAAAGCAAATAGGATTTTCTTCATTTTGTATTGGTCTCCTTTAGTTTGGAATAAATTTTTAAATGGAAGTATAAAGAACATTTAGTAGTTATATATTTTTGTATTATTTAAGTATTTTAACGTAAGGGTTTCATAAAAATCTTATAAGAAAACATTTGAAAATCATCAACATTCATAAACAAAAAAATAGATACAATTTAATAAATTCTTCTAATTCACCACCCTCTTCAACTTATAAAATCTCTTCTAAAATATTCCAAATAAACTACAATATGAATTATATTACATAATTGTTACAAAATAAATACAAATATTACAAAATGTAATATTTATTTTCCCCTTCTTTTATATTGGAAATCAAGTTTATTATTGAAATGTTTTCCAAGCCGGATTGTAAGCGCATACTCAAGGTTGTATACTATACTTATCTAGTAATCTATACAAGTATACGGAGGAGAACATATGTTAAAACAAATTCAGTTTTTCTTAGCTTCATCCAAGTTAGCAACTCAAATGCCTGGATTTCGAACTAGAACACCTTGGAAACAGCTTGCCGCTTTAATTGGATATCCAATTCTTTTCGTACTATCTTATGTTTACATGAGTTACCAAATGAACCACGTAGCTTCAGCTCGTGATGGCATTCTTTTAGGTATTAATAATCTCGTTGTTGTTTTATGCATGATTATCCTTCCGTTTATTCTGATTACAAACATAAAAGACATCCGAAATAAACTACCGCTGTTTAAAGAAAAGAATATCGGCAGAAGAGTTGCTGGCACTGCACTTACTGTGTTTCTTTTGTTTGCGGTGATGGGCGTTTTAACTACTTCGATTAGTAAGTTTTATTCTGAGGAATTTGTTGAGAAGATTAGTGATTTGAAATAAGAGTGGAAAGTTTGATCTTGTTTTTTTATGAGATCAAACTTTTTTATATTTCAAAAACCATTCACATTTAAGAACTGTATTTTTATATTTTTCTGTTAAAGTGTTATTTAAATATAAAATCTAAAAGGTGAAAGTCATGAACAAAAATATTAGAAGGTCTCGGATTATTTCAATTATTATTTGTTATATAGGCTTTTTGATTCAATCTTTTATGCTCTATAGATATCGTGAAGTTTTACTAACCTATAATCCCACTAAATTTAAAATCTTTGTTTTTTTTGCTGTTCTTTGGCTACTATTATCGATTTTTGGTACTGTCTGGATCTTATATCTAGATAAGAAAAAATACAAAGGCAAAACTCAAGATTGAGCTTTGCCTTTGTATTTGCTGAGAATATTAATAGTAAGTATCTACGCTAGTTACATTCCATTTTTTCTCATCTTCATCATAAATAAAAGTTACAGTATAATCTTGATCCTCTAATGTAGGCGAGGGTTCGTCACTAGAGTAATACTCGGCTGTTTTAGATTTTTCGTTTACATAAAGAGAAGCATAGTAGATTCCTTCTTCTTCCCAAATCGTATTACTCTCGTCATCAAAATACGGTTTTATAGATTGAAGTGTACTCATATAAGACTCTTCATAAAACTCCATATCATCTAATTCAGATTGTAAATTTTCCAAACGATATTCTGAAGCATTTACGACTTTATTTATATCTTTTGATTTCAAAGCTTCTTTCTCCGACAGAAGGTATGCTTTATAAGTCTCCATTAGTTGATTTACAAATTCTTCTGGCATATAAAAATCTAAGTAAACATCACTATCATCGATTGTTTGACTAGTAGATTGTAGTTCTCCCCAAGGAAATTTCTTTTTAGCAAAAACACTAATCGAACCATCATAGATAACTGGTCCAAAATAGTAGCTACTTTCCTCATATACCCCTTTTTCTTTTTCATTTACGTATAACGTTGTATCTGAAAATGGTGTACTGATTTCTACATCATCACCTTCTAATTCATAATACACTTCATAGGGTTCATTAGTAGCATTAGATAAATATATTTTTTGAGTGTCTTCTAGTTTAATATAATCAGTATTTAAATTGGCAGTAGATTTATATACCCCAGGAATATAAGGTCCAATTTCTTTTCCTTCATGAAAACTATGTCCTACTTCTTTTTCTCCAATTTTCACAACAGTGTCTGGATAATTTGTTGATAAGTAAATATATTGAGGTTTAAATACTAACTGATAGTGAGGGAAAATACCAAATTTTTTCCCCTCTTTACGTAAATAAAGATCTTCTTCTATAGGTTTATCATCATTAATTTCAAGATTAGAATTTTCTACTTTTGTATAATAACTTTCTTGTTTATGTACAAAATCAAGCAAGTTACTACGATAGTCTTTATCTTTTACCAATTCCATGAAGGGTTTTATATTTTTTGTAGTAATCTCTAATTTTTTATCATCAGACTTTACCAACTTCGCAAGTCTTTTAGCATCATTAGTTTTTATGGCTTCAGTAAGACCATTAACTAATCTCTCTTTTCCGTAATAATACTGTCCATATTTATAAGCTCCAAATAATATTGCTAATAAGATAACGGTAGAAATAACAAATTTTTTAGTTTTCGGTGAAAGAGGTTTTTGTGTCTTATTAAGAGTATGACTCTGCTCACCTCTAATTTTAGAATTTTGGATAAGTTCAATATTAGGTGTTATTGTTGTACCACATTGACTACAAAACTTTATTCCTTCTTTTAAAGCAGTTCCACAATTTTTACAGAATTCCATACTTCACCTCTTATAAACCAATAAAATTAGATAAGAAGTTGAAATCACTTCCACCTAACTCATTTAACTTAAATAACAACTGTTTCATTACACTTTGAATATAAATATATTCAGATAAAATAATGACTATATAAATAATCAAAGAACCAATTAATGGATCAATAATACTTGAGTTTTTTAGCTTATAAATACTTAAAGTTAGCGGCATAACAAACAACAAACACGTAATCCCAACACCTAATATAAATAAACTAATTTTGAATGAGATAAATGCAAAAATTAAACTAATAATAAATATAGTTAATAGCGTTGTGATAAACGTCCCATACTTAGCTACAGTATCTTTAAATGTTACTTTAGATTTTTTAACAAATAAATAAATTAGTCCAATAATCACAAACTGTAATAGTAATATTACGAAAAATGGCTTTATGATAAATGTTGAGATCGGTAAAATATCTCCGGCTGTAACCGTAGCTGTAGGACCTTGTCCCATAGCATCTTGATATAGTTCACCAAATCCTCCACCTGAAAAAGTAATTAATAGATTAATTGCATCCTTTAGCATTATGTAAATAATAAATGGAATAATAACAGATGATAAAATAATTGAAATTAGTGCAGGAATAAATTTTGTTTCATCCGCTTTTTTTGCTGCCATAAATGGATTACGAAAAACCATTTTAAAGAAATCAATATAACCTAAACTTACAGCTTTAGCTTTGCCCACATAGTCAGATTGAGCTAAAGTAGAGCTTACTTCTTGAGTTGCGTGTTTAATCTCATTATTAACCTTCATTTCTCCCTCTAAATTTTTTAATTTTGCTCCACAATTTTCACAAAATAAATCTGTAGGTTGAATCGTACTTTCACAGTTTTTACATTGCATAATTGTCTAGCCCCCCTTTATTTTATTAAAGAAAATTTAATAAATATTTTCTTTACCCTATGTATCAATTTGTAATATTTTTTAGAAATCATAATTGAAATATCTTAAAATATTTTTCAATAGAATTTAATCTAAAGAAATTATTATTTTAACTAATTCCTTTTACTTATATTAATTACTAAAATATACCAAATTTACCACATATTATAAATTATATGGTATTTATTTTACATATTAAACACAAATGTTACTTTTGTACGATAAATAATACTTTTTTACTACAAGATAACTATTATTTTAGAAACATATACATAATTTAAATAAAGATTAGAAAAGTTAGTATTTCATTAGATTATATTTAACAGTAAATGCCTCCTGTCGAGTACGGAGATCATATATATGTGAAATGTCTTTTTTCATATTCTTATGGATTAGTCCCAAATTGCTCTATTAATAGAGCTTGGGATGTGCTAATTTAATTAGATAATATTATTCTAATTACATTTGTTAAGAGGATTATTGGTGATATGAATATAAAATAAATAATGCAAAAAGAAAAAGCAAAACTCATTCCTAGAGTTTTGCTTTTCTTTTACTTATTAATTAACACCAGTAAGATAACTATTTATAACTGTATAAACATTATAATCTTTATCAAGAATTTCGATTACTGCTTTTTTCGGAGTTGCAAAATTATAAGCAGTGCTTGTCCACCATGCATTTGATGCTTCACTATCTCTTTGAATAAACGCCACACTTAATTGACCGTCTTCTGGGCCATACTCTATATCATCTGCTTGTAGTTGTGTGATCTGTGCTCCAGTTGCTGTACGAGTTGCAATCGTGTTGTCATTTTCATCTACAAGTGATACTTTTATTTCTTTTAACTTACTATAAGGTAGTGTTGTTAAATCTAATTTAAATCCAACATTATATGCAGGACTTCCAGCTCCTGCGTCTGCCCAATATCCAAAGTCTTGTACTTGAACAAAACTCTCAGGATTTGCAACCGTATTAACCGGAATGCCAGTTGGTTGGTTATTTTCAACCTTGTATACTTTATTATCTTTATCCGTTATCTCTATTACAGCTGCTGTCGGGATTGAAAAATCAAATACAGTACTTGTCCACCATTCGTTTTCCCCTTCAACATCGCGCTTAACAAATGCAGCACTCAATTGACCGTCTTCTCCGCCATACACTAAATCATCAGCTTGTAATTTTGCGATTTGAGCGCCTGTTGCTGTGCGCGATGCAATCTTATTTCCATTTTCATCTACAAGTGATACTTTTATTTCTTTTAACATGTTATATGGTAATTTTGCTAAATCTAATTTAAATCCTACGTTATATACTGGACTTCCTGAACCAGTATTTGCCCAATATCCAAAGTCCTGTGTTTGTACAAAACTTTCAGGATTTGCAACTAAGTTTGGAGTTGATGGAATACCAGTTGGGTTTCTGTTTTCTACTTTATAAACTTTATTATCTTTATCCGTAATTTCAAAAACAACACTTGTTGGATTTGAAAAATCATATGATGTACTTGTCCACCACTCATTAGATGCTCCACGATCACGTTGAACAAATGCAGCACTTAACTGACCGTCTTCTCCGCCATATGCTAAATCATCTTCCTGTAATTTTGTGATTTGCGGGCCTGTTGCTGTGCGTGACGCAATTGTTTGTCCGTTTTCATCTTGAAGTGATATTTTTATTTCTTTTAACAAGTCATATGGTAATTTTTCTAAATCCAATTTAAATCCAACATTATATGCCGGTCTTCCTTCACCTGCATCTGCCCAATATCCAAAGTCCTGTGTTTGTACAAAACTTTCAGGATTTGCAACTAAATTTGGAGTTGCTGGAATACCAGTTGGGTTGCCATTTTCCACTTTATAAACTTTATTATCTTTATCAGTAATTTCTAAAACCGCACTTGTTGGATTTGAAAAATCAAACGCTGTACTTGTCCACCACTCGTTAGATGCTACACTATCACGTTGAATAAATGCCGTACTTAATTGTCCATCTTCTCCGCCATATACTAGATCATCTTCCTGTAGTTTTGTGATTTGTGCCCCTGTTGCTGTACGTGACGCAATTGTTTGTCCGTTCGCATCCTTAAGTGATACTTTTATTTCTTTTAATTTGTCATATGATAATTTTTCTAAATCTAATTTAAATCCAACATTATACGCTGGTCTTCCTTCACCTGCATCAGCCCAATATCCAAAGTCCTGTGTTTGTACAAAACTCTCTGGATTTGCAACTAAATTCGGGTTTGCTGGAACGTCAGTTGGATTACTTTTTTCAACTTTATAAACTTTATTATCTTTATCAACAATTTGAACGATTACCTTTTTGGGTGTTGCAAAGTTATACGCTGTGCTTGTCCACCACTCATTTGTTGCTCCGCTATCACGTTGAACAAATGCAGCACTTAATTGACCATCTTGGCCACCATATGTTAGATCATCAGCTTGTAATTTTGTAATTTGCGTACCTGTTGCCGTACGTGACGCAATCGTATTTCCACTTTCGTCTTGAAGTGATATCTTTATTTCTTTTAAGTTAGCATATGGTAGTTTTGCTAAATCTAACTTAAATCCTACATTGTATGCAGCTCTTCCCGCACCTGTATCCGCCCAATAACCAAAATCCTCTGTTTGAACAAAGCTCTCAGGGTTCGGTACAATTACGGTTCCACCACCAGAGCTTGTTGGAGGAGATGTAGGAGCTGGAGGTGTAGTTTGGATCAACACACCATTTTCTTTCTTTACTTGATCTAACTGCTCTTTATCCTTTAATAAATCTTTGTTCTGGATATTATCAACTGAAGTATTAGAGCCAAGAACAATTGTACCGTTATTATTGTTTGAAGCTGTAATATCTCCTAGAGTAGGAATGTTTAAGAAGATATTCGTATTTGAGTTCGAATTCAGGAAAACAGTTAGAATAGTAGCTGAACCAGACACTTGAAGGTTTGAATTTGTTGTATTGATATTAAATAGTCCAGTTGGAACATTTATTTGTACTGTTGACACATTTCCATTTACATTCAATACACCGACATTTGAGTCACTATCACCATTTAATGATAGAGTACTAGATGTTGTTAATGTATCAATTTGCGCTTCATTGCCTAATGTTACTGTCGCATTGCTATTTAATACTAGCTGTCCGACATGTGCATTAACAGAAATTGAATTAACGCTACCATTTACAGATACTTGGTTTACTCCTATTTGTATAAATAAACCTGTAATTGTAGAGCCAGGTGCGTTTTGAATGTTTGCGCTAGCGCCCAACGTAATTTCTCCAATAGTAGATTGGCCTGTTGTTTGTATAGAAGATCCAGTTTTAATTTCTAATTTATTTAACTTTGAATTTTCGAATACTAAGATTAATTGTACTGAAGGAGCAGTAACTTGAGTTTGCGTTAGATTTGCTGAACTAGGTAAAGCATATGAAAGTGATTTATAGAATGATTGTCCTAAAGATTTCTTACCTGCTTGAGAACCACTTGCTGAAGCAGTCGCTTTTACAGTACTTGAATTTGTAGTGATTGTTTTACCTTTAACTGTAACCTTGCTTGTATAAAAAACATGCTTTACTTTATTTGTAAGCTCTAAATCTTTAGAAGCAGTAATATTTTTAAGTGTTATGTAATCTGCATTTACTCTAATCTTCCCATTGATCACAATACCTTTAGCATCTAATAGATTATTATTTTTATAAGTTTTATCTCCACTCTTCGAAGCTTTACCCGAATTGTTTAATTCTAAAAATAATAACTGTTTAATCACTCGATTTTGATCATACTTAAACTGAATTTTCGCACTTTTTAAAGCAGTCGTATTCGAGAAAAAGCCTTTTAAAGATTGATCAAATTTATAGGATCTATTACCTATAAAAACAGTTCCCTTTGATATTTTTCCAACTGATTCAACTTTAGACGTATAAACCTTAACTTTAGCCGAAGTTTTTGCTACTAATTGCTCATTGTTTCCAGATGCATGTATAAAATTACTAGCAGCCTTTGCACTTAGCGTATTTAACGGCAAGCTAGTCGCAATAGAAGAAGCAATTAAAACTGAACTAATTGTTGTTTTCAGGTACTTTTTACTCACTTTATTATTCATTCTCACAATTCCCCTTTGGTCTTTTGAATTACTGATATATCACAAGCATGACTTTTTAATTATAAATGAAATTTTCACGAATAGGTATTCAAATTTTCAGATTTGATAGATAAGTTTCGACAATTCAAACAATTTATTGTCGAAACTGCATAAAAAAAGACGAAACTCGTATATGGAGTTCCATCTCTATCGACAGGATTATTTATTTTTCTTTATTTTTTGGGTTGAAGATTTAATTTATAAGGAACTTGGTAATAGTCACCCTTATTATATTGTACCTTTATAAAATAAGTTCCTTTTGGAAGATTAACAGTTCCAATTGTTACATTCGACCCCTTCCCCACTTTTGTATAGAATGTTTTTATAACTTTATTTTTACTATTAACAACTACAACCTTAAAAGTTGTTTTAGGGGCTTGAGACATATTTAATGTCACATTTCCAGTTGCTGTCATATTTAATTTAAAAGTATCTACATCCGTTTTCCAAGATAAAATAGCATTATATTTTTGTTTTAATAAGACCGGAGTTGCAGTAGCAGATGTCTCATTACTTTCTTTTTCTGAATAGTTATCCGCCGTAAATTTTGCTTGAGTAATATATGCTTCATTTGCATATTCATCTTTATAATCATGTGTAACAACTAAATAATATGTTCCTTTTGCTACACCAACTGTAAAGATATCAGTTATCTCATTTTCTTCATTTGGATTAATTGTCCAATCTTCTATTAATTTACCTTTTGCATCTAAAAGGACATAACTTAACTCAACATTTTCTGAGTAACTCCCTTTAATTGTTAACTTACCATTTGATGTGGTTTTAATTTTGTAAAAATCATCTGATTCAGAATCTGTAAATCCAATATAATTTTTATTTAAAGTCATAGATGTTGCAGTTTGTAGCGTATTATTTGTCTCTTTTTCTAAATAATCTTCGTTTGAGTATAATATTTTCATGCTATACGAGTTTGAAGTAGCCGCTACTGTTCCACTTTTAACCCATAATTTAATATAGTACTTACCAGCAGGTAAACCTTCATAAAATACATCTATTGTTTCTTCACCTTCTGATACTTCCCAACTTTGTAGTACTTCATCCTTTGTATTATATAATTCTATCCCAAAATTAGCCGTTTTTAATTGAGATAAGCTAACATTAATTCCACCATCTTTTTCTAAAGAAAATTGGTAGAAATCAACATCTTCCTTTTGTTCAAATGAACCATTACCAAATGTTTCATAAGGAAAGTTCTCATCTGAAGAAGTTGAAAAACTAAGCTTTGTTGCAGTTTCTTTCGTTTCATTTTGTTCCACTTCATTGGTTTCTGCAGATCCTTCTCTAGCAAAACCCCCATATACTGATAAAGCAAGTGAAAAAGCAGTTACATAAGACAAAAATTTCTTCACGACGTACTCTCCCTTTATTGACACTATTTTTAATTGCTATTTAATTTTAAGATAAATCAGTATATTAAAAAAGTCTTGATTTTCCATTTTTTTACATTTTTTATTTTCGTTTTTCCTACTTCCATAAATAAGTAGTTTGTTTTGGACATAAAAAAGATGACCTCTTTTGAATATAGAGATCATCTTTTTAGTACTGTTATAGTCTTTTTTAATGTCTTATAAATGGGACTAATTAGTTCTGTGTCTAAATCTTATTTATTTACTAAAGTATAACTAGTTTTAATTGAAGAAGGTACCGTATAGTACTTAACAGTAGTACTTTTCTTGATATACAAACTATTACCTAATTTGTAACCATATTTGTCAGTTCCATAAACACCATTTTCAGTGCCTTTTGCGATCGTTTTATAGTAAACTAATTTACCAGATTTTAGCTTGTAGATTTTCGTTGTTGCTACAGCAACAGTTTTACCTGTCATACCTGGTTTGTATTCAATCTTACCCCACATTACTTTTGGTTGAAGATTTAATTTATAAGGTACTTGCTCATATTCCCCTTTGTAGTGAGAAACTTTTAAGTAATAAGTCCCTTTTGTTAAATTGATATTTCCAAGTGAAACATTATTAGACTTACCTGTTTTAGTATAGAATGTTTTTACCACTTGGTTTTTACTATTTACTAATACTGCTTTAAATGCAGTGTATGGAGCTTGTGACATGTTTAATGTAACATTTGCTGTTGCAGGCATATTTAACTTGTATGTATCAATATCCGTTTTCCAAGATAAAATACCATTATAAGCTCGCTTTAATGCGACTGGTGTTGCAGTAGTTGTTGTTTCGTTATTTTCTTTTTCAGAATAACTATCAGCAACAAAATTCGCTTGTGTCATGTAATACTCGTTAGCATATTCATCTTCAGAATCATGTGTAACGACTACATAGTATGTTCCAGCAGCTACACCAACTGTAAAGATATTATCAACTTCATCAGTTTCATTCGGCTCAATCGTCCAATCTTCAACAACTTCATACTTAGAATTTACTAATAAGTAATTTAAAGCTACGTTTGGAGAATAGCTTCCACGAATTGTTAATTTACCAGTTGATGGCGTCTGAATTTTAAAAATATCATCCGTTTCAATATCAGTAAAACCAGTATAATATTTATTTAGTGTCATTGGTGTTGCAGTAGTTGGATCATTATTAGATTCTTTTTCTAAATAATTATCAGTCCAGTATAAAACTCGCATACTATACATATTTGAATTATTATCAACAGTTCCACTTTCAACTGACAATTTAATATAGTAATCTCCAGCAGGTAACCCCTCATAAAACGCATCAATTGATTCTTCGCCTTCTGCTAAAGACCAGCTTTGCAGCGTTTCATCCTGTTCGTTGTAAAGCTCTATTGAAGTAACAGCATTTCTTAATACCGATGTTTGTACTTTAATTCCGCCATCCTTACTTAACGTAAATTTATAAGTATCAACATCTTCAGCTGTTTCAAATGTTCCAGTACCATAAGTCTCATATGGATATAGTTCATCACCTGTTGGTGAAAAACTAATCTTCGTTGCAGTTTCCTTTGTACCATTTTGTTCTACTTCTGTTGTTTCAGCAGATCCGACTGTAGCAAACCCACCAAAGGCAGACAAAGCAAGTGCAAAAGCAGTTACATAAGATAATAATTTCTTCACGTTGTACTCTCCCTTTGTTGTTATTCTGAAATTTTTCTTTCCGTTTTATTTTAAGTTAAATTAAGATATTTTAATAGATTAAAATATACCTAATATGATCATTAATTTTCAACTGTATATTTCTCATATAAACACCTTAATAGTAATTCTAAAAATGATTTTTGCATCTTTATTCCAAATAAAATTTAGTAAACAATTAGAATTTGATTATATTAAAACAAACGACCAAAATAAAAATAGCCTGTTCCAAGTTTCAGGAACAGGCTATTCTTATTGCATCAAAAGATATCTATTGAGTAATTACTTCAACCGTTGTGTTATAAGCTGAATTTGAGAAAACTTGAGTAGTATCTAAATAAGTTCCAAATTCAATGATATAAATACCAGGAGGCAATTTAGTCACAGATTTTGAAACGATTTTCCCAGATGCGTCTCTTTCTTCTAATCCCCAATCCACTAATTCACCATCTACATCATATATTTCATAAGAATATTCTCCCTGTAAATTAGCGTCTAGCGCATATGATTCTATTTTTACTGTAGATTCTTCATTTAACAGGAATGCATAAAAATCTAAATCATCATTGTTACCAATCGTAGCTTTAATATGATTCTTCTTATACTCTAGTATATCAGAATCCTTTGGTAAATCATTTGGTTCTTCCTCTTCTATCGTCCCTTCACCACTTAATGGCACATAATATAAACGATTCACATTTAACAGTGTATTCGGAGATGTTAATTGTACCTTCTTATAGTAATTAATCGGTATCGCAAGGTTCATATTTTGTCCTTCAACTAAAGTAGCTACATTAATACCGATTACCTCACCAAACTTATTTACAAGTGCACCACCACTATTTCCACCACTAATTGGTGCAGTACTTTGAATATATGGAGTTGAATCACCATCTAGTTTCACAGATTTATTACTAATAATTCCCTCAGTAATTGTATTACTAATACCTAAAGGACTACCTAAAGCATAACTCTTCTCACCAGTTTTAATTGAACTTGAGTCACCTAATGTAACTGCTTTTAAATTAGAAACACCATTTATCTTCAATACAGCTAAATCTCGATCTGCATCAAAACCAATTACTTGATTCGTTTTAAACTTTCTTCCATCACTTAAAACAATGACAACGTAACTTGGTTCAACAATATTTGTAATAACATGGTGATTTGTTACAACAACACCATCAGATTTTGTAATGACACCACTGCCAGTTTTTAATAACTTATCCTTCGCATCATATAACTCAATATATACAATTGAAGGATTTACCTTTTGAAATACCTGTTGTGTAGTTAACGCTTTCTTAGAAACAGTAATAGTTGTCACTGCACTATATTTTGTATTAGGAAGATAGGCAGTAATCTTCGCCGAACCCTCTTTAATCCCCTTAACAGTCCCAGACTGATTCACCGTAACAATCGTACTAGAACTCGACTTCCACTTTACTTTGGAAAGCTTCGTCCCCGAAACAGAAAGACCAACCTTAACACTCTTACCAACTTCCAAACTATACTTCGTTTGTTTCATCGCTAATTTAATACCAGCTGCAGAAGCCTGTGGTGAAAAAACAGAAAAACTAAACAATAATGCACAAACACAAATCATTAACAGTTTTTTCATTTCTTTCCTCCTATGTAAGAGCGCAGTAACCTTATGATATAAACAGAGATTCTTAAGTTATTAGAATTTGATTATATAAGTTAAGGTTAAATTAACCCAGTGTAGGAAGATTTTACCATAAAATTTATTGCTAAAAGTTAACAAAAATCTAACAATAATTAACTGCAGTACTTTTTGATTTACATATTTCTACAACTTCCACTTATAGTTGGCACGCTAGCACAAATATATCGATCTAAGTTTTTTCATGTCACATACTGTAATAAAATACTAAAAAAGCCTGCATCAAAAATGCAGGCTTTTTCATTTATTTCTATTACTAAATTATTGAGCTACAGTAATGTTAGCTGGTAAAGTAACTTTATTTCCATTAGCATCTACAAGATCAAGTGTAGATAATGCTTTTAAAGAAATACCTTTAGATAATTTAGTAGCATCTACAGCAGCGATTGTAAATTCAACTGTTGTTACACCAGTTGTACCAACGTTTGAATCAACGCTCTCAACTACTGCTTGTGATAATCCACCAACTAATACTTCAAAGTCAAGACCTAAGTTATCAGCTTGTGATACAGCTTCAGAGAAAGTAATTGTAACTTTGTTTGTTGCTGTTAATCTAGCAGAAGTTACTGTTGGAGCAACGTTTTCTTTTAATGATAATGTATTTGTAAAGTAAGCATTCATTTCTTTTGAAGAACCTAAAGCTTTAATACCAGAAATGTTAATGTTACGAGTTCCTGTGAAACCATTAGAACCTGCTTTTAAGTTAAGAACTGCAGTTTGTTTACCACCAACAACTGGATTTAATGTTACTGATTCTACGATAGCACCATCAATTCTATAGTTAGCTACGTTAGTTGCAGTAGCACCATCAACAGCACGGTCAAAACTTACAACAACTTTGTTGTTGTCAGCACCAGCAGCAATGTTTTCAACGTTTAATACGTCTACATTTGCAGGAGCGCCATCTTTACCACGAGTGAAAGTAGCTTTTGTTCCTTCAGCAGCTACGCTTGCAGAGCTTGCTACGTTAGCAAATGTTAAATCTAAGTTATATACAGCACCTTCAACGTCAGTTGCAACTGCACCTAATAATGTATCTAATTCTACACGTACTAATTTTTTGTTGTTAGCATCTTTATAAGTAACAGCTGATGTAGTAATTGCAGCAGTGTTTGTTACAAAGTCTTTAACAAAAGTACCAGTACCAGATACAGTTGAAGTACCATCAACAACTACATCTTTATCAAAAGTTAATTCTAAATATTGTTTGTTTGAAGTTGCATCAGCAACTAGGTTACTTGAAACTACTTTTGGTGCAGCAGTTTCTTTAACAAATGTTACTACACGGCTAACATTTGTTCCAGCTTCACCACTTAAATCAGTAATTGAAGTTACTGCAACTGTAGCAGCACCATCTAATACAGATGCAGCAGTTACATTGTATTTTGTTGGATCAGTAGAATCTTTAGCAATAGTAGTAGCAACACCACCAATAGTTACAACTGGTGCAGTAAGTAATTCTTCAGAGAATTTAACTGCAAAAGTTTTAGCACCTGTTTGAGTGATTGAAGATACTGTTGGAGCAACTCCATCTTTAGCACCTTTTACAAATGATACAGTTGCTGGGTTTGGAGTTAATAAGTTTCCAGCTTGGTCTTGAGCACCGATAAATGTAGCAATTACTTCTTTACCAGCAGCAACATCAGTTCCAACTGTGAAAGTAACTGATTTAGCTCCAGCTACGAAATCATTAGATACACCAGTTCCGCCAGCAGCAACTACAGTACCGTCAGCTAATTTATAGCTTACTGAACCTAAAGATTTAACTGGTTCAGAGAAGTTTACTGTAAATGATCCAGCTGAATTTTTTACAGTTGATACGATTGCAGGAGCAACTGTATCAGCTACAAAGTTTACTACTTCATTATATTTTGTTGCAGCTTTTCCGTCTTTAGCAACAACTTTATCAACTAATACGTCATATCTCTTAGAAAGTGGGTTAGCAGAAGTTACTGTTAAAGTTTTTCCATCTGCACTAAGTTCACCAGTTAAAGCACCAGCAGTAACTCCATCAATTGTTGTGAATGATACTGTAGCTTTAAATGCTCCACTCTTACCATCAGTAAATACTGAAGCAGGATCAACAGCTTTGTTGAATTTGATTTCAACTTGAGTAGCGCTAATTACTTTTATACCTTCTACTTTTGGAGTAGCTAATGCTTCAATTTTCTTTAAAGCATCTTCTTTTAATTTATCAGCAGCAGTTTTGAACTCAGCTTTTTTAGCTTCGTTTTTAACTTTACCGATTAAAGCGATAACTTGTGTATATAGAGCTTCAACTTGCTCTTTAGTAGTTGTTTCAGTTACAGGAGTTTCTGCTCCTAATTTTAATGCAGCTTCTACAGCAGCGATTGCTTTAGCTTCGTTTTCAGCAACAACGATTACTGTTTGGTAGTATTTGTTGATAGCAGCTGATTTTTTAGCTACTTTAGCAGTTAAAGAAGCTTTTAATTTAGCGTCTTTTTTGCTTGTTAATTTAGCAACTTTAGCTAAAGCTGCTTTTTTAACTTTAGCAGAGTTTGAAACGTCCGCTCTTGTTTTTACTGATAATTTGTAGTATCCGTCTACCGCTTTTGAAGCGTCTTGAGCCGGAGTTAATTTTGCAGCAGCTACAGGAGCTACAGCAGATGCTACCATTGCAGCTGTTAAAGCTGTAGTAACGATTTTTTTGTTTTTGTTAAATGCCATTCTAGTGTTCCTCCCTGTGATCTTATGTAGTATTTTACT
>Ga0102589_1003051_pt1 | contig 17945 bp, 20 predicted proteins | sample AraplaMF_Col_mLB_FD_76858 | JGI IMG/M metagenome (GOLD analysis project Ga0102589, IMG submission 76858) | Arabidopsis root microbial communities from the University of North Carolina, USA - plate scrape MF_Col_mLB | ecosystem: Host-associated > Plants > Roots > Endosphere | place: USA... | reverse complement strand
CAATGCCACCCATTTTATAATATCTGATTTAGTGGCGCTCATTAACTTGGCTGTTTCCCTATATGAGTTGCGCTTATTTAGGTACAAATCAATAGCCTTCAACTTATCTTCAAATGTATGTCTAGACATAAAAGCACCCCAATCATTAGAGTTTCTTTGTCTAACAATTGGGGTGCAGTTCAAAGATAGGTAGTTGTTTCTCTTTTTTATTCCGTATATTTTTTCCCCCAATTACACATGATTTTTGTTATAGGTAGAAGAGATAGTCCTTTATCACTCAAAAAATACTCCACTTTTGGTGGGATTTGAGAATATTCTTTGCGTACAATGAGATTTTCTTTTTCAAGTTCTTTCAGTTGTTTGCTTAACATGTTATGTGTAATACCATTAATTGTACTTTTTAATTCTCCATACCTCATGACCTTTCTATATCCCAAATGAAAAATAATTAACATTTTCCATTTTCCACTCATAATAGATAGAGTGTAATTAAAAGACTTAGCCTCTGGAAAATCTGTTATTTCTTTGTTCATCACATTACTCTCCTTTTTGATAGTAACTCACAAAAAGATGCGTACTATTATTTTGTTATACATTACATTATAGTCAGTAATAGATCAACTGAACATATATAAAGGAGTTTTAAAATGGATAACAAACAAAAACTAATTTTAGTTACAGGTGCAACAGGGCTACAAGGTGGAGCTGTTGCTCGTGCATTATTAAAAAAGGGAAATCATAAAGTTCGTATTTTAGCTAGAAATGTTAATTCTGTCTCCGCCCAAACTCTTATACGTGATGGTGCTGAAGCTGTTGAAGGTAACTTTGATGATGTTACTTCTCTAGAGAATGCTATGCAAGGTGTAGATGCTGTATTTTCAATGACGAACCCTGACATTACGGGCACAGGCAATGAACAAAAGCAAGGAAATGCGTTAATACAATCTGCATTAAAAAAAGGTGTTAAGCAGTTTGTTCATACCTCAGTTGCTCGTGCAGGAACACATGCTGATTTTCCTGGGTGGGAATCTGGTTATTGGTCGAAGTCATATTGGATAGGTAAATGGGAAGTGGAAGAAAATATCCGTACAGCAGGATTTTCATCTTGGACAATATTAAAGCCAGCATTCATGATGGATAATTTTGCTCAACCTAAATCTACTCATATGTTTCCTCATTTACAACAAGGAGAATTAAAAACGGCCATGTTAGCAGAGACAAATCTAGATTTAATTGCAGCTGATGATATAGCTGCTTTTGCTGTTGCTGCAATTAACAATCCTGAAAAATTCAATAAAAAAAATATTGATTTGGCTTCAGAGAGTTTGACAATGAGAGAAGTAGCAGAAATACTTGCAAGTGTTACAGGAGAAAGTATTACATCTGTTTCACTTAGTCCTCAAGAAGCTGAAGAACAAGGTATCTTCCATGGTCTAGTAAGAGCTCAAGAATGGAATAATAAAGTTGGATACACAGTAAATATTAATTCATTGAAACCTTATCATATTAAATTAACTTCTTTTAATGAGTGGGCCAAGAAATATAAAAATGACATTAAGGTAAATAGAGTGTAAGAAACTTAACTTGATAATATATAACTCTTTAGTTAATGCCTAGACCACGTCTTATGTTAACTATAAAAGTATGCTTTTACGGACGATGAGTTTATTTTAAAATGTTAAGGAAATAAAGCCAAAGATTTTTTGTGAATTGTTGAAATTAATTTAGCGTAAATAAGAACGAAAAAAATAAACTTTATTGACCTTAAAAAGCTATACGTGTTTATACTCAAAATAAGGAAGCCTTTTAAAAAAGGCTTCCTTTACTGCGGAGATGTTTATTTAACTTCTGTCAAAAAGAGAATTACCAGCGATTCCCGGTTTTGTCATTTCATATGGATTCAAAATTAATTCAAGTTCCTCCTCAGTTAATACATCGTACTGTAAACATAGCTCTCGTACTGATTTTCCATTTAAGATAGCCTCCCTAGCAATACGTGCTGCTACTTCATATCCGATATGTGGATTTACGGCTGTAATAATTCCTACACTTTTTTCTACGTACTCTTTTAAATGTTCCTCATTTGCCTCAATTCCTTTTAGGCAATGTTCTGTAAAAACATGAAATGCATTATTCATAATGCTAATTGACTGGAGTAAGTTAAACACAAGAACAGGCTCCATTACATTTAGTTCAAGCTGTCCTGCTTCAGAAGCTAAACAGATTGTATGATCGTTACCGATTACTTGGAAAGCCACTTGATTAATCATTTCAGGCATGACAGGATTCACCTTTCCAGGCATAATAGATGAACCAGGTTGACGAGCTGGTAATAGAAGTTCAGCTAATCCAGCACGAGGACCAGAAGCCATTAACCGAATGTCATTCGCAATTTTAGACATATTAATCATGCAGACTTTTAAGGTAGCAGAAACCTCTGTATAGGCATCTGTATTTTGAGTAGCATCTACAAGATGATCCGCACCTTGTAATGGTAACTCGCTAATATGAGCTAGATGTTTCACAACGTTTTCGATATAACGAGGATCTGCATTTAACCCAGTTCCTACGGCTGTTGCTCCCATATTTATCTCGTATAAATGCTCACGCGATTGCTTGATACGTCTTATATCACGCTCTAAAACACGACTATATGCTTCAAACTCTTGACCGAGTCTGATTGGAACAGCATCTTGTAAGTGAGTACGACCCATTTTTATAATATGATCAAATTGTTGGGCTTTTTTTTGAAATATAGATTTCATCTCGCTCATGGTTTTTACTAACTTTTCTAGTAAATTGAGCGTTGCTATATGAATCGCAGTCGGGAATACATCATTTGTAGATTGCGACATATTTACATGACTATTTGGGCTTAGATGGACATATGATCCTTTTTCATGTCCCAGTAACTCAAGAGCCCGATTAGCAATCATTTCATTTATATTCATATTCATTGATGTACCGGCTCCACCTTGAATAGGGTCAACGATGAACTCATCATTTCTTTTTCCTTCAATGATTTCATCCGCAGCTTGGATAATGACATTTCCTAGTCCTTCATACAAACGTTTCACATCCATATTAGCAAGAGCTGCAGCTTTCTTTACAATGGCTAAAGCTTTAATAAGCTCTTCGTGCACTCTGTAACCTGTTATCGGAAAATTCTCAACCGCACGTAGCGTTTGTATTCCATAATATGCTTCATTTGGAACTTGCTTTGCACCTAAAAAATCTTTTTCAATTCGTACATTTTGTTTTTCTTTTACTTCAGTATTCACCACGATGGTTCCTCCTATTTGTTAGTCATTACCACTAGTTATGCGACATCAGATTGTTTTATAGATGCTGTATAACGTTCTGCTTTTTCTTGATCAAACTCACCTTCCCATTTGGACATAACAATAGTAGCTAATGCATTTCCCACAACATTTACAGATGTACGGAGCATATCTAAAATGCGATCGATACCTGCAATGAAGGCCATGCCTTCTAACGGAAGACCCATTGAGCTAAGTGTTGTCAACACCACCACAAACGAAGCACCTGTAACGCCTGCCATTCCCTTAGAAGTCAACATCAATACGAGTAAAAGTGTAATCTGTTCTGCAATAGATAAATGAATGCCGTACATTTGAGCAATAAAGACTGCAGCAATCGCTTGATAAATAGACGATCCATCAAGGTTAAAAGTGTAGCCTGTAGGAATAACGAAGGAAGTAACAGCCTTTGGACATCCGAACTTCTCCATTTTAGCCATTAACCTTGGTAATACTGATTCTGAGCTTGCAGTTGTAAATGCTAAAATTAGCTCATCTTTTAAAATTTTCATAAGGGTAAATATGTTTGTACCAGCAAATTTCGCAATAATTCCAAGTACAACAAATACAAAGAAAAACATTGTAGCATATATAACTAATACCAGTTTCCCTAAAGGTATTAATGAACCAATTCCAAACTTTGCTACGTTCACGCCAATTAATGCAAATACACCAAATGGAGCAAACTTCATAACTAAGTTTGTCATCCAGAACATGGCTTCTAATACACCATCAAAGAAACTCAACACAGGCTTTCCTTTTTCTCCGATAACTGCAACAGCTACTCCAAACAGTACAGAAAAAAATACTATAGCAAGTAAATCACCCTCTGCTAACGACTGAAAGATGTTACTTGGTATGATATGAACAAATTTATCCGCAATACTACCACTTTCACTTGCTTTAGCTGTTTCTTCATATGTCGAGATATTACCTTTTTCCAGATTCCCCATATCAATTCCAGTACCTGGATGAAATATATTCGCAGCAAGTAAACCAACGGCTAAAGCAACCGTAGTAACGATTTCAAAATAAAGAATCGTTTTTCCACCTAGTTTTCCTAATTTTTTTATATCACCTACACCTGCTATTGAGACCACAAGAGCTGCTACCACAATTGGAATAACAATCATTTTAATTAAATGAAGAAAGATATCACCAATTGGTTGAAGAATAGCCATTGCTGTTTCACTACCATAGAAAACTGTACCTACGATAATACCTAAAGCAAGCCCAATAAATATCTGTGTAGCTAATCCAAACTTTCTCATAAATGAAACCCCTTTCATTTTTCCTTTTCTTGATGAAGCAAGGACTTTCACCATAAAACTTATCACTTAACTTATCGTTTAACTAGCAACAATAATTTCCACTATTGATATAACTATTGGCCAACCCCTTCTTTTAGTGATGATAATGATTATGATGAAAATTAGATAATTTTTAAGTTAATAATCGTAATTTTCTTTAAATTTAATTATCCAATGTAATCATTATAAATTCCTTTTAGTAAGTTGAGTTATAGAAGAAAGCTATAAGGCTATAGAAGATATTAATGGTATTTAGATAAAGCAATAACCTTTTACATAAAAAAACACTAAACCCATTGGGTATTAACGGGTTTAGTGTTGTTCAAACATTTTATCTTTTAAGAAATCCATAAAAACAGATGTAGGTTTGCCTTTTAAATAAATGAAATCAATGCTAATATTTGTTTTCACGGGAGGAGTCATTTCTACTCGGAATAACTCTTCATTTTCTAATTCCTTTTTGACACAATGCTCAGGTAAAAAGCAAATGCCTACGCCTTGGAGTACAAGATTCTTGGCTGTTTCCATATTATCCACTTCTAAATATACATTTGGATTTAATCCCTTGTTTAAGAATAAGCGATGAATGGCAAGCCAATCTATGGATTCATAATCGAAAAAGATAAGTGGCTGCTTACTGACATCTTCAACTGTTACACTCGCTTCTTTTAAAAAAACATGGTTCTTAGGAACAAAAAGACTGATCGGATCATTATAAAGTCGAATTGATTCTACTTGAGGATGGGTTTCTGTTCGTACAATACCGAAGTCCACCTCTTTATTAATGACCTTGTGTAAAATGTCCTTAGAATGACCTGTTAAAATCTTTATTCGAACATCTTTAAATTCTGAAATGAATGCTGGCAAAATATCCGGAAGAATATTATTAGAGATTGACAACGCACTTCCAATCACTAATTCATAAGGGACATTTACTTGTTGTAAACCGTACTTTGCTTCCTGATAAGACTGAAGAATTTTTTGTGCGTGTGGGAAAAAATATTCCCCTTTTTCAGTTAAAGAAATCTTATTTCCATTTCGATGAAAAAGCCTTATGTTAATTTCACGTTCTAGTGACTGAATCCGTGCTGTTACAGAGGGTTGAGTTAAATAAAGAGCTTCTGCTGCTTTATTGAAACTACCTAGTTGACACACATAGATGAAAGCCTCAATATTTTCAATATTCATCTTTAAACGCTCCTTATTTTCATTCACCATTATTTTTATTTACTATAACACTTTCCTATACAGTATTTAAGAGACAACAAGGAAACAATTTCAAATATTACACTAATTGAATACTCTTATCTGTTTCGCTAGCTGTTTTAATGATGGTTTTAGCTAAAATTTCTGTTGGATCAATAACAACCATTTCTTCGGATGATTTGAGTACAAGAGGAATTTCCGTACAACCTGCTATAATAGCTTCCGCACCTGCTTCTATCAAGTTATTAGCTACTGTGGAAAGGCTCATAAACCCTTTTGCTGATTTTCCACCTTTAATAGCATATATTCCATCCATTACTTCTTTTTGCATGACCATATCTGGATCTATAACCTCTATATCATAGTTCTGGCAACTATGTTGATACAATTTTGTATTGATGGTTCCATCCGTAGCTAACAAGCCTACTTTTTTAAAATGATTTTCTTGTAAAAATTTAGCCGTTTCTACAGGCATATGCAAGATCGGAATATGAACAGATTTTTTTACTGATTCAAAGAAGAAATGAGCTGTATTACATGCTATTACTAGAAAATCTGCGCCAGCTTTCTCTAAACGTTGCGCTGACTGTATCATATATGGGCAAGGATCTACACCTTTCCCTAAAATTGCTGTTGTTCGATCGGGTATTTGAGAGAAGTTGTCAGCAATGATATGGATATGATCTTGATCCTTTGTTGCTGGTGTATGCAAAATCACCTTCTTCATTAAATCTACAGTCGCTAATGGACCCATCCCACCTATAATTCCTACTACTTTTTGCACCATCTTCACCACTTTTAAAATTATTTTGAAATGAAAATTTAATAAGCTTTTGTTCTTTGGAGTTAATCTGTTTGAGCTATTTTTCTTTATTATAGGTTTTGTTTTATGAGATAGATTATAGAAATACTCTATACAGTAATAGAAACTTTATATTAACTAACAAGAAGAGAGGGACATTCCTTAATAAATTAAAAAACTGTACTCTGATCTTTAGGTTATTTCTAAAGATTAGAGTACAGTTCAATTTAAATATGTTAGTGTTTTATACCAGGTAATCTTCCTGTTCTTTCATGGACCGAAAACGAATACTTTTAAGGACAAGATATTTAAATCTGTTACAAGACAAGATGTTGCAGTAATTATCATTAATAACAAAATAAAAAGCAACCTCGGTATGGCAAGCGAGGTTGCTTCTTAGGGATTACACCTATGAAAGTGTAAAAAATCAATTCGTTTAAATAATATCACATTTTTACCATAAAGACTATATTTTACCGTACAAGCATATGAATAAAAGGTGCGCTTTTTATGCATCATCTCTTCAACTACCTGTAGGGAGAACTCCGTCATATCAACGATGTATAAAAAGCTGCATATTCTATAAAAGTGACCCTTTTAGAACCCTTACTCCCATAAGGGTTCTCTTTTTGTATGGGTTCCGTTAAGAGGTATTATGTTAACTACAAATGTATGGAGTATACAACCAGTTTTCTAGTAAGAGGAGACCGTTTTAAATACATATTTTAATATAATTGAGCTAACACCATAGGGTACCGAGCAACTTAGAGCAAGGATAAGAAATGGTTTAAATTCTAAGAAAACACTTATGCCATCACCTAGCGAAAATAGTAACAAAACGACTGAAGTACCTATAACTCCAGAAAGGACGTACAGTATGAGTTCAATTAAAGCTTTATATTTCTTCGTATCTTTTATGATTGAGTCGATCAAAAGAGAAAATGGGATACCAAACACTAAAACAAATGGAACCATGATTAATCCACTCACGAATCGGGCAGTAAAATCATTAAAATCTATATATCCACCTTCCAAGAATAAAGCTGAAAAAGCTAAAATACCGCAGATAGATGAAATAATTACTGGTATAATCTTTGTTTTCATGAATGTAGTCTCCCAATAAAGTTTTGTTATTTATATTAGCACTTTAAGTAAATAAACACTCTATTTTTATTTACTGCCGAGAAAATTGATTATGGTAACTAAGATTGATTATGACTAAGCAGCACAAATCCATAATAAAAGCAGCACCATCTTTAAATAGATAGTGCTGCTTTTATTATTAATTGATTATGTAAATAAACACAGCTATTAAGTTAGGAATAGATATAGAAATAAATTTTTTGAAACCATCTACGTAATCTTTCTTTTCAGATGTAGAAGCTTTTTTGTTTCCAAAGTGACAAATCAGGAAATCTAAAGCAAATGCCATAGATACACAAGCTATAACTAAAGGTAAATAGTAAATTACCCCGCGAATTCCGGTAACATAAGAAATACTCAATGTAATGATCAATCCTGCTATTGCTGTTATAAGTCCTTTTTTTACCATGATAATCACTCTTTCAAAAGATTTGACGCCCATATTATACCATATAATCAATTATTTATTTACTCTCTGTCTATAGATTCCTAGAATTCACATTATGTTGACTACGGTTGTATATCGTATACAGCGTTCGTACCAGTCAAATTTATAAATATTTTAGCTAATTCAACCGGTTTTTCCCAATGTGCATTATGTCCGGCAGAAATTTCAATGTATTCCCATCTTTCTTGTTTAGCTCTATCAGCAAATTTATTGATGGGCTCCAGAACAGGATGGCTACTTTTTTGGGTGCAATTAATAAATGCACGCGGAATTTGTCTCAGTTCTGCTTTATTCATTAATTTAATCTTTTGTTCAAATGTTTTAAAAGGATGATCTGTGTTATAGATAGGTCCACTATCAGGTCTCGGAAGTCTGAATCCTTCTCCTTTTGATTGAACAATCTCTTTCGTTTGTTTTACGAATGATTCTGGATATAGATCATTAATTGATTGATTATCTTCAAGTATTAGAGCATCAAAAAAGATGAGTTTGGAAATCCGATTCAGTAGTTGATCTGCGGTACCAATAATAACCCCACCACCGTAGCTGTGCCCTACTAAGTAAACGTTGTTTAAATCCTCAAAGAGTATGGTGTTTACTACGTCAGTAATATGGGTTTCTAAGTTAATATCAGGTGTTAAAAGATGATTTCGATCGCCCAATCCAGTTAAAGTTAATGAAAAAACTACATGTCCTTGTTTTATTAGTTCTTTTTCAACTTCTCTCCATGCCCAGGCTCCACCAAAAGCTCCATCACAGAGAACGAAAGTGGCCATATATTCACCTCATCTATTATTTTTTATAGCTACTTTATGTATTCATTTTAAAATACTGATAACCTTTTTAGTTTGATAATAATTGGTGCCTATAATTGTGATTACGTTAACTAACTTTGTATATCTTATAAAGAGCGAACTTTTTGTTATATAATTGATAAAATGTAATAAAAAGGTGTTTTGCTTAGGGGGAGAGAAAGATGAAAAAGATATTCTTTATCATTTTTGCATTATTTCTAATGTTTGGTTGCCAAGCTAAAGATAAAGAACCTTTAGTGTTTACAGGGAAAAGTGAAAATTGGACAGTTAAAGAAATTGTAACGCCAAGATCTGATAAAAATAAAGGAGAACCAAAGACTATCAAATTAACCTATACAGGTAAAGATATGAAATCTGTTGGAGAGTTTAGCTTTAAATTAGAAGCACCGAACGGACAATGGGGTGTTTCAATTATAGAGTTAGATAAAGAAGGTAAATTTAAAGATTCAACGAATGGGATTGTCAGTAGAGAAACATTAAAATCGGATAAGCCCACTATAATTTTGAAATGGAATGGTCAGTCAGAAGAAATAGTTTTAAAGAATATAGAATAAAAACCCCCTAGCTATGTAGGAGGCTTTTATTTATTCACTTATTGGTTTTAAAATTTTAGGCTCTTCTTTTTCTGGAAAAGGTCTTACTCCAAAAAAATAACTAAAAACAAAAAAGATAACAACAATTACAGCAAAAATGAGTAACTTCTTAGGATAATGCTTGGACTCTCTCTTACTCTCAAGCTCTTCCTTATATTTTTGTTGGATTTGTTTTTTCTTATCATCTGTTTTCATATTTACCCCTAAATATAGTTTTTTCTAATTTTACCACATTTATCTAAACTGTGTGTCGCTTCTATCGATAACATCCATTATGTAAATAAAACTTAGGCTAAAGTATGAACCTCATTCATCATTAGGTATGATTTAAAAATTTCTATTCTTGTTATTATTTAATTAACATATAACGAATGGGGGATGGATATGAAGCTTAATCTTGAAGGAGTTTCAGAATTGGTTTTACAAGTAAAATCAATGGATAGAGCAATAAATTTTTGGTCTAATAAATTGGGTTTTCCAATTGTGGAACAGTGGGGATATGAAAATGGCCATTTTAGCGAAAGTAATAAAGAAGACATTCGAGCAACCTGGTTATATATAGGGGGACATACTAGGCTAGGTCTCTGGCTTCCTCGAAATTTTTCGCCATTAGACAAAATAGAAAAAGAAAAACCAATTTCCAACTGGAAGGGACTTTATGATCAAGGTGGCGTTCATATACATTTCGCTTTACATATAAAAGCAGAGAACTTTGATTCTGCTATTAAAGTATTGAACGGTGCTAATATTGACCATAAGGTTATAGAAGAGGTTAATAACAATATGCAAAAGGAAAAAAAGTTGTATTTTAAGGATACTGAAGATAACCTTGTAGAATTTTACACGTTAGATATGAGAGAAGATTATAAGGAGCGAATCAAACTTTGATTTGCTCCTTTTTTTAAATGGTTGCCGAGAATATGGATTATGTAAAATGAATTTGTATATCCTATGCATATGAATATAAAGATTGAAGAACAACTCCTCTAAAGCCTTTTTCAACTGTTATCCTTCAACTTTTAGAACCTTGACCTCATTTTTTACCGAAAATGTGATGATCACAGGACCTTCAGGTGGATTATGCGGACCTGTAAATGTGTCGTATTTTACCTTCACCACGAAATCATAGTTTGAAAACCCACCAGATACACGCTTCACACTCAAAATATCTGCATTCCACAAACTGTAACTACGATCAGGGTATTTCGTTCGAATCGTTTTCTCCGCATAGGGATTCAGCAGCATCAAAAAGGCATCATAGAAATCCGTATGCTTCTGCTTAATGGACGGTTGGGGAGCAGCTTCTGTATAATTGGCCATTCCGCCTGCTAACCATAGGAAAAGAATTGTAGCGACCATTAACCGTTTCACCCGTTACCCTCCTCTCAGTACTTGTTTCAACTAGTTTCCCCTTGAAGATATGGACGATACGAAACTTTTAAAAAAGAAGCCGACCATTTATATAGTCGCCTTCTTTTTTTGTACCGATAACGTGTTTTATGGTGCGACAAGAAGTCGCTTTCTCACAGTGTAGCTAACGCTACTCATCTAGACGCGGAGATGATCTCCATCCGAAACGGCATTCTTGGTAACGAGTCTGTCGGTTGCATGAGGAAATGCGGAAACAGAGGACAAATGCATGGTCCAGAATACTGCTAGGAGAAGATAGGTATGGTAAACGAAAGTGAAGGTTTGTAAGCTTCGTCAGTGTTAGCTCAAGATAATGCATAAATCTCGCTTGGGTCTTGGTAAGAGGAACAGTAGAATCATAAGGCTACTCTGATGCGTCCCGCATCTTACCCGGAGTAAAGAACCTGCCTACCCCTATCGTATCTGTGGAATGTGGAACTTGGTAAGCCCTATGTCATCTGCATAAGCAGTAGGATGACTGTAAAGTCAAACGAAGTGGCAGAGGGTATGGGATGTGAGAAAAAGCGAAAGCCGTTATCTCGAAAGAGAACAGGAAAACAAGAATATTGTATAACTGGACGGATACTGTCGTCTTTATAGACAATGACAGGCTCGAAAGAGCGCCCACTTCTCACTGGTCTTCAACACGAAAATAAATTTGTGGCTATCTTCTAACGAAAAGGAGCGTGCTGTTATGAATACCTCTCTACGAGCGTCGGCGCACGTCTCGCATAAAGATTGGTACTCTATTGATTGGAGTATTATACAAAAATATGTAGCGAAGTTACGACAAAGAATTTATCGTGCCGAACAACAAAATCAACAAAGAAAAGTAAGGAAACTTCAACGTTTACTTCTTCGGAGTAAAGCAAATTTACTGCTTTCTATTCGCAAAGTAACACAACAAAATAACGGTAAGCGAACACCTGGTGTAGATGGTTATACGGCCTCAAAACCAAGCGAACGTATCAAACTTTATCAACAACTAGTTCAATGCAATGTCTTTCGACATCGTCCGAAGCCAGCAAAACGAACGTTTATTCCGAAGAAAAACGGAAAGCTAAGACCTTTGGGTATTCCTACGATGCGAGACCGAGTCTATCAAAACGTAGTAAAAAACGCACTTGAACCCCAATGGGAGGTCAAATTTGAACCTACTTCCTACGGTTTTCGTCCCAAACGAAGTACACATGATGCAATAAGTAATCTGTTTAAGAAGCTTAACACCAATAGCAAAAAAAAGTGGGTATTCGAAGGAGATTTTTTAGGATGTTTCGACCATCTTAATCATAAATGGATAGTGGAACAGACATCTATGTTTCCGGGAAACATTCTCATTAAAAGGTGGCTTAAAATGGGATACATAGAGCAGGATATGCTTCGTACGACAACAGAAGGAACCCCTCAAGGGGGGATCGTGTCTCCCCTTCTAGCTAATATCGCTTTATGCGGTATGGAAGAAGAGATCGGTATTGTTTATAAAAAGACATACAAACCAAACGGAGGATACGCAATCGACCCAAAATGTAAGATAGGACGTGTTCTCTACGCAGATGACTTCGTCATTGTAACGGAAACGAAGGAAAACGCGGAAAGCATGTATCGGAACCTCGCTCCTTACTTACAAAAACGAGGAATTACACTTAGTATGGATAAAACTAAGGTTACACATATTGAGGACGGGTTTAATTTTCTTGGCTTCTCGCTGCGTCAATATAATACGGGACAAGGAAAGAAATTATTTATCAAACCTAGCAGAGACAGCATTAAAAAGGCTAAAAACAAGATAAAGAATACGTTCTCTGTGATGAGAGGACGACCAGTAAAAGAAATAATACGTGTTTTAAACCCGATTATTCGTGGCTACGGACAGTATTGGAAACATGTCGTATCCAAAAAGACTTACAGCTACATGGACAATTATATTTTCCTAAAAGTGAGAAAGCATTTGAAACAATTGCATCCAAAGAAGTCGAGAAAATGGATTAGCCAGCGTTATTTTAAGAAGCCCCACCACGGTGGAAATAATAAATGGATTCTCACATGTCCAGTTACTAACATTCAATTGTTAAAGATGTCCTGGATTAAGATAGAACGGCATGTCATGGTAGCCTATAAAAACAGCCCAGATGATCTAAGTCTAAGAGAGTATTGGGAAAAAAGAGACCGTAAGGTCTTTAATAGCGAAAATACTTTAGATAGGATGAAACTCGCAAGAAAACAAGGATATCGTTGTGCGTTGTGTAAACAGACTCTACAAAATGGAGAGAAAGTTACAGTGCGAAACCTAGAGATTTCTACAGGTAAATTGGCTAAATTAGTACATGTACCCTGTATTAAATAGGTTGTTTGGATAAAAAGAAGGCTTGAGCCGTATGACGGGAAATCTGTCACGTACGGTTCTTAGGGGGGCGGGCGCTCGTGAGAGTACCTGCCTACCCGACTTAACAAAAAAAGCTTTTGAGAATTGTCTCAAAAGCTTTTTTATTTGTTTATTGTAAAGAAAGGTGATCCTCTCATTGGTACATGATAGTGTATAAAGAATTGCAGCAGGTTTGGATCTTTTGCCAAGCTGACATACTCAAAACGAAGGAAAAATTTAAAAATATTTTACAATATTATTCCATTTTTTATTAAGTATGATAGTATGGTTACTAGATTGATAGAGAGGTGAAAAAAATGGAAGAAAAAGAAAAGGAATCTTTATTAGCTGAAATTTCTCGTTTAAAAGAAGAGTTAGAAGAAGCAGACAAAAGTAATGATATTCTTCAACTCGAAAATGATGACCTAAGAACCGAAATTATGAGTGCCGATCAACGTACTTCTTTAGTAATTGAGGAAATAGGTTCAAAGATTGATAGAGTACTAGCAATAGAATCAAAGGTTGACAGAATTCTAGAAGTTCTAGACGGAAGGGAAAAAAATAATGAAAAATAAAATGTTACGTATGATGTTTGCTATGTTTGCAGTAACTTTATTATTATCTGGATTATCTACTCCAACCGTTTCTCATGCCTCTGCGGTAAGTATTTTGGGAGATTCCGGTGGTGGTGGAGCATCAAGATGTTTCGCTAGTGATAAATCAGGCACCTTAAAATCAGGTTCGAAAATTTTATTACCTGGTGGAAACTCTAACTATGGATAATGTCATATTCAAGAATTACATATGGTTAAAAAAGGTGGTTCTTATAAAGGAAAAACCCAATTTAATAAATTTTTAGATGAAGGACAACTATTTAGTGTAGCAAAATCAGTTGTTGATAGTGGAACAAACGGGGATTCAACTAAAAAAGGTAATTATGTAAAAGAAAAGTATGTAAGTAGTCTTAACCAAAATGTCAGAGTAATTTATACAACCTATAAAGGAAGCAAATATAAATATTCTATTACAAGTGCATATCCAATTAAACGCATTACTCATCCTAAATAAAAAATTAAAAACTGGAAAGTGGGATAGTTAATATACTTAAGAAAGCTATTCTCGATACAAGGTACGAGTCGTATTTTTTAAGAAACCCACTTAAAAAATCTCCACTCTTTTCTCCTTACGAACAAACCTATGATAGGCCCAAAAGGGAGCTGACTTCTTGTTGGTCTCTCGTAGGCACATAAGGTTGTGGCTATCTTTTGACGAAAGAAACGTACTGTTATGTATACCTCCACTCGGAGCGTCGGCGTACGTTTTACTTACCATTATGGTGTGTGATGAAGATATGACAGTAAATGGACCTGCAATGGGAGGCTTGAGCCGTATGAGTTGAAAGTCTCACGTACGGTTCTTAGGGGAGTCAGGGGCAGTGATGCCCCTCGCTTACCCGACTAAACTACGATTGTATATCATATACAGCTTAAAAAAAGAGAAAAAACCTGCCTTTTTCCAGTCAAAAAAGGCAGGTTTTTTCTCTTACACATATCTTATCAAAGGAAGAATGCCTTACGGCATCTTGAGTAGTTTGCTCAAGAAATAAAATTTTATTCAAATAGGCAAGTTACCTAATTAAGAACGAAAGCATACAGTGTAGTAAGAATAATTTAGGTGATTAAATCAGCAACTCTTAGCCTCTATTTTTTACGCCTTCCTGACTTATATAGTTAAAAACAGAAAAAGGATTTAAAAGTTGATAACTAATCACCACTGGTTTAGTCTTCCAAAAGTGGTTAACGTTATTCCTCATGGATAATTGATTTATATTTTTGTTAGTTTTATAGACATTTGTACAAGCTATTTTACTAACTTAACATAGAATATTTTATCCTTTCATAAGGACATCCCATACACTTCCTTTATAGGGCCTGTTACTACCGCCGATTAAGTAACAGGTCTTTGTTGAGTGCCGGTCAAAATAGTTCGAATCAAATCAATAAAAATATAAAAAAATATGTAACATAGGTTAAGACTTAGTAAGTATACACATTTCCATAATAATGACCATGCCCTCCATGGCTAAAGGACATGGCTCATAGATAAGGATGAGTAATAAATTATTAACTCTGTAGGCTGGGCAATTTACCTACCATATGGAATATTATATGCATCTTATATTGATTGGTTCTGGATATTATCTTCTGATATTCAAGTGAACATTTCACCGTTCTAAAGATATATTTTTATAAATTAAAAGTTCTTATCGGGATGTAAGTTTTATGGTTTAATAACTAAAAAAGGTGAGCCAATGCTTCTATAGCAGTTGCTCACCTTCTATTCATTTAAAAACAAATAGAGAATTTAAAAATACTTTTAATATCCACCTAGACCTGTACAAGAACATCCCACAATAATAAGTAAGACGAATAGCACGACAATTAACGCGAAGCTAGAGCCAAAATTAAAACCACCAGCAGATTCACTCATTCTTTTTTCCCTCCTTTTTATTCTTGGGGTACTGTTGAGCATTGAATACTCTTCAATATCATATGTTTTAAAAAAAGATTTGTATAAGGCCCCTTCATTAAATTATCCAGTAAGGATAAAATTTTATTTCTAACTTGACAAATAATAGATGTGAAATAAACCCTGTTTTAACAGAATTTAAATGATGAACCAAAAATTTTGTTTTTTAGAAAATGCGTCGTCTTCTGAATCTTGAGAGAAAAATAGCAGCGATTAAGAAGAATGGGATAAATCTTCTTCCAAAACCGGTACGAAGAAACATTCCTCCCCGTGGTGGATCTCCGTCGATAACCCCTCTATGAACTCTCCCATAACGATCCATAACTTCAACGGGTTCTCCTTGATATCTCCGAATTAAGTTTTCCATTTTCATCCTCCTTCCTTGAGTAGGTAGATGACTTTCAATCAATGAAAACTAAACTACCCCTTTTATTTAGATGGATAATGTAAGATCATGGTTTATTGTCAACCTTTGGTGAATTAGTACCCACCTAGACCTGTACAAGAACATCCTACGATGATAAGTAAGAGATTCTCAGATATGCAATCTCTACTGTTAAACTATGTTCTTACGATATAATTTGATTGGACAAACTCATCAATTAACATAAAGCTCCATAACTATTCTCATTTATGTAAAATGGCATATTGCATGAAAAAGTCAGAGCTGGTTTAGGGACAAGTTCTAATTAAATGTAATTTTTATAACTTATATATGTATTTGTATAGTAAATTAAAAAAATCAATGGATGATACGAACACTTTATGTAGTATCCCTTTTGTTTAGGAGGTGATTTAAGTGTCCTATGATAAAAGGAAAAAAGTTATTCATGTTGATAAAGTGATTATTAAGACAGACAAAGTAATTATTAAAAGAGATGACAAAAACGCAATAAAAAGCAAAATAAAAAACACAATTCCTATAACAAGCATAGAAAAAATGATAACAGAGGATGTTATTGTTGATTCTAGCTTTATTTTAAATTAACCTAGATAATTTTCTCTATTATTTAATAACAGTAACTAAATTTAAAAGATTCCATTATCAAATTATATGTTGGTTTGTAAAAAAGAAAAAAAACAATCCGTAGGAGTTGGATCGTTTTTTTCTTTAGGAAAGATCAGGCTTATAGTTCCTGTTTCTTTATGCAAACGCCCTGTCAAGGCTTTCTTCTATTGCATAAACTATAATTTTAGAGAAAAAAGGGAGGGGGAGAGTTAAGGTTGAGTGTTTTTTTGTCTAATTGGGATATACAATCTATTAATTTATGGCTATCAAAAATGCATCATTATAAGGATACAAGTAAAAGTCAAAGGGCTAACGAAGCTGACATGATTTTACAGTTGATATACCGAAAGATTGGTAATGGTCGCCACCGTATTGTCTATGATCTTAATAATGGATATGTATTAAAAGTAGCCCTTACTAAGAAGGGGATTCAATGTAATAAAACGGAATTCAAAATATATAACCATTGTCGAGCTGATTTACGAAAACACCTTTGCCGAGTGAAAGAAGTTGGACATGGTTGGATCATAATGAAAAAAATGGACGTTAAAGTTCCCGTTGAAATATGTAATGAAGAATTAATCCCATTAAAAAACAAATTTCGCGATGCCGGAATCAAGCCTAGGGATATGGGTAATAGTAATATAATGTTATCCAAGAAAGGTAAAATTACTGTCGTTGATTATGGAAATTTTATTATGGATTGAAGTGAATATAGATACTGGAGTTGGCTATGCTTTTGGTCTAGAATCCAATCAATACCGAGCTTATTGGGTTCAGTTTTGTTCTGATAATACGTTTTATGGTGCGACAAGAAGTCGCTTTTATATAGTGTGGCTTATGCCACTGGTTTAGACGCAAAAACTATCCCCGTCCAAAACTGTGAGCCTGGTAACGGGCTCGTGGGTTGCATGCGGAAATGCGGAAACAGAGAGTCAGTGCACGACTCGGAACACTGCTAGGGGAAGATGAGTATGGTGAACATTAGTGAAGGTTTG
>Ga0102589_1003050_pt1 | contig 17952 bp, 20 predicted proteins | sample AraplaMF_Col_mLB_FD_76858 | JGI IMG/M metagenome (GOLD analysis project Ga0102589, IMG submission 76858) | Arabidopsis root microbial communities from the University of North Carolina, USA - plate scrape MF_Col_mLB | ecosystem: Host-associated > Plants > Roots > Endosphere | place: USA... | reverse complement strand
AAACGAACCGCCTCGTCCAACGCTCGTGTCTCCTGGAATGGCATCGGCAAAGCCCCCCTTTGCCGACCAGGAAACCTGTCAACGATCTTGCCGGTCCATTCTGTCCACGATCTATCCGGTTCGGACCGGATGTCCGACCTCTCCCGCAAGCGGGAGAGGCAACGCGAATGACGGCCGAGAGATCCGCGGGGATCATGGGATAGTGAGGGGGTGGACCGGGACTGCGGGCCCTCCACTTCCCTTACTTCACCGCCTCCTGCATTCGCGCCTGGCCGGCCTTGACCGCGTCCGCCGCGGACATCTCGTCGACCACCACCTTCTGCAGCGTCTCAGCCAGGATGTTCTGGGCCGAGATCGCGGCGATGCTGGGGAAGGTGTGGCCGCCGGTGAAGCCGAACAGGGCGCCGTTGCGGCTGTTGGCGATCATCGCCTCGATCTGCGGCTTGTACTTCACCACCAGCGGGTCGCTCCACAGGCTCTTGGCCTTGGCGCCGTCGGCGGTGACCGGCAGGAACAGCCCCGGCTCCATGTTCAGGAAGCGGCCATAGGTCTCCGGCTCCAGCAGCCAGGAAATGAAGGTCTCGGCCGCCTTCCGCTTGGCCTCGTCCTTGGCCAGGATCATCACCGCGTTGGAATAGGCGATGGTGCCGGACTCCTTGCGGTCGTCGGCATGGGGGATCGGCGCCACGCCGAGGTCCTGGGCGTCGCCCTCGGCCTGGCTGTCATAGGTGCTGATCACGGTGAACTGCAGGATCATGCCGCAGCCGCCGCTGGCGAAGCAGGCCTCGGCCTCGCCCCAGGTCCAGCTGGGCGCGTCGGCGGCGGAGAACTGGTACAGGTCCTTGTAGAAGTCGTAGGCCTTGACTGTCTGCGGGTTGTCGAAGCGCAGCGTGCCGTCCGGGTTGTAGATGTCGGCGGCGCCGGCATTGACCATCAGGTCATAGACGGTCTGGTCGGTGTAAAGCTGCTTGTTGGCTGGCAGGCCGATGCCGTAGCGGCCGTCCGCCGTCAGCTTCTCCGCCGCCGCCTTCCACGCGCTCCAGGTCTTCGGCGGCGTCAGCCCGGCCTCGGCGAACACGCTCTTCCGGTACCACAACGACATCGCCATGTTGTACAGTGGCACCGCCCAGACGCCGCCGTCATAGCTGTAGGGCGCCAGCGCGCTGGGCACGAAATGATGCTCGGAATCGAGCTGCTTGACGAAGCCGTCGACCGATTGCAGCGCCCCCAGGTCCTTCAGGATCGGGGTGAAATCCGGGATCGCGAACAGCATGTCCGGCGCGTTGCCGGCGGCGATGGCGGCCGGCGCCTTGGCGTAGATCTCGCCCCAGCTCTGCGGCTCCTGCTTCACCGCGATGTCCGGGTGGCTCTTGTTGAAGGCGTCGATCAGCTCCTGCACCCGCGCCACGCGCTGCGGCGGCTGCTCCATGTGCCACAGCACCAGTTGCACCGGCTCCGCCCGGGCGGCGGCAGCGCCCCAGAGCAGCGCGGCCGCGGCCACGCCCGACACGATCCATCTCGTCGCCATTGCCCTCTCCCCTGCTTGTCCTGCGGCCCGGAATGCGGCGCGTCGTTGGCCGAGCGTCCGCCGGGGCCGTCTACAGATGCGGATTGCGCGTCCGGTAGCGTTCCACGAGGGCGGCGTTGCGCTCCTTCGCCCCCGGCATGTTCGAGCTGATATAGGCTGGAGCGACCTCGCCCGACCGGGCCAGGCGCGCCACCGTCTCGGTCAGCACCGCGTTCCAGATCGCGGCGCCCAGCACCGTCGAGATCGGGCCGACGACCAGCCCTTCCGCCGCCGTCACCGAGGCGTCGCCGGGCGGGCCCTGGTTGTCGATGGCGATGTCGGCGGTCCCGGCCAGGGTCGGCCGGCCGGCGGCCGCAGCCTGGGAATAGGCGATCGATGTCACCGCCACCACCGTGGCCCCCTTCTCGCGGCCATGGCGCGCGGCCTCGACCGGCACGGCGTTGACGCCGCTGTTGGAGAACACGAACAGCGTGTCGGCCGGGCCGATCGGATAGCGGCCCAACAGCGGCGCGGCCAGGCCGGGCATCCGCTCCAGCGCACCGGAAACCACCGCGCCCTCATGCAGCATCACCGAGGACGCCAGGATCGGCACCACGCAGGCCAGGCCGCCGGCGCGGAAATGCCCCTCCTCCGCCATCAGATGCGAATGGCCGGTGCCGAAGATGTAGATCAGCCCGTCGTGCCGGATGGTCTCGACGCAGGCGGCCGCCGCGGCGCCGATCGCCTCGCTTTGGGTCGCGGTCAGGTCGGCGATGCGGTCGGCGATGCCGGCGAGATAGGCGGCGGCTCCGGAAAGGGCGGTCGAGGTCATGAGTCCGTGGTGTCCGGTGGGGAAAGCCGCGCCCGCATCTTGTAGCGGTCGCCGCGATAGGCGGAGCGGACGAATTCGATGACATGGCCGTCGGCGTCGGCGGTGCGCCGGGTGAAGACCAGCACCGGCGCGCTGCGCGGGATGTCCAGCGCCCCGGCGGTCACGGCATCGGGCAGGTCGGCCTCGACCGTCTGTTCCGCCTGCCAGGGCACCAGGCCGTAGTCGTGGCGCATCACCTCGTACAGCGAGGCGGTGCGGAAATCGTTGCGGTCGAGGATGCCGGGCACCAGCGCCGCGTTCAGCCAGGTGACCTCGAACGCCATCGGCACGGCGTCGGCCAGGCGGACGCGCTCGAGCAGCACCAGCGGCGCGCCCTCGGCCACGCCCAGCGCCTCGCGCGCCTCGCCGATCGCCGGGATCACGGCCTGACGCAGGATCACGCTGGCGGCGCGGCGGCCCAGCCGGGCCATGTCCTCGCTGAAGCCGGTCAGGCGCTGCAGCTTCTGGTCCACCTTCGGCCGGGCGACGAAGCAGCCGCGGCCGATCCGACTTTCGATCAGCCCGGCATCGGTCAGGCTCTTGAAGGCCTGGCGCACGGTCATCCGGCTGATGCCCAGCTGGTCGGCCAGGTCGCGCTCCGACGGCAACCGGTCGCCGACGGCGAATCCGCCGGCGCGGATGCGGTCGGCCAGATCCTCGGCGATCTGCTGGTAGATCGGCTTGTCCGCCGGAATCGGCTGTAGGTCGGTCATTGGCGGGCCCTGGTGGTCTAGACCACAATCGGCATGATGCAGGCCGATCCGGACCTCGTCAAGAAAGGTCGGACATACGGGCAGGCATGCGCAGCAGCGCGTCGCGATGCCTGCCGTAGCGCCGCCAAGCGGCCTCATGGACCTCCCGCAACGCCGGATCGGGGCGATGCGTGCGCCGGACCCTGCGGACCCGGCGCGACGCGTCGCCGATCGAGGGATACCATCCGATGCCGGTCCCGGCCAACAGGGCGGCGCCGCAGGCCCCATATTCGCCGCCGTCGGGGATCTCGACCGGCAGGCCGAGCACATCGGCGATCATCTGCGACCAGAAGCGGCTGCGCCCGCCGCCGCCGGACAGCAGCACGCTGTGCGGCCGCTCCGCCATCGCCGCGAAGCAGTCGCGGATGGCATAGGCCAGCCCTTCATAGACGGCGCGCACCAGCTCGGGCCGCCCATGCCCCGGGGCCAGCCCGGCGAACTGGGCCCGGGCTGCGGCCGAGACCGCCGGGGCGATGATCCCGACCTCACTGAGATAGGGCAGGTAGACGGCGCCGCCGGCGCCCGGCGCGGCGGCCTCGGCCAACGCCTCCAGAGCGGCATAGGGGTCGGGGTCACGGGCCAGGTCCGGGCACAGGCTGCGCAGGCACCAGTCGAGGTTGCTGGTGCCGGCGACATTGACCATCGACCGCATCCACAGCCGGCCCGGCAGGCTGAACAGCAGGCCGAGATCCGGTGGCTCGAAGGAGGGTGCGTCGAGCACCACGCCGTTCAGGCAGGTGGTGCCGAGCACGGTGCAGGCCGACCCGGCAGCGAGCCCGCCCGAGCCGATGACGCTGGCGGCGACGTCGCCGGCGCCGGTGGCGACCGGCGTGCCGGCGCGCAGCCCCGTCTCCGCCGCCGCGGCTGCGGTCACCGTCCCGGCCACCGCCTCGGACGGCAGCACCGGCGGCAGCAGATGACGGTGCGGGCCGAGGCCGAACAGCGCGAGCATCGCCTCGCTGCGGCCCTGGGCCCGGCCGTCGCCCGGTGCCACCGACGCCTCGGTCGGGTCGGCCGCACGCTGGCCGGTCAGGCGGAAGCGCAGATAGTCCTTGCAGCCGAACACACAGTCGGCCCGGGCCATGACCTCGGGCTCGTGGTCCAGGAGCCAGCGCAGCACCGGCAGGGTGCAGCCCTGCTGCATGACCGAGCCGGACGAGGCGAAGATTCGGGACAGGAACGCCGGATCGCCGGCCTGCATCGCCTCGATCCAGGGCTGGCTGCGGCCGTCGTCCCACAGGATGCCGGGGCGCAGCGGCCGGCCATCAGCGTCGATCACCCAGGCCCCGATCATGGCCCCGGTGACCCCGATGGCCGCGACGGACGCCCCGTCCACGCCGGCCTCGGCTAGAACCTCGCGGATCACCGCCGTGGTGGCGGCCCAGGCGGTCTCGGGGTCGCTCTCCGACCAGGCGGGATGCGGATGCGAGACGGTGGTGCGCCGGGCCGCGGCGGCGCGCTGCCGGCCGTCGCGCGCGAACAGCGCGGCCTTGATGACCGAGGTGCCGGCGTCGAGGCCGAGCAGAAACATGGCGGAACCGCAGGCGAGGGCCGATCCGTTCCGGCTAGCGGAGCGAAGGGCCGGCGGTCAAGCGGCGTTCACCGACTCGCTCTGCGACAGCAGGGCGAAGATCGCATCGGCGGTCTGGCAGCCGCGCAGCTTCTCGCACAGGCTTTCGTCGCGCAGCATGCGGCTGATCCGGGCCAGCGCCTTCAGATGGTCCGCCCCCGCCCCTTCCGGCGCCAGCAGCAGGAACACCAGGTCGACCGGCTGCTCGTCGACCGCGTCGAAGTCGATCGGCCGCTCCAGCCGCGCGAAGGCGCCGAACACGCCCTGCAGATGCGGCAGCTTGCCGTGCGGGATGGCGATGCCGCGGCCGACACCGGTCGAGCCCAGCCGCTCGCGCTCCAGCAGCACGTCGAAGATGAAGCGCTCGTGCTGGCCGGTCAGTTCGGCGGCACGGCGGGCCAACTCCTGCAGCGCCTGCTTCTTGCTGGCAGCCTTCAGATTGGCGAGAATCGCCTCAGGGCGTAGGAAATCGATCATGACGGATCGGATGCGCCGCCCTCAGGCGGCGGCATCCTCGGTCCCTTTCGGATCGACCCAGCCGATGTTTCCGTCGGGGCGGCGGAACACCATGTTGAGCCGGCCATGGGCCTGGTTGCGGAACATGAGCGCCGGCAGGTCGCCGAGGTCGAGGCGCATCACCGCCTGCAGCACCGTCAGGCTCTCGATCGTGGTCGAGACATCGGCGATCACGATCGGCTGGTTCGGCTCCTCGCCGTTCAGCCACTCCTCGGACTCGGCCTCGAGGATATAGGCCTGCGCCGGCAGGGCCGGCTGCTGGCCGTCGCCGTTGTGATGGTCGCGCAGCCGGCGCTTGTAGCGGCGCAGCCGCTTGGCCAGCTTGTCAGCCGCAGCATCGAAGGCGTGATACGGGCTCTCGGCCTCCGCATTGCTCTGCAGGAGGATGTTGCGGCCGACATGGACCGACAGGTCGCTCCGGATCAGATGGGCGTTGCGGGAAAAGACGACATTCGCCTCGATCGCGTTGTTGAAGTACTTCGCGGTCGTGCTGGTGAGGGCATCGCTGACATGGGTGCGCAATGCGTCACCGACGTCGATCTGCTTGCCTCGAACGGTCAGTTGCATGGCTGTCGCTTCACTGCTGCACGATGGAAAACGGGCGCCCAAAAAAGAACGGGGCGGCCTTGGGGGCCGCCTTCGGGCGGCGACCATAGGGATGGGGCACCTTCCTGTCAATGAAGGGGGCCCGGTCGCGGGCTGCGGGGGGAGCGCTCATCGGCTCAGACCCTTCTCACGCCGTCGCTGGACGGAGGATGGTATCCGCATTCCCTCACGGTACTTGGCGACGGTCCGACGTGCAATGTCGATCCCCTCTCCGCGCAGGATTTCGACGATCCGGTCGTCCGACAGGATGGCGTCCGCCGGCTCGGCGTCGATCATCGTGCGGATGCGGTGGCGCACCGCCTCGGCCGAATGCGCATCGGCGCCGCCGGCCCCCTGGATCGCCTGGGTGAAGAAGTATTTCAGCTCGAACACGCCGCGTGGCGTGGCGATCACCTTGTTGGTGGTCACCCGGCTGATTGTGCTCTCATGCATGTCGACCGTCTCGGCCACGTCCTTCAACGTCAGCGGCTTCAGGTGCTGCACGCCGCGGACGAAGAAGGCGTCCTGCCGGCGCACGATCTCGGACGCCACCTTGAGGATGGTGTTGGCGCGCTGGTCGAGGGCGCGGACCAGCCAGTTGGCGTCGGCCAGGCAGGTGCCGACATAGTCGCGGTCGACCTTGCTGCGGGCGCCGCGGCTGATCTCGGCATGGTAGCGGCGGTTGATCAGCACACGCGGCAGGGTGTCGGCGTTCAGCTCGACCACCCAGCCGACCTCCGGCTCCGCCCGCATCAGGATGTCCGGGATCAGGGTCTGCGCGATCTCGTGGTCGAAGGCGGCGCCGGGCTTGGGGTCGAGGGCGCGGATCTCGGCGATCATCTCGGCCAGGTCCTCGGCATCGACGCCGCACAGCCGCATCACCGTGGCCAGGTCGCGCCGGGCCAGCAGGTCGAGATGGTCGAGCAGGGTCCGCATCGCCGGATCCAGGCGGTTGCGCTCGGCCAGCTGGATGCCCAGGCATTCGGCCAGGCTGCGGGCGAAGATGCCGGGCGGGTCGAGCCGCTGGCAGCGGCGCAGCACCGCCTCGACCCGCTCGGGCGGGCAGCCGAGGCCGGCCGCCACCTCCTCGACCGTGGCGCCGAGATAGCCGCTCTCCTCGAGCAGATCGACCAGCCGCGCCGCGATCAGCCGGTCGGCCGGGCCGAGGAATTCGATCGCGATCTGGCTCAAAAGATGGTCGCGCAAGCTCGGCCGCTCCGCCAGCGTCTCCTCGAGCCCGGGCAGGTCGTCGGCGAAATCCGACCGGCCGCGCCCGGCGCCGGCGAACTGCGCCTCACCGCCGTAATCGTCGTTGCGATCGGTCGAACTGGACCCGGTGAAAAGGTTGCTCCAGTCGGTGTCCAGCGGCGCGTCCGCCGACACCATGGCCGGCGGCTCCGGCGCGGTCAGGGCAACGTCCGACGCCACCGTCCCCGCTGATCCGGGACCAGGGGGCTCGGTGTCGTTCCGGTCGCCGGTCGCGTCGCCGCCATCATCACCACGCTCGCCCTCCTCCCGTTCCAGGAGCGGGTTGCGCTCGAGCTCCGTCTCGACGAAGGCGGAAAGCTCGATGTTGGACAGCTGCAGCAGCTTGATCGACTGCTGCAACTGCGGCGTCATGACCAGCGCCTGGCTCTGCCGGAGCCCGAGGCGTTGCGAGATGGCCATGGTTGCCCGGTGGTTTACAGGCTGAAGCGTTCGCCCAGATACACGCGCCGCACCTCCTCATTGCCGACGATGTCCGATGGCAGTCCTTCCATCAGAACACGGCCGTCGTGGAGGATATAGGCCCGATCGACGATATCGAGGGTCTCACGCACATTGTGGTCGGTGATCAGGACGCCGATGCCCCGGTCGCGCAGATGCGCCACCAGGTCGCGGATGTCGCCGACCGCGATCGGGTCGATGCCGGCCAGCGGCTCGTCCAGCAGCATGAAATGCGGATGGCTGGCCAGCGCCCGCGCGATCTCGACGCGCCGGCGCTCGCCGCCCGACAGCGCCAGCGCCGGGGTGCGGCGCAGATGGCTGATCGAGAACTCGGCCAGCAGATCCTCCAGCACCGCCTCGCGGGTCGAGCGGTCCGGTTCGGAGATCTCCAGCACGGCGCGGATGTTCTGCTCGACCGTCAGCCCGCGGAAGATCGACGCTTCCTGCGGCAGATAGCCGATGCCGAGCCGGGCGCGGCGGTACATCGGCAGGTCGGTCAACTCCTGCCCGTCCAGCAGGATCGTACCGTAATCCGGCTGGATCAGGCCGGTGATCATGTAGAAGCAGGTGGTCTTGCCGGCGCCGTTCGGGCCCAGCAGGCCGACCGCCTCGCCGCGCTGCACCTGCAGGCTGACATCGCGCAGCACCGGGCGCTTCTTGTACTGCTTGCCGAGATTGCGGGCGACGAGCCCGTCATTCTTGGCGACGAGGCGCGGCGCGGTCGTCGTCTCGGACGCAAGCGGGCTGATCGGCTTGGTCATCGCCCGCCCCTACTTCTTCGGCGCCGTCGGGGCCGGCACGGCGGGCTGGCCCGGCAATCCCCCAGGGCTCTGGCCCTTCTCGTCCGGCACCAGCAGGGCCCGGGCGCGGCCGCCCTGCCCTGGCTTGGTCAGCAGCTTGCTGACGCCGCTGGCCATGTCGACCTCGGCATAGTCGCCGTTCAGCTGATTGCCGCCGCGGGTCATGCGGACATCATCGGTGATGGTCGCGAACTGGGCCTTGACGTCGTAGCGGCCGGTCCGGCCGGTGACCACGTCGGTCGGCGTGGTCAGCTTGACGTTGCCGTCAGCGTCGACCACAGACAGTTCCTTCTCGCCCTTCTCATTCGGGGCGAAATGGCCGGTCAGCGTGTCAGCGCGCACCGACTTCTGCTCCTTGGCGCGGGTTGCCGTGGCGTTGCCGCGGGCGATCGCCACATCGTCGGCCTGGCGGTACACCATGCTGTCGGTGGCGGTGATCACGTCGTCGTTGTTGATGAATTTCAGGTTGCCGCCGGTCAGGGTGAAGGTCTGGGCGTCGAGCTCGTAGACCCCCTTGCCGCCGGTGGCGCTGGTGGTGTCGCCGCGGGTGATCAGCACATTGCCTTCGGCGGTGGCCCGGAAGATCTCGGTGCTCTTGTCCGGCAGCTCGCGGTAATAGGCGGTCAGCACGTCGGCCTTCACGGTCAGCTCGCCGCGCTGGTACACGGCGTTGCCGCGGGCGACATAGGTCTTCTCGTTCTGGTGCCACTCCAGCGCGTCGTCGGCCTGGATCTGGGACGGCTCGTTCTTGCCGCCGCCGAGCTGCAGCTGCTGTTGCGCCAGGGCCGGCATGGCCGCGGCACTGAGCAGGACTGCGAGAATCAGCGGACGGATCATTGCGGCGTTCCTTCGAAGGCCTTATCGGCGCCGGGCTTGAGAAACAGCTTGGTCGGGCCGGTGAAGATGATGACGTCGCCCTGCTGCTCGACCTTGAAGCCCCCGGCCGACAGCGTACCGAAAGGTCCTTCCGCCGTCACGGGCGTGCTGCTGCGCGCACCCTTGTCGGCCAGGTCGATGTCCGCCGCGTCGGTGACCATGGTGGTGCCGTCGCTGCGGCGCAGGGTGACGTTGCCGCTGAGATGCACCGATTTGCTGCTGCGGTCCAGCTTGCCGGACTGGGCGTCGAGGTTCAGCACCAGGCCGTTCTGCAGCTTCAGCTCCCCCTTCGGGCGGTTCAGGTCGAAGATCTGGTCCTGCACCTGCTTCGCCAGCGTCGCCCAGACGGTGTAGGGCCGCGCCGCCTCGTCGACGCCGCTGTAGCGGGGGTTCTGGATCTCGCCCGCCACGGCGGCCGGGCGCTCGGTGGGGTTGGAGATGTCGACCTGGGTCTGGTGCAGCTCCGGCCACGCCACGACCAGGCCGACGATCACCAGCCCGGCGGCCGGCAACGCGTATTTCAGCACCCCGACCATGCGGCTGTAGGTCCGGCTGAGGCTGCCGCCGCGGCCGGCCGCGACCAGGCGCGCGCGCCGGCTCGCGGCGCTCGCGCTGCGCTGCGCTCTGCCCGGGCCCGGCGTCTGTGGCGCGGCCACCGTGCTCAACTTAGCCCTGCCCGCAGGCAGTCATGCACCCTGAGGATGCCCACCGGCCGGCCCTCCAATGTGACGAAGAGGTTGGTCACCTTATAGCGGTTCATCAGCCCGAGCGCCTCCGCCGCCAGCGCCGTCGGACGGATGGTGCGCGGCCCCGGGGTCATCACCTGACCGGCGGCCTGGCCCAACAGGCCGGCGCTCATGTGCCGCCGCAGGTCGCCGTCGGTGATCACGCCGACCAGCCGACGGTCGGCATCGACCACACCGACGCAGCCGAAGCCGACCCGGCTCATCTCGATGATCGCCTCGTCCATCTGCGTCTGCGGGTTCACCAGCGGCAGCTCGGCCTCGGCATGCATCAGGTCCTGCACCCGGATCAACCGGCTGCCGAGCGAGCCGCCAGGGTGGAACACCCGGAAATCGTCGGAGGAGAAGCCGCGGCGATGCATCAGCGCCACCGCCAGGGCGTCGCCCAGCGCCATCATCATGGTGGTCGAGGTGGTCGGCGCCAGCCCGGTCGGGCAGGCTTCCTCCGCCGCCGGCAGCAGCAGCACGGTGTCGCACTGGTCCGCGAGGTTCGACGGCGACCGGCTGGTCATGCCGATCAGCGGGATGGCGAATCGGCGGGTATAGGCGATGACATCCGCCAGCTCGGCGGTGTTGCCGGAGTTGGACAGCGCCAGCACCACATCCTGCTGGTGGATCATGCCGAGATCGCCATGGCTGGCCTCGGCGGGGTGGACGAACAGCGCCGGGGTGCCGGTCGAGGCCAGGGTCGCCGCGATCTTGCGCGCGACCAGGCCGCTCTTGCCGATGCCGCTGACCACGACCCGGCCTGCGGCGCCGAGAATCGTGTCGATGGCCCGATCGAAGCTGGCGTCGAGCGATTCGGCGAGGCGGTCGAGTGCGTCGCGCTCGACCAGCAGCGCCTTGCGGCCGGCCTCGATCCCTGCGGTTGCCACCATGCCTTCTCCCAAATGGTCCACGCGGCGGATGCTATAGCCGGTCCGGAGGGCGCGAACCATGATCCGTCGATCCCGGATCGGCGCTGGACGCCCGCGGCCCGGGCACCGGCCGATCCCCGTACCGCCACAAGACGGCACGAATGTGACCCCATATCGGACTAGTGGGCGAAGATATCCAGGTCCGACCAGCCGCCGAGATCGAGTGCGGCCCGCGCCGGCAGGAAGTCGTAGCAGGCCTGCGCCAGCGCCTCGCGCCCTTCGCGCCGCAGCATCTCGTCCAGCTTCGCCTTCAGCGCGTGCAGATACAGGACGTCGCTGGCGGCGTAGCGCAGCTGCTCGGGCGTCAATTGGTCGCTGCCCCAGTCCGAGCTCTGCTGCTGCTTCGACAGCTCGACGCCGAGCAGGTCGCGGCACAGATCCTTCAGCCCGTGCCGGTCGGTGAAGGTGCGCACCAGCCGCGAGGCGATCTTGGTGCAGTAGACCGGCGCGGTGACGACGCCGAGATAGGCCTGCAGCGCGGCGATGTCGAAGCGGGCGAAATGGAACAGCTTCAGCCGCGCCGGATCGGTCAGCAGCGCCTTCAGATTCGGGGCGCTATAGGCGCCCTTGCGGAGCTGGACGAGATGGACGGTGCCGTCGCCGGCGCTGAGCTGGACCAGGCACAGCCGGTCGCGCACCGGGTTCAGGCCCATGGTCTCGGTGTCGATCGCGATCACGTCGCCGAGATCGAGGCCGTCGGGCAGATCCCCGTCATGCAGAATCGGTTCGGACACCGGTCGCCACCTTCTATCGTCGGCCGCGGCCCTCGGCCTTTCCGAAGCTGGGCGTCGGCCCCAAAAAGGAAAGACCCGCTTTGAACAAGCGGGTCATTGCTACTGCATCGCATCGTCGGGCCCATCAAAGAGAGATGGTGCCCAGGAGAAGACTCGAACTTCCACGACCTTTCGGCCACAGGTACCTGAAACCTGCGCGTCTACCAATTCCGCCACCTGGGCGATGCGGCGGGCCGTGATGTAGGATGCCGTCCCACCCCCTGTCAACAGGGGAATTCGCGCTTTGTGAAAGTTTGACGGTTTCCGCGGCCGGCCCGCCCGCCGGGCCGCGTCGCATCGCTTGTTCCCCAGCGGCTGCCTCGGTACGGTACGGGCGGATTCGGCGACCGGGCCGGCACGGACCACCCTTGGAACAGGCGCATGATCGTCATCGACCCTATCTTCCAAATCATCCAGATCGTGCTGCAGATGTATGTCTGGGTGGTGATCGCCTCCGCCATCCTCAGCTGGCTGGTCGCCTTCAACGTCGTGAACACACGCAACCAGGTGGTCTATCAGATCGGCAACGCCCTCTACCGGCTGACCGAGCCGGCGCTGCGGCCGATTCGGCGGATCCTGCCGAATCTCGGCGGCATCGACATCTCGCCGGTGGTGCTGATCCTGATCATCTATTTCCTGCAGATGGTGTTGGCGAACATCCGCTTCAGCCTGCAGGCGTGACCGCGGCGGCCCGGCCGCTCTTCGTCGCCGGGCCGCGCGGCATTCGCGTCACGATCCGGCTGACGCCAAAAGCGGGGCGCAACGCGGTGACCGGCCGGGCCGTCGACGCCGATGGCGCCCCGCTGCTGAAAGCCGCCGTGACGGCGGTGCCGGAGCGCGGCGCCGCCAACGACGCGCTGATCGCGCTGCTGGCCAGGACCTGGCGCCTGCCGAAATCGGCGCTCGCCATCATCGGCGGCGCCACCGACCGCACCAAGCTAATTGAAATTGCCGGGGACGCTGCCCTGGCCGCCCGGCTTGAGGCCTGGGCTGACGCTCTGGCGGCGACCGGTAGCTGATCGGCCGGATGCGTACTGGGCAGCGACCCGGCAGCGATGCACCGCCCCGTCGTCGAGATTACCACGCTCCCCGACCCAGCGGACATTGCAGTTCATCACATCCGGCGCGGCGGCGAGCGGCGAGGAGAAGATGGTGACGCAGCTGTCGCCGATCTCGCTGCGGCTGAGCCGGCCGGTGCAGACCGTGCCGTCCTCGAACCGCCAGTTGCCCTCCCGCTGCTGGACCGGGCGGCCGTTGCCGTCGAACGAGCTCAGCGTGTATTTGCCGTTGCGGCGATACTCGAACAGGCGGTCCGGCCCACCCATCACGCCCTGCACCAGGAACGGCTTGCCCAGCACATAGCGGTCGAATTCCGCCCGGGTCATTCGGACATATTGCGGGTTGGTGTCGAGCGCCGAGGGCGGCGTGCAGGCGGTGAGCCCGAGGACGATCGCCACACCGGCGAACAACGCGATCAAACGCATCTTGGCCTCCATTCGCGTCCGCCTCTCTCCGAGCGGTGCGGCAATTATCTTACGCTGCGCCTCGCCTCGGCAGCAATATTTCAATGAATAGTCCACCATTCATCGGACAATAAATTGACAAGCCCACCGCGGATCAGGACCATAGGCACCAAAGATGCTCACTCTGTAATCGATTGCATTGCGCGTTGCCCAGACCGGTTGCTAGGCTCGCGCATCGAACAAATCATCGCCCAGGGAGGGGGTGCTGCCGCGCCCCACGGAGGAGAACCATGAAAGAGATCAAGGGTCCGGCCATCTTCCTCGCCCAGTTCGCCGGCGACGCCCCGCCCTTCAACAGCCTGGATGCGATCGCCGGCTGGGCCGCGGGCCTCGGCTACAAGGGCGTGCAGATCCCGTCCTGGGACGGAAGGCTGTTCGACCTGAAGCGCGCGGCCGAGAGCCAGGATTATTGCGACGAGGTGCTGGGCACGCTCGCGAAGCACGGCCTGGCCTTGACCGAGCTGTCGACCCATCTGCAGGGCCAGTTGGTCGCCGTGCACCCGGCCTATGACGAGGCCTTCGACGGCTTCGCGGCGCCGGAGGTGCGCGGCAATCCGAAGGCGCGGCAGGAATGGGCGGTGCAGCAGCTGCGCTACGCCGCCCAGGCTTCGAAACGCCTCGGCCTCAAGGCCCATGCCACCTTCTCCGGCGCCCTCGCCTGGCCGTATGTCTATCCCTGGCCGCAACGCCCGGCCGGGCTGATCGAGACCGCCTTCGACGAGCTGGCGCGGCGCTGGACGCCGATCCTGAACGCCTTCGACGAGGCCGGGGTCGATGTCTGCTACGAGATCCATCCGGGCGAGGACCTGTTCGACGGCACCACCTTCGAGATGTTCCTCGAGCGGGTCGGCAACCATCCGCGCTGCAACCTGCTGTACGATCCGAGCCACTTCGTGCTGCAGCAGCTCGACTATCTCGGCTACATCGACCGCTATCACGAGCGGATCCGCGCCTTCCATGTGAAGGACGCCGAGTTCAACCCGACCGCGAGCCAGGGCGTCTATTCCGGCTTCGCCTCCTGGGCCGACCGGGCCGGCCGCTTCCGCTCGCTCGGCGACGGCCAGGTCGATTTCGGCGCCATCTTCTCGAAGCTGACGCAATACGGCTTCGACGGCTGGGCGGTGCTGGAATGGGAGTGCTGCATCAAGCATCCCGAGCAGGGCGCGGCCGAAGGCGCCCCCTTCATCGCTTCGCATCTGATCCGCACCACCGAGCGCGCCTTCGACGATTTCGCCTCCGGCGGCACCGACGAGGCGGCCAACCGCCGCCTGCTCGGCATCGACCGGTAAGCGACAGAACAGGGAGGACAAGCATGGTTTCCGGAACCGCGGAACGCGCGCCCAGCCGGCGCCTGCGCCTGGGCATGATCGGCGGCGGCCGCGACGCCTTCATCGGTGCGGTGCACCGCCTGGCGGCGCGGATGGACGACCGCTGGGACTTCGTCGCCGGGGCGCTGTCGAGCGACCCGCAGAAGGCTCTGGCCTCGGCCGCCGACCTACGGCTGGACCCGTCCCGCTCCTATCCCAGCTGGCAGGCGATGCTGGAGGGCGAAAAGAAGCTGCGCGACGGCGGCGGCCCGGCGATCGACGCCGTCGCCATCGTCACCCCGAACCACGTCCATCACGGCCCGGCCAAGGCCTTCCTCGAAGCCGGCTTTCACGTCGTCTGCGACAAGCCGATGACCACGACGGTGGCCGATGCCGAGGATCTGGTGGCGGCGGTGAAAAAGAGCGGCCAGGTCTTCGCCCTGACCCACAACTACACCGGCTATCCGATGATCCGGCAGGCCCGGGCGATGGTGGCCGAGGGCGCGCTGGGCCGGATCCGGCTGGTCGAGGCGGAATATGCCCAGGACTGGCTGGCGACCAAGGCCGAGGACACCGGCAGCAAGCAGGCCGAATGGCGGGTCGACCCGGCGCGCAGCGGCCCGGCCGGCTGCGTCGGCGACATCGGCACGCACGCCTACAACCTGGCCAGCTTCGTCACCGGCGAGGCGGCCCAGTCGCTGGCCGCGGACCTGCAGAGCTTCGTCCCCGGCCGGCGGCTGGACGACAACGCCCATATCCTGCTGCGCTATGCCAGCGGCGCCCGCGGCATGATCTGGGCCAGCCAGGTGGCCAGCGGCAACGAGAACGGGCTGCGCCTGCGCGTCTATGGCGAGAAGGCCGGGCTGGAATGGGCCCAGGAGAACCCGAATTATCTGACCTTCATGCCGCTGGGCGAGCCGCATCGCCGCCTGACCCGCGGCGGCCCCGGCAGCGGCCCGGCCGCGGCCCACGCCACCCGCGTGCCGCCCGGCCACCCCGAGGGCTATCTGGAGTGCTTCGCCCAGATCTACAGCGACGCGGCGGAGCAGATCCTGGCCCGGCTGGACAAGCGCGACCCGGCGCCGGACGCCCTGCTGGTGCCGACGGTTGAGGACGGCCTGGCCGGGGTGCGCTTCATCGCCGCCTGCGTGGCCTCGTCGCAGAAGGACGCGGCCTGGACGAAGATCTAAGACGAGCGGCGGAAACATGTAGGTTGGGCTCGCCGAAAGGCGAACCCAACATCCCACCACTGGCACTGACGATGTTGGGTTCGCCTCCGCGAACCCAACCTGTGTCATCGGAGACGCCCGTGAAGATCAGCGCCCGCAACCAGCTCAAGGGCACCATCGTCGAGGTCACCAAGGGCCAGACCACCGCCCATGTCCGGATCGACATCGGCGGCGGCGTCATCGTCACCTCCTCGATCACCAACGAGTCGGTCGATGCGCTCGGCCTCAAGGCCGGCCAGGCCGCCTATGCGGTGATCAAGGCCTCCGACGTCATGGTCGCGGTCGACTGATATCCGACCCTGCCGCACGCGACCGTTTCGGCCCTTCGGCCCGGTTGCGTCGCGGCGGCCGCTGTGGTTCGGTGCCGGCGATCTTGCCCCTGACGAGAGAGCCCGAGCCGATGAGCGCCTTCAAGACCCTCGACGATGTGGATGTGCGCGGCAAGACCGTGCTGGTGCGCGGCGACCTGAACGTGCCGGTCGAGGACGGCCATGTCAGCGACACCACCCGGCTGGACCGGCTGGCCCCGACCATCGACGAGATCGCCGACAAGGGCGGCCGGGTCGTGCTGCTGTCGCATTTCGGCCGGCCGAAGGGCGTGACCCCGGAATTCAGCCTGAAGGCCATCGTGCTGCCGGCGCTGGAAGAGGTGCTGGAGCGGCCGGTCGCCTTCGCTGGGGATTGCGTCGGGCCCGAGGCCGAGGCGGCGGTCAAGGCGCTGAAGGACGGGCAGATCCTGCTGCTGGAAAACGTCCGCTTCCATCCCGAGGAGGAGAAGAACGATCCGGTCTTCGCCAGGGCCCTGGCATCGCTCGGTGACCTCTATGTCAACGACGCCTTCTCCGCGGCACATCGCGCCCATGCCTCGACCGAGGGCATCGCCCATCATCTGCCGGCCATCGCCGGCCGGCTGATGCAGGCCGAGTTGGAGGCGCTGTCGGCCGCCCTTGAAGCCCCGAAGCGCCCGGTGCTGGCGATCGTCGGCGGCGCCAAGATCTCGACCAAGCTGGACCTGCTCGGCAACCTTGTGGCCAAGGTCGACCGGCTGGTGCTGGGCGGCGGCATGGCCAACACCTTCCTGGCCGCCCAGGGCGTGGATGTCGGCAAGAGCCTGTGCGAGCACGACATGGCCGATGCAGTGCATACCATCCTCGGCAAGGCCAAGGCGGCCGGGTGCGAGATCGTGCTGCCGGTCGACGGCGTGGTCGCCCGCGAATTCAAGGCCGACGCGCCGCATGAGGCGGTCGACAATTCGGCCATCCCGGCCGATGCCATGCTGCTGGATATCGGCCCGAAATCCGTGGCCAATCTGAAGGCATTGCTGGCCGAGACCAAAACCGTGGTCTGGAACGGCCCGCTCGGTGTCTTCGAAAAGCGCCCCTTCGACGCCGGCACGGTCGCGGTGGCGCGCGAAGCCGCCGACCTGACCCAGGCTGGCAAGCTTCTGACCGTGGCCGGCGGCGGCGACACCGTCGCCGCCCTGGCCCATGCCGGGGTCGAGGACCGCTTCTCCTACATCTCCACCGCCGGCGGCGCCTTCCTGGAATGGCTCGAAGGCAAGGACCTGCCGGGCGTCGCCGCGCTGAAGCGCTGAGACAGCGGAGGCTGGAAGGATCCGATCTTCTCGGACTTGCCCAACACCGTCATTGCGAGCGTAGCGAAGCAATCCAGGGCCGCTCGACCCGGCCCCCGGACTGCTTCGTCGGCTGCGCCTCCTGGCTCCGGTCGCGACCGCCATCACCTCGTCAGAAGGGCAGGATCGACTGGCTGAGGATCTGCTCGATCCATTCATTCGCGAACACGGCGCCCCAGACAAATCGTCCGACTTGTGGTGACAGCTCCTGCTTTCTCGCCAGCTTCGGCCGGATGTCGTGGAGGAACTTCCGGTCGAGAAAGCGGCGCATCGGGGACTGGGGCTCCAGCAATTTGTCGAACGCCGCCAGGAAGGCCTTGTGCCCGAGCTTGGCCGGCATCGACGGCATGAACGCGCTCTTGGCCCGATACACCATCGTGGCCGGCACATGCTGCGCCAGCGCCGCCTTCAGGACCCATTTCGGTTCCTTCTCGGACCCGGCCCAGTCGGCGGAGGCGAGCGCGACCTGGATCACGTCCGGAAGCAGGTAGGGGTAGACGATGTTCAAGGACGTCCCGTTGAACAGCGATCGTGCCTTCTGCGCGGCAACCGAGGCGCAGAGCTGCGCCAGATCGAAGGCGATCAGCTGTGGCCGGGGCTCGGGCGACGCTATATAGGCCAGCCACTGGTCCAGATGCCCTTC
>Ga0102589_1003046_pt1 | contig 17964 bp, 15 predicted proteins | sample AraplaMF_Col_mLB_FD_76858 | JGI IMG/M metagenome (GOLD analysis project Ga0102589, IMG submission 76858) | Arabidopsis root microbial communities from the University of North Carolina, USA - plate scrape MF_Col_mLB | ecosystem: Host-associated > Plants > Roots > Endosphere | place: USA... | reverse complement strand
CAATTGCAAATTCAAATATAAAAGTAGTTGGAGCAGACTTAGTAGAAGTAGCTCCAGTCTATGATCATAGTGATCAAACACCAATCGCAGCAAGCAAATTCGTGCGGGAAATGCTTCTTGGTTGGGTAAAATAAAAGCGGAAACGGCTCGTTCAGAATGGAAGGGGGATGGAGCTTCAGACGTAGAGGCGATTTTTGCCTCGCAGGAAGAAGCGAAGCCACCGAGCATTCTAGCCGATTTGCAGCATCGATATCGACGATTCGACACAACATATCGACCGTTCTTTAAAATTCGAAAACCAGCTGCAAACAATCTGTATTAAAAGAGGAGCTAGTCCCATTTAGTGGGGCTAGCTCCTCTTTTTTTATGCAACTTTTTCTTCTGTAGAGATTCCGCGAATTTCATCAGCGGAACGAATTGGGTACTTACGGAAAATAATAGTTCCGATGTAACCGATAATTGTGGTAACAATTCCACATAATATAGCTGCAATCGCTACTTTTATTCCATCGTTGAATCCAAAGAGAACAAGGAGTCCTGGAATTGGTGATGCCGTACCGGGTGCATTGTTTATAAGTTGGAATAGGGAGGTAATAATACCAGCAAGTGCACCACCAACAAAGTTTGTTGTATAAATTGGAATTGGATTCGCTGCGACAATATCAGCTTGTGTTAATGGTTCAATTGCGACAGCGATTGTATCTTTCTTTGAACAAATCTTTAAACGTTTAAAGAAAATAAAGTTCATTGGAGCAGAGGCTGCTACTGCAAGACTACCAATAGCCATTGGTAAACCTGTTAAACCAAGCATCGCAGTTAGAGCCATGGAGCTTAATGGAGATGTAGAGATAACTGTGATGAGCCCGCCGAGCATAATCCCCATAATAACCGGGCTTTCTGTAGTTGCAATTGAAATAATAGAACCAATTTTTCCAAGTGTTGCATTTACAACGGGATCCATGAGCATAGCCATTCCGCGTGAAAGAGGTGCTGCAATGAATAAAATTGCAAGGAATTCTACGCCAGCTGGCAATTTTTTCTCGAGAAATTTCACGACAAAGGCACAAATATAACCAGCAAAAAAGCCTGGTAAAATACCAAATCCACTTGTGGCAATACCGATTAAAACAGCATATACAGGAGATACACCAATTGCGAGTGCTACCAAAATTGCAGCTGCGACACCGCTCATACTACCAGAGGCCTGTCCAACTGATTGTAAAAAGCTGTTATGAAACATTTCTCCACCGATATAACGATGGAATGCTTCAATAAGAAAGCTTGCGATCGCAGCGTTGGCCAAAGCGCCCATTGCCTTCATTCCGTAAGGAGCACGGTAGCTAAACAGTGTGAAAAGAAAAAGTACAACGAGTAGTAGTGCTAAACCTTGTAAGATAGCCATTTGAAAACTGTCTCCTTTTTGATATTTATTATAAAAATTTGTATTATTCAATAATAATACAAAAATTGTTTAAACGGAAAATTTTTTTATTAAGAACATACTACAAATATTTTTCCTTACAATTGTGTAAGGAAAGTGTAATACATTTCAATGGTGTATAGTATGTCCCATTCTGTATAATACAGATATCAATATGTGATTAATCAGAAGGATATATAAATAGGAGGCCATGTATGAAATTGGTAATAAAAGTGTTAGCTGTATTTGCCATTATTTTAGGTGGTACAGCGTATTATTTACAAACAAAAACAGAAGGTGTTCAGGCGTTTGTCGATAACTTCTTTTCAAATAAAGAAATACAAGATTATTATGCGGTTATAAATAAGGGCGAGAAGATAGACGATGAATATTTATATACATTAAATGGTTACTCAGAGAACGGGAAACAGCAAACAATTAAAAAGATGGTGAACCATCAATTGCACTCAGGTGATTTTATAAAAATTTACGCGAAAGGCATGCAGGGGAAAGGTTGGGCTGAAGTTTCAAAAGAAGAAATCCCAGAAAGGGCTTTAAAGAAATTACAAAAAGTGTAAAAGGAGCGAATTGTGCGCTCCTTTTTTAATGTGTTAAAACTGTAATAGATGTGTTTGTTTGACTTGAAATAATTTTTGCGCGCCCGCCAATTGGGAAAGTAAAAATTGGGGTAGTATGCCCAAAGTTAGCATTTGCAATTACAGGAATATGGGACAGTTCTTGTTTTGAATAAGTCATTTCTTGAATATCTTCTATGACAGCTTCAGAATCTTTTTGTAGTCTTCCAAGTACAATGCCTTTTACATGTTCAAAGTCTGGTTGTTGGATGAGAGAGTGTAAGTAACGATCGAAAGTTTTAACTGTAGCTTTTCCAGTTAAAGAGTCTTCTTCTAAAAATAATATTTTATCTCGTAAGCTTGGCATATATTTTGTGCCTTGCAACAAATTAAAGGTACTCATATTACCACCAATAATTTTTCCAACTGCTTCACCTTCATGCAAGGAGATATAACCTTCATTTTGGAAGAAAGTTCGATTTTCTTGATCCATATACCAAGGGTCATCGCTCCACGTTTCAGCAGGTTGTATTTCTATCGACTCTTCAGAAGTCATGCATTTTAAAAAGTAATCTATTGTATAATCAAGCCCTTTCTCCATTCCGAATGAAGAGAAGTGGGGACCCGAATATGTAATCAGACCAGTCTTTGCATAAATTGCATTACCTAAAGCAGTAATATCAGAATAACCACATAAAATTTTGGGATTGCTGCCAATTAAGTCGTAATTTAGATGACTTAGTAGCCCGTTGGAATTATATCCTCCAAGTGTTGTCAAGATTGCTTTTACGCTTGGATCAGCGAAAGCTTCGTGAAGATCATGGATACGGGAAGAAACAGAGGAGGAAGTAAAACGGTCAATTTCTTCCGCATTTTTTGAAAATGTAACGCGAAATCCCATAGCTGCTAGTCGTTTCATAGCAAGCTTTCGGTTATAATCTGAAACAATACTTAAACTAGAAGACGGTGAAATAACTCGGATTTCATCTCCCTTTTTTAACTTTGGCGGTATCATTTTTCACATCTCCTTTTAATGAAAGAAAATTTAGATTTGAAAGATATTTTATCATAGGGGATAGATCTTTATAAATTGTTTTTTTGGAACAGGGTTTTCCTGATTTTTCAGCAGACAGACAGAGGTTTTTTTTGATATGATAGAAAAAGTGATTTATTATAAAGTTTATTTAATATCTATAACATGTTGAAAGGTGTGCAAGACGTGGAGAAACAACTTGCAGGCTTGCCAGTACACGTTCATTTCGTAACAGAAATCCGTGAAGGGGCACGAAAGGAGACCGTTGCTTTTGAGGCAAATGGTCAATACTATGTAAAAGGTCAAGGTACATACGTAACGTTTCAAGAGCCGAACGAACAAGGCGAAGTAAAGACAATCATTAAAATTCAAGGTGAACAAGTTCTTATTATGCGTTCAGGTGCTGTTTCGATGCGTCAGACGCATGTGAAAGGTGAATGGACAACTGGTACGTATACGAGTGAGCTTGGTACGTTTACATTGCAAACGAAAACTGATAACGTTCTTTTTAAATGGTCGGACGAGAAGAAAAAAGGACAACTCTTTTTAACGTACGCATTGCTTCTGGGTGAACAAGAAGCTGGCCGATATACAATTACGATTAATTTGAAGGAGGCAAAATAATGAACTCTTTAGAACAAGTAAAAGAATTGATTAAAGAAGAAATTAAAGCTGCCGTATTGAAAGCAGAATTAGCAACAGAAGAACAAATTCCAAACGTTGTATTAGAATCTCCAAAAGATAAAACACATGGTGATTTCTCTACAAACATGGCGATGCAGCTTGCGCGCGTAGCAAAAAAAGCTCCTCGTATGATTGCAGAAGAATTAATTGCAAACTTCGATAAAGCAAAAGCTTCTATTGAAAAGATTGAAATTGCTGGTCCTGGTTTTATTAACTTCTACATGGATAACAGCTATTTAACAGATCTAATCTCAGCGATTGTTAATGCTGGTGAGGCTTATGGTGAGACGGATACCGGTAAGGGTGAAAAAGTACAAGTTGAGTTCGTATCTGCAAACCCAACAGGTGACCTTCACTTAGGACATGCACGTGGTGCGGCAGTAGGTGATACGTTATGTAACGTATTAGCTAAAGCAGGATATGATGTATCTCGTGAATACTACATCAACGACGCTGGTAACCAAATTCATAACTTAGCGCTTTCTGTTGAAGCTCGTTACATGCAAGCATTAGGTTTAGAAAAAGAAATGCCAGAAGACGGCTACCATGGTGCGGATATCATCGGAATCGGACAACGCTTAGCTGAAGAGTTTGGCGACCGTTATGCAAAAGTTGATGAGAAAGAAAGCTATGAATTCTACCGTGAGTACGGTTTGAAATACGAATTAGCAAAACTTCAAAAAGACTTAGAAAGCTTCCGTGTTAAGTTTGATGTATGGTTCTCTGAAACATCACTATACAAAAACGGAAAGATTGATCAAGCTCTTGCAGTATTAAAAGAGCGTGATGAAATATTTGAAGAAGATGGAGCAACTTGGTTCCGTTCTATGACTTATGGTGATGATAAAAACCGTGTATTAATTAAAAATGATGGTTCTTACACATACTTAACGCCAGATATCGCGTATCACCGTGATAAATTAGAGCGCGGATTTGATAAATTAATCAACATTTGGGGTGCTGACCACCACGGCTACATTCCTCGTATGAAAGCTGCAATTCAAGCGCTTGGTTACGATAAAGAGACGTTAGAAGTAGAAATCATCCAAATGGTACAACTATACCAAAATGGTGAAAAAGTAAAAATGAGTAAGCGTACAGGTAAAGCCGTTACACTTCGTGAGCTAATGGAAGAAGTAGGCGTGGACGCAATGCGTTACTTCTTTGCAATGCGCAGCGGTGACTCTCACTTAGACTTTGATATGGACTTAGCGGTATCAAAATCTAACGAAAACCCTGTATACTATGCACAATACGCTCATGCACGTGTATGCAGCATCCTTCGTCAAGGTGAAGAGCTTGGATTAACTACAGGCGGAGATGTAAACTACAAACTTGTTGCTTCTGAAAAAGAAGTAGACTTACTGAAAAAACTTGGTGAATTCCCAGCGGCAGTTGCCGAAGCAGCGCAGAAGCGCCTGCCACACCGCATTACAAACTATGCGTTTGAATTAGCAGCTACGCTTCATAGCTTCTACAATGCAGAAAAAGTATTAAACCAAGATAATTTAGAATTAAGTAAAGCTCGTTACGAATTAATGCGTGCAGTACGCATCACACTTCAAAATGCATTAGCATTAGTTGGTGTATCTGCGCCAGAGAAAATGTAATAGGAAAAAAGATACCTATTTTTGTTTATAAATGATATACAAGTTGATATAAAACGTCTGATCGGTCTATAGACCGATCAGACGTCAAAGAAAGAAACACACCGAAAAGTCATATAGGGAGAACCTCACGTATGGCTTAATAACAGGAAGCTGCAACAGAAAAAGAGATGGCAAAGCTATCTCTTTTTCTGTTGCAGTTTTTTACTCTAATGTATGTGACAAAAATATGTTGTGGTGATAAAAGGAAAATAGAAAATCACCAATTAACTATTGCTTTTTTAGAATGATTCTAGAATAATAGGTTGTTGGGGGGTAAATTCATCAAAAAGCCGTACATGTCGTATTAGTTGATGGAATGTTACCAGGAAATGGTGTAATCGTTGTGAATAACATTGTTACAACCATGCGAAATACTAAACTAACACTGCATCTAATCAAGTATCTACACAAATTAGTAATGAATCATGAAAACTTCCAACCTAGTCAAAAAACTAGGGATTTTATGTCTAAAATAGTACATATAGTCCAACTAAGGTTTTCATGATTTGATAAAAATAATGAAAGGATATAAATCTCTCGATTTTGATATTATCATCACTTATATATAAATTTCTCGATGTTAAAATGTAATGTCACCTTAGAAAAGCTAACGCTTCTTAGCGAGTAAGTGAAATGTATGTATAAGTTCATTTTAATTCTTCGACATAGTCATAGATCTATTAGGCAAATTACTTTTTCTCGACACTCATTTATAGACTCCAAAAATGAAAAGGCTGAATTTCATATTTCCGCACGATTCACATGTAATTATTTTCCAGTAAAACTCTTTTTTAGTTACCCCCAAAATTCGTTCCATTGTATTCAGATTTGGAGAATAGGACTTTTATCTTCATAGGTAAACAATACTTCGTTCGGAGCGTTTTTAATCATATAGCGCTTATATTGGAACGCTTCTTGTTTTTCTTGTCAGATTGTTTCGGTGTGTAGTTCAGTTGTGTAACGAAACATAAAATGTTTTAACATATGGCTAATTTTACTTCGACTCATGATGACAGAAAACGAAGACATATCTTCAATGACATCCTTTAGAGTACGAGTATCCTAGCACGTTTCACAGCTATAACATTCTTCGGCTGGTGTGCTAAATTCGATTGTACGCTGTACTTCTTGTCATTCTTCAGGAGGATAAGTATGGAAGGTGGCCAAATGCATATTTACTATGAAATAGTTTGCCCATACTTGCCCGCACTGAAAACTTTTACGTACTGAGCAATCGTTCCGCGATGGATATGGAGAAGTTTTGAAACCCCTACAGCATAATAAATAAGATGAATGATGGTCATGAGTTTTATCGTGAATGCTTGTTGAATTGTCTTCTCCTGACTTTGAGGTTATCCTATGACCTGTTCATGTGTTTTTGTAATTTGAATTCCTTTATCTATTTTTGGTAAGTAATATAGACCGGAAATAACACAGTTTAGACATGTCGGAGAAATTAGATGAATCGATATACAAAGCAAATTTCAAGTCTCTAAGTAATAGAAGAGTTGAAAAAAGAGAAAAAGATGATAATAGCTATCAAACATATTTAAGGAAAATGGCTTAATGACATTGAATAATAGAATCTTTGTCATAGTATGTTTGTATCAGGATTTATATGCATTCAATTTTATAGGGAGGAATCACACAAAGTATGTATTTAAAAAGAATAACTTCGATTTTTTCGATTATAATGATTTTGATGTTTACTATAGGTCAGAGTTTAATGCCTATAATCGCAAATGCACAAGAGTTAAATACATTAGGACTTGTGGATAGCTTTAAGATTGATAAAACAGATTTACAGAGCGGAGAACTGACCAAAGTAACTGTAAACTTCAGTGAAAAAGATGGAGTTAGGCTGAAACCTGGAGACACATTAACATTAACGCTGCCTCCAGAATTAAGCGGCATGAGTACAACGTTTAATTTAGGTGATTATGGTACTTGTAAAGTAACGTCAGGTACTGTGGTATGTACATTTAATGAAAAAGTAGATGCATATGAAAATATTACAGGGTATTTAAATTTTAGAGTGCAAGCTACTCAAGTAGGAACTGATGAAAAGAAAGAAATTGAAACAAATTTCGGTACAAATGTAGATAAACAAGCTGTAACAATTACCGGCCCAAAAGGTGGTGGTGGTGGTACAGAGCCTGGAGAGGGACCATTTTTTTATAAAACTGGTGATATGCTCTCAGGGGACGATGAAGTACGTTGGTTCTTGAATATAAACCTAAATAAAGAAAAGCTAAGTCGTGATATTGTTGTGTCTGATCGTTTGCAAGAAGGTCAAACACTTAATAAAGATAGTTTCAGGGTAGATATTAATAGTGATCTAGGCCGTCAAAATTTATCACTGCAAGAGTTTGAATCTCAAGGTTATGGAAAGATTACGTTTACTAGTGATACCACATTTAAAGTTTTGCTTTATAAGGATAAAGCAAATCTTACCTCCTTTTCGATTGCTTATACAGCTACTATAACGGAAGCCGGAAAGAAGCAAGAATTCTTTAAGAATGATTATACGATTGATTACCAAGTTCTAGACAAAGAACCAGTTACTGATTCAGGTAGTCACTCGGTCGAAAATATGGCAGCTGGTGGTGGTGCTGAAGGTAACCAGGTTCCAAAAGGAAAGCTAAAAATTGTTAAACATATTGAAGGAAATAAAGAAAAAGTAATCCCGAATGTTTCGTTTAAGTTGTATAAAGAGTCTGGTGAACAAGTTGGGGGCGAATATAAAACAAATGAAAAAGGGATAGTTGAAACTCCTCAATTATCACCAGGTAAATATTATGTACAAGAGGTTTCAGCTCCAGACTATATTGATTTCGATCCTCAGAAAAAAGTAGAGTTTGAAATAAAATCAGATGATGAAAATGGAGTCGAACTAGATATTCCAAATAAAGTGAAAACTACATCTGTTTCAGGAACGAAGATGTGGAATGACAACAACAACAAGTTTGGTAAACGCCCAGAAAGCATCACAGTTCAATTGCTTCAAAATGGTAAAGAGTTCAAAACAGAAGAAGTGAAAGCTGATAAAGAAGGCAACTGGAATTTCAGCTTCAAAGACCTACCAAAGTACGATGAACAAGGAAATGAGTTCAAGTACACAGTAAGTGAAGTAAAAGTGAAAGACTATGAAACAAAAGTAGAAGGAACAACGATTACGAACACTTACAAGAATACGGACAAAACAGAACTAAGTGGTAAAAAAGTCTGGGAAGACTACAACAACAAGTTCAACACACGTCCAGAAAGTATCACAGTTCAATTGCTTCAAAATGGAACAGAGTTTAACAAGCAAGAAGTGAAAGCTGATAAAGAAGGCAACTGGAATTTCAGCTTCAAAGATCTACCAAAGTATGATGGACAAGGAAATGAGTACAAATACACAGTAAGTGAAGTAAAAGTGAAAGACTATGAAACAAAAGTAGAAGGAACAACAATTACGAACACTTACAAAAATACGGAAGCAACAGAAATCAGTGGTAAGAAAGTCTGGGATGATAACAACGCAATAGATCGTCCAGTATCCATCAAAGTAGACTTATTACAAAATGGAAAAGTTATTGAAACGAAAGAAGTAAGCGTGACAACAAACTGGAAGTACACGTTTGAAAAACTACAAGTATATGATGCAAACGGAGTAGCGTACAAGTATGAAGTGAAAGAACAACCAGTAACGGGATACAAATCCGAAGTAAATGGTTATGACATCACAAATACAAAAATCAAGGACGAACCAAATGTAAATCCAAAAGATCCAAGTACAGATCCAAAAGATCCAAGTACAGATTCAAAAGTTCCACCTACTCAAGAAAATGATAAGACATCAGTGTGGCTTCCTAAAACAGGCGGAACATCAATGGATATGATTTCATATATTGGAGGTATGTTGTTGATGGCTATAGGTGCATTTGTATTTGCTCGTCAACGAATGAGATAAAAAACTGGTTTTGTTGCAAGAAATCTATCAAACTTGGATATATTGATACAATCAGCTAAGGTCTAGAGATTATATATATCTAAGCCAAGTGATTTCAAAGGGAAAATATTAACAACTAGGGATTATCTTAATAGTAAGTGACTTAGTAGAAATAATAGGGGAAATAAATTTAGGTAGAATAAAAAAACAAAAGGCCGTAGAGCGCTTTCTAAAACGCTTTGCGGCCTTTTGTTTTCAAAATCTTGTGTTATCACAGGTTTTACGATAAGGAAAAGCACATGAAAGACTTTAGTCCATCTTTAGGTATGGAAGGAAATTATCGTTGTTTTTCATGGAAAAACACTTATTTTTGAGGCTATAATTCACCTAAAGATAAGGAGAAATCATTACTGTTTTAATAAATGGCGATATATTCATTTTTTGGAAAAATTAGAATTGAAAGTTTTTTATTTTTTTTACAAATAGCACACAAAAACGACATACTTCTAGGCTATTTTTATATACAGGAATTATTTTTTGAAATGGTTACTACATATAAAGGAGACTTCAAAATGGATATGGATTCATATTATTGGGAAATGGTTAAGAAGAATATTGGTGTGTATTCTGAACAGGAACAAGAATGTCTTCGAAATAAGAAGGTCATTATTTTTGGACTAGGGGGAGTAGGTGGATATGAAGCAATTCTGTTTTCGCGAATGGGAATAGGGCATATTACCGGTGTTGATCCCGATGAATTTGAAGTTTCTAATATTAACAGACAAATGTTAGCGCTTTCCAGTGTTATAGGTGAACCAAAAGCAAAAGTTGCAGAACGGGTTGTAAAAGATATACATCCCTATATATCAACAAACTTTATACAAACAAGAGTAGATGAAGATAATGTAATCGAGCTAATAAAAGAGCATGATATTGTAGTAGAAGCCGTAGATGATATGCCTTCAAGAGTTATTATACATAGAACAGCTAGAGAATTAGGTATACCAAGTGTGGGGATGTCGGGTAGCCCCCCAACACGAGGATTTGTTTCTACATTTTTTCCAACCGGAGTTTCTTATGAAGAAGCATTAAATATCTCAAGTGTCGGGTCCAAATTAACAGATCAAGAATTAAGACAACAGATTGCTGATATAAAGAAAAGTCGAGCTTGGTATTCTGTGGAGAAAGGCGCACCAAAAGAGTGGGCGCAAGATTTTTGTAATGGAAAAGTAGGCTGGATTATCACGCCGATGCGTGCTCATCTATTGTCACTATTTAGTTTTCATGAAGCAATACAAGTTTTAACTGGTCGTGAACCTCTAGCTAGAGCGCCTAAAGGCATTTTAATGGATTTAGATAGTCATACCCCGGTTCAAGTAAAAGAAGCCCCAAAAGGTGGATGGGATTATAAAACATTGTAAGGAGGAATACAATTTGTTAACAAAAAATAATGATATGCAGAATATATATGAAGAAAGTTTTACGCGAAATATTGGTGTTATCTCTGTAGAGGAGCAGGTGAAATTAAAAAATTCTCGAGTTACTGTAGTTGGAGCAGGGGGCGTAGGAGGAATTACACTTATCCAATTGGCGCGAATGGGTGTGGGTTCTTTACATGTTATTGATCAAGATGTATTTGAAGCAAGTAATATCAATCGACAAATGCTAAGTTCCACCAGTAAATTAGGACAGCGAAAGGCAGAGGTCGCTTTAGAAATTTTGCAAGACATTAATCCATTATTACAAATAGAGATAACGAAAGAATTTGTTACCGAGGACAATGCATTAGAACTTCTAACGAATACAGATGTCATTATAGATGCAACTGATAATTTAGTAGCGAGAGTAATTATCCATCGTACAGCTCAAAAGTTAGGGATTCCTTCTATTTGGATTGCAGTCACACCTCCCTTTAGAGGTGGCGTCATGTCTTTAACTCCTGATTCTACGCCTTATGAAATCGCGTTAGGATACCCGTCTTATCAACAAGAGATAACACCGGAAATGCAAAATAAAATTCATAAATTAAAAGATGGACGTGCTCTTCATTCCATCAAGCATGGTGCGGATGAGAAATGGGCAAATAATTATGTACAAGAAGATCGTCCATGGGCTGTACTGTCTCCCGTTGCGAATATCGTAGGGATTCTAGCAAGCTTTGAAGCATTTAAATTTATAATAAATCGAGAAGACTTAAAACCTGTAATAAGTCCAAATTTAATACAAATTAACCTTGCAAATCAAAATATGGTACATGTGTCTGTACCTGAAAATGATAGTTGGGATTATACAACATTATAGATGAGGTAAGAGAATATGCTTCCTTTTTTGTTACTGGGGATTATTGTTACACTCGCTCTACTTGTTAAGGATTATGCGCTAGCTGGTGCGGCTTGTTTATTAGGAGTTTTACTTGCTGTTGGACAAAAAACTTTATTACACCTTATTCAACAATATTCTTTTCCAATTGGTATTTTCTTTCTGATGCTATTCCTTTTAGTACCAATTACATCTGGAAAGATTACAAATGAAAACGTTATAAAATTAATTACCTCTCCTATCGGATTAGGATCCATTCTAGCAGGTTTTACTGTGTCATACATAGGAGGAAAAGGTGTAGGAGTTCTACCTATGAATCCTACGATATTGTTAGGTGTCTTAATAGGTACTCTTATTGCCGTACTATTTACAAAAGGGTTACCAGCTGGATTAATTATTGCGGCTGGAATCATAGCTATCATTTCTATGAAATGAAAGGAATATTCTAAATGAAGATAAAATCGACACATATTAGTTTAGTAGGGATTTTTTTGATAATACTTATGTCTAGTTGTTCTAATATCAAAGAAACTTCTCAAAATGATCAAACTTCTAAAGTGGCAAAACAAGAATTAGAAATTCAGCAAGGTGAAGAAAATTTATTTTTACTTCATAAAAACTTAAATAATAAAAAACAGTATACATCTGATGAAATTATCTTATTTTTAGAACCATTTAGTGTACCTACAGCTCAAGCATTTGATGTACCAAAATTTTCATGGATGGATGAGTATGCCAGAAAAGGGTATGATACTTGGGCTATGGATTTCAGAGGGTTTGGTCGTTCTTCTCGCCCTAAAGAAATGTCAGATCCTCCTGCCCATAACCGTCCGGTTATTCATTTGAATGATGCAACTAAGGATCTAGAAACAATTGTAAATTGGATTAAAAAGAAGAGAAACGTCAAAAAAATTCATATTGTTGGGTGGTCATATGGAGGTGTTGTGGCTGGAAATTATGCAATATCCCATCCTCAAGATATTAATAAACTTATTTTATATGGGTATATGCACGGGTTCACACTTCCTATGATGACACAGCCTTTCGAAAACCCACTACAACCTAATCAGTTTAATCCTGAAGCACCAGCTTATCAAATGGTGGACTTTGATAAAGGAATGCATCATTGGAATATGATGATGGAAAATAAAAAAATTGTTACAAACGAAGCAATGGATGCTGTAAAACAAGTTTTTATTGATTCAGATCCTATGAGTAAGAAAAATAATCAAACGATTCGTCGACCAGTTGGTCCACTTGAAGATTTATTTTATATTTGGAAAAATCAGCCCCTATATGATGTATCTAAGATTACCACTCCATTACTTGTCATTTACGGGGAAGATGACATATTTGCAGACCGAAATATGATGTCAAAATTAACAAGTACAAAGCAAAAAAAGGAAGTAGTAATCCCTGATGCAACACACTGGGCTGTTTATGAAAAGAATCGTAATACCCTATTCGAACAAACATTAAACTTTATAGAAGCGAAAGAAGGCAAACAGGAATGAAAAAGGGTTTAACAATATTAGATGCTACCTTGCGTGAAGGAGAACAACAATGTGGTATTCGTTTCTCCAAGGAAGATAAAATTACATTACTTCACATGTTAGAGGATTTTGGAATAAGGCTTATTGAAGTTGGACACCCTGGCATCTCTGAAGAAGAAGAAGAGATTTGCCGAGAAGTTGCAGCATCTGCAAAGCGCGCCGAAATACTTATGCATGCTCGGGCGAAAAAAGAAGAAGTTCATGCGGCTTATCGTGCTGGTGCCGATTGGATAGGAATCTGGGCGTCTATTAATCCTATTTCTTTACAAACAAAGTATACCAATCGATCAAAAGATTATGTTATTAATCAGGTGAAACATGCTATTGAAGAAGCAAAATCTTTAGGAATGAAAATCCGTTTTACTATTGAAGATGCTTCACGGACGGAATGGGAAGATATCGCCTACATTGGAAATATTGCACATATAGCTGGAGCAGATCGAATCAGTTTAGCAGACACTGTAGGAATATGGGAGCCAGGTCAGTGTGCGACAATCGTGAAGAAATCTGTTGAGACATTCCCTTGTGAGATTGAAGTTCATCTTCATAATGATTTAGGATTAGCCATGGCAAATGCTCTTGCTGCAATCGATTCAGGAGCATCTGTCATTGATGCTACATTGTGCGGAATAGGTGAACGTGCTGGGATTGTTGATTTGCTAAATTTATCAGTATTTTTATCTCAAAAGCGTAATCTACAGTGCTTTAAACTACAGATGATTCCTGAATTAACGCAATCTCTCCAATTAGCTACTGGTTGTCAAGTAGATCATTGGAGACCGATTATTGGAAAGAATATATTTACTCATACTGCATCCTATCATATAAAAGCTGTTCAGCAGAATTACTCAGCATACGAGGGTATTCAACCTGAAATGTTAGGAAGAGTAAGGAACATACAACAAAAACGTATAGAAAGAAAAGGGCCTCGGCTTTCAAAGTCTCTTCGAGTTAGTAAACCATTTGTAAAAGGAGCATCTGAGCTTTTATATCATCGTGATGGTCCAGGAGAGCGTTGGGTACAGATGGATTATAGAACTGATGAACGTGCTTCATTTTATGTAATACAGCGTGTATTTTACGACGCCCATATGGATGAGAACTTAGAAGGACATGTAGATACTCATGCACATCATTGTGATAGTGCCTTTATTTTTTGGGGGAATAGAAGAGATGGTACAGGTCTCATATGTGAAGTGGAAATTGAAGGAGAATTGCAAATAATTGAAAGTCCAGCAACTGTTTTTATTCCATTGGGGTTAAAACATAGGTACAAATACCTTTCGGGTACAGGAACATATACAAACATCGTACTAGCACCTAATTATAATTCTAGTTTGTTAGAGGAAAACTCGTCAAAAGTATTTGTATATTAGTAAAATATAAAATAGTTTTTATTTCTGTTATGATGATGTTTTAGTAAACCATCTGACTGATAAGAGTATAAGCAGCTCAATGTTCTTTATGTGAAAATAGTTATTAAAAATATAGCTCCTATCAAAATTAGAGTTTCAAATAAAATCAAAAATTTGTTTTTCTCTGGCTTTTTTAATTTTTTAATTCTTTAATTAGGCCCAATACTGCACTTACACCGAAAATAATATATAGGCAGATTATTATGGTTTCTGGAATTTTAGACAATCCTAATATACAGATGTTTCTATCGCGTAACAAAAGTTAAATTGATGTAAGATTTTAACAAAATTCTTATTTAATGACAACTGAATATAGTGCCTTGGGAGAAAGACGCTCTGAAGGTGAATGTACTGTAGCGACTATTCAGTTTAGTATATGTACTTTATTCAAAGTTAGGGACGGTTTAGCAAAAGAAAAGACGAAAAAGAGCGCCCGGGAAAGCGCTCTTTGACCAAGACTCATATCAAACAGTGAAAATGTGACAGCAATATATCTTATGTATGTTTTGAGTGTAAATGCAGATTTTAAACAAAATCGTTATTATGTACATCAAGGTAGTCAGCGCAATCAACTAACGGTTTGTTGAAAAAAGAAGCCCCGCAAATACTGCAGAGCTTCATAGGGTTGAGTTATGTCGTACTTACAAGGGACTTTAACATAAATTTCGAGGTAAATAAATTGGTGAATATATCCAATTTATTTGGAGCTATTTTATAAAAAAAGAGAAGCGTTTAATCAGGACGCTCCTCTTAATGCCAATACACAATAACTATCCTATTATACTGTATAAGCGTAAAATATTTAATAATTACCTTTATGGTAAAAATTTCATTTTTCATTAGTTTAAAACCCAAAAAGAGCACTTAATAAAGTACTCTTGTGACGAGTTTCGTTTTCTCAAAGAATGGAACACAACATATCATATGAAGCTTTTCTGAAATGTACTTGTTTTAATTAATTAGTATTTGTAAAAATAGCAGCTAGAAAAAGCTAACTGCTCATCTCCAAGGGGGGATGGAGAAAATATAATGTTGTCTACATTATTGACGGAATATTTAGTTTTATTCAGGTGCAGGAGATCTTTTTAAAAAGAAAAAAGCTAGGATTTCTCCTAGCACTCAACATAAGCAGTATGGAAAGTTAATCAATTTGCACCTTGGTTATATAAAGTTCGAGAAACAAATAGTGCGAATGACAGCAATCTTAACAAGTATTTTACTTTACATTCGTATATTTTAAGTTTTTGATAAATGATCAAATTTGAATTTTATAGAAAAGTAAGTGACGGGATGAAATTATACAGTAATGTGTTAGACATCATTTATTGTCATACGCAAGAGCAGGCCGATGAGCTTTATGATTTTTATGTAAAGAAAGGATACAAAGTTGGTGTTTCTACAGTAGAGATTGACACAGGAACACTCGGAAAATGTGTAGTTAAGAAAATAGATATTTATAAATAAAACAAAAGCGTTAATTTAATCGAAAAGAGGGAAACGGGGATAAAATAAGGCCGCACCTTTTATCGGAACGGCCTTACGAATGCCTTGTGCTGGAGTTTGAGACAAATGGCTTAAGATGTTATCTCTAAGCAATGTGGACAAGGATTTTTACAATTATACGTAAAGATGGCAGGTAATTGACTAAGTTACCTGCCATGTTCTAAAACAATACGAGGGAGAGAGCCCCGATTTGAAAAGAGTGAAGCCGTGGGAAGTCGGCTTGTAGGTAGTATGTACGATATAAAAAAGATTATACGAAAAGGGGAACGGGAAATGGATGCATTAGACTTATATATTTTGTGTGAAGATTAAGAAATGGATTGGCGTGACGACAAACTTATTATATGGCTTCGTTTTGACCAATTAAAAGAGTTTATTGAATTATTAGGTCCTAGACATTTTGATGGGGGTGGTATGGAAGTACATCATAAAAGTAATTGTATTGCATTTGATCTAAGTGGGATTTGTGAAGACTGGGAGATTGATCCAGAAAGAATTCTAATGAAAAAAAGCTAAATAAAATAGTTATTTAGTAGCAAGTGAAAAGAGCACACTAATAAGCATGCTCTTTGAAAGGTAGGTTTCTATGCGTGAAGGGTTTCCATAGAATAACATACGCTTGTCCGGTTTAAATGTGAAAAATTTTTAATAAAAAAATTTTTTGGTAGCCAGCTTGAAAAATAAAAAGAGCTCCGTCTACTGGTCGGAAGCTCTTTTATGGAAATCAGTGAGTATCGTTAGTTAATTCAAAATATGTTTAGCTTATTTTAGTGTGACTAGTATTATAAAAAATTCATTTTAATATAAAGCAGAATAATCAAATGGATTAGGCAGACGATTTATTCAAATGTAAATTCACAATTAGAGTAGAATCGCATCAATACGCTCGCAGTTAACTACTAGGAATCATAATTTTACTCAGTAAACGAAACGCGTTAAAAATAGACCTTATAATCTTCATAGTCTTATCCCCTAAGTTCATATTTTCTATTTCAAAGTCTGATATTCCCGGCTACATTAGAAAAACTGTAAGTTTTTTATCTCAAATCAATTATATCTATAAATTTAAGGAAAATTCTGTTATAAGATGCATCAGTGCAAGTTATTAAATTCTTTATCGGATTTATGTCAGTTACAGTCACATATCTAGTAAGCAAATGACCATCTCTATAATAAGTAATCAATATCTTCTCTTCAGAAAGAAATGAACATAGTAACTTGTTTTCAATAATTTCTTGTTCGTCTTGGGTTAATGTAGGGCGCTCCACTTTTGTTTGTTTTTTAACAATCTTACCAATACCGATGAATTTCTTCGGTATCGAAGCGAATGGAGTCCGCTTAATCATTCCTATTTCTTTTGGCATATGTGTATAGTTCATGCAGTATATCCCCCTAATTACTAGTAATCAAAAAATCATTATATCATGTTTTAAATATATTGGGATTATTTATGTAATTATAAAATAAGTTTTTAGAGGTTTTGGCTCCATATAAAGTTAAACCAATTTAACTATGCATGATTTATATATATAATAGGAGAAATTACTGTGGAGTCCCTTTGTAGGTAAGCATGTTGTTGCTAAGGTTAATAATCTACGTTTCAATAATACCCTGCTTGGCAAGATAAAGATGTTGCTGGCTCTGTAGATATAGGATTAGGATTCACGATTGATGCGAAAGTAAGTGTCAATGGCTCACCACAATATAAAGTACACAATAGCAAAGGTAAAACATACTATGTAACAGTAAATGAAGCCTATGTGTATGTGAAATATGATATAAAGATGTATTCAGAACAGTTTGCTGAAAGATATAGATAATACTTTTCTTTAAAATAAAAAACTGAACTAGGTAATTTCCTAATTCAGCTTTTTTAACA
>Ga0102589_1003044_pt1 | contig 17978 bp, 18 predicted proteins | sample AraplaMF_Col_mLB_FD_76858 | JGI IMG/M metagenome (GOLD analysis project Ga0102589, IMG submission 76858) | Arabidopsis root microbial communities from the University of North Carolina, USA - plate scrape MF_Col_mLB | ecosystem: Host-associated > Plants > Roots > Endosphere | place: USA... | reverse complement strand
TATATGGAATATATCCATACGTGTATAGCGCCCCGCCTTCTGTGCCAACTAACGCATGAAACGGAAAAACATAAATCATGCCGAGGAACTTTACTAAAAATGTCCCAAGCGTCACAATAAGCGTTCCGCGTAAAAATTTTGAATCGGACATAAAAAAATCCTCCTACATTATTCAAAACCCTGTACTCCAACCTTTGTATTGTATCACACTTTATCCTCTTAACAGTATATCCCTTCATTTTTCTTTTCTATGAAAACATGATATTCTTGAATGCAGCAAAATAAGAAAATGAGGTCGATTTATATGCATTATGATGTAATTGTCATTGGTGGCGGTCCTTCTGGTTTAATGGCAGCGATCGGTGCTGCTGAAGAAGGTGCACGCGTTTTACTTCTTGATAAGGGCGACAAATTAGGAAGAAAGCTTGCGATTTCTGGCGGCGGACGCTGCAACGTAACGAACCGTCTGCCGCTCGATGAAATTGTAAAACATATTCCGGGAAATGGTCGTTTCTTATATAGCGCCTTTTCGATTTTTAATAATGAAGATATTATTCAGTTTTTCGAAAAGCTGGGCGTTAAATTAAAAGAAGAAGATCATGGTCGTATGTTCCCTGTATCAAATAAAGCACAGTCCGTTGTAGATGCACTGCTCACGCGTTTAAAGGAACTGCGCGTAACGATTCGGACAAATCTTCCTGTGAAAACTGTAGAGTATGAAAATGGCCAAACGAAAGCTGTTATCCTGCAAAATGGTGAAGTGCTGGAAACAAATCATGTCGTGATTGCCGTTGGCGGGAAATCAGTGCCGCATACAGGCTCTACTGGGGATGGCTACGCTTGGGCGGAAAAAGCAGGGCATACGATTACAGAACTATTCCCAACGGAAGTACCACTTCTTTCGAATGAACCATTTATTCGTGACCGTACATTACAAGGCATAGCGCTTCGTGATGTAGAACTAAGCGTATTAAATCCAAAAGGGAAACCTGTTATCTCTCATAAGATGGATATGCTCTTTACTCACTTTGGTGTGTCTGGACCAGCTGCTCTTCGCTGTAGTCAATTCGCCCTGAAAACAATGAAAAAGTTCAAAACAAACAACGTCACAATGAGCATTGATGCGTTGCCAGAAGAACATGGCGAACAACTTTTCCAGCGCATGATGAAACAAATGAAAGAAGAATCGAAAAAGGCAATAAAGAATGTACTGAAAGGTTATGTGCCTGAGCGTTATTTCTTATTCCTATTAGAGAAAAATGAAATTGACGGCAGTCAGCAATGCGGACAAATTTCTCACGAAAAGATCCGTGCTCTTGCTGCTGACTTCAAAGGATTTACCTTTACCGTAAACGGAACGCAGCCTCTTGAAAAAGCATTCGTAACAGGCGGCGGTGTGTCGGTGAAAGAAATTAATCCGAAAGAAATGTCATCAAAACTCATGAACGGCTTATATTTCTGCGGAGAAATTCTTGATATTCACGGCTATACGGGCGGGTATAATATTACTTCCGCATTCGTTACAGGCCGAATTGCTGGAATGACTGCTGGTCAAAATGCTACCATATAGTAGTAAAAAAGGAGCCTAATTATAGTCTCCTTTTCATTTGTAATTGTAAAAAAGCTAAAGGGGAAAACAGATGAGAAAAAAAGTAATGATGTCTTTAATGCTAATGACGTTTCTTTCTGCTGTTGAAGGAACGATTGTTAGCACAGCGGTACCTCGCATTACAAGCGAACTTTCAGGAGTAGGACTTGTAAGCTGGGTGTATGCCATTTATATGTTAGCAACCGCAGTCACAACACCGATTTACGGGAAGCTAGCCGACTTATTTGGACGTAAAAAAGTACTATTAACTGGAGCTGCCATCTTTTTAATCGGCTCGACATTATGCGGCGTTGCAACATCGATGGAGCAATTAATTCTATTCCGCGCCCTGCAAGGAGTAGGAGCAGGTGCTGTTATGCCAATTACAATGACAATTATCGGTGACTTATATAGCGAAGCAAAAGACAGAGCAAAAGCACAAGGTTGGCTGAGCGCTGTTTGGGGTGTATCTGGTGTTGTCGGACCGTTAGTTGGCGGATTTTTAGTTGATTCACTATCTTGGCGTTATATCTTTTTCTTAAACATTCCATTTGGAATCTTTGCTTGTGCAATGATTGCGATTTCTTATAAAGAATCTATCAAACCAGCAAAACATCATATCGATTATCCAGGTGCGATGATCTTCTCACTTAGTACGATTGCCTTACTTTATGCACTACTAACAGGAAGTCAGCAGCAAAACTGGGGCGATATCACAATTATCGGTCTGCTAGTATTTGCCGTTATCGCATTTATTCTTTTCTTACTTGTAGAAAAAAAATCACCAGAACCATTAATTCCGTTAGAGTTGTTCTCTAACCGAACTGTATCTATCGTAAACGTATTAACATTAATTGCTGGTGCGATGATTATTAGTATTACAATGTACCTTCCAATTTGGACACAAGGGGTATTAGGAAAAAATGCAACGGAAGCTGGTATGATTTTAATGCCAATTCCTGTAGTTTGGACAGTTGGTGCGATGATGTCTGGTAACTTAGTTGGCCGTTTACAAACAAAACAAATTATTTTACTTGGCAGCAGCATTTTATCGGCTTCAACGTTCTTATTATTCATACTATCTACTCATTCACATCCATCTCTTATTTACATTGCAATGGGGATGTTTGGCCTTGGAATGGGACTTATCACACCAATCTTTATGGTCACAATTCAAGCTTCTGTCCCTGCGAATAAACGCGGAACAGCAGTCGGTTTAAATACATTTATTAATACATTTAGTCAAACGCTAGGTGCAGCAGTATTTGGAACAATGTTCAATACAGTGATCCACAGCGCTGGAGACGGAAATGTAAACTTAGTAACTTCAGAACACGGAAGTACTGCAGCGCGTTCGCAAGAAGTGCTCGCTTCTAGTGTTCATATTATCTTTAGCGGCACATTTATATTAGCCGTTATCAGTTTAGTTATTGCATGGATATGCTTAAAATCCAAACAACAAGAAACAGTTGCACCGCAGCAAAAAGGCACCGCACTGTAAAAGAAAGTGTTGAGAATCTCTCAACACTTTCTTTCATACACTGCCTATTTAAACGTCTCGTGATGGATTGTATCTTCGATGTATTGTGTCGAGTTTTGCCGAGGTGTCTTTATATTGTGTCGAAGAATCTTTATATCGCTAAAAGTGGTCGATATATTTGAAAAGTCGCCGATATATGAGGGATTTCCGCCGATAAAGTGAAACCAATCATTAGTTACATACAAAAAAGACGACACGAAGCCGTCTTTTTGTATTTAAGACCGATATACAACCATCGCAGAGAAACAATAAATCTGACTCTCTTCATCATTGTTCGAAACCGATACTTGGTACTTAATATCTACAATTTGTTCTTCGTCCATTTTTTTCAAAAAGACATTGATTGCCTCTTCTAAATCCTTTTCATGACTTTCATCAAAGATCTTTACGCGAATCACATTAACACCATCCTAAGTCGCAACCTTCTACTGCTGGACTGTTATCTCGGTGTGTATCAATGATGCGATAAAACTTGCCATCTTCATATAAGTAACCATCTTCTAATACATATCGCTTCTCTTCAGTATAGACATAAAATTTACCAATCATAAATTTATTAGAGTATAATTCCAAATAATCTGTCTTAAACTTCGCCACTACCTTGTCTGTAATATCAATTTTAATTGTACGGCTCATCTCCCACCCCTCCTTTCGAAAAAGAACGGATTGGTTTATTGTATTAAGGATTTTTTATTTTATGAATAAAAATTAAGGGGACGTGCCGTAGAATTCTCATTTCATTAGTGAGATTATAGCTTTAATTATTGGAGCGTAACCCCTCTGTATTCATAAGTACAATTCTCCATCCATCGGGATCTTCTATTGTAGTTCCTTTTTCTTTCCAATAAGGATTTTCTGGTTCAACTTCAAAATATCCCATTGTATTTAATCTATTATTTACATTTTCAATTTTAACTTTATCCGGTATATAAAATACAAGTAAATTATCTTTTGTCGGAGCAGGACATGGAGTTCCGCTTACATGCCTTGTAAACTCTAAATGATATTCTACACCAGGTAATCCAAACATTACTCCATCATAACCTTCATGATTATGAAACACACCTATACGTTTTAACCCTAATCCTTCTTCGTAAAATCGAATTACTTCTTCAAATTTATCTGTCGGTCTTGCGATTCTAAATTGAACCCACTTTTCCATACAATTCCCTCTCCATCCATTTTAGAATACTTTCAACTTCTATTATAAAATGGCTGTATACTTCTTAAAATCACTCATTAGGGTTAGATAAAGTAGCACAAAAGACTTATATACATCTAGCAAAATTAGCAGAAAAACCTACAAAAAATTTAATTTTATTGATTATTATTGTAATTTTTGGTATAAATTTCTTGTGATGTTTTTTTAAAATTCAAAATCCAGAGGTGGTTTCTAGTGAAGAAAAAATACGCTTTACCAGCAGTCGCAGCTACATCTTTATTACTGCAACCTATGAGTACGTTTGCTCAAACGAACGAAACGAAGACTGTCATTTCAGAAGAAAAAAAAGAAACTGTAAATCAAAAAGAACTTGAATCAAAACAAACGAATGCTTCTGAAACTGCGCAAAAGCAAGAATCAAAGTCCGAACAACAACAATCAATTGAACAAACAAAACCTGTACAAGAGCAAAAGCCAACTGAACAAACGAAACCTGTACAAGAACAAAGCAAAACAACCGCTCCACCTTCTCAAGAAAATAAACCAACACCTCAGCAAACAGCACCTACAAAAGAAGAAAAATTAACAGAGGAAGCAAACCAACAAGCACAAGCGCCAGTAAAACAAACAATCGCAGAAATGTTCCCTGACGCAACCATCGCCAGCGCAGTTGCTAGTGAGCTTGGAAAAACACCTAATGATAAAGTAACAGAAGAAGAATTAAAGCTAGTAACAACGCTTGAAATTGCGAATGAGGGGACATTCACTTCCTTACAAGGATTTCACTTATTACCAAATTTAGAAAATCTCAATTTGTATGCAAATAATAAAGTAAACAAGGCATTAACCAAATCTGCTCTTTCTATTGATCTATCAAACAATAAGAAACTGAAGCACTTAGCTATAAGCAACTTAGGGCTCAACGCACTTTCATTATCTGAAAATAAAGATCTACAATCATTGGGTTTAGAAAACAATCAAATTGCTGTATTAGATGTATCTAACCAAACGAAATTAACTGCTCTGTCAGCTGTACATAATGGCATAAAAGAATTACGTTTACCAAAAGAATCGAAACTAGAAATACTCGATGTATCTAACAACAACCTAACAAATTTAAACTTAGAAAATCATGTCGCATTGCACGATCTCTTTGCAGAAGAAAATGCACTTTCTTCTATACAATTCAATCCAAACGCAATACTTCGCAATGTACAATTAAATAAAAATAAACTGACTGATTTGCCTAATTTAAACACATCCAAACTTTTTTATTTAAATATCGAAGAAAATAAATTTGATTTAAAAAATGGACCATTTGCGAAAAAGCATCTTGAATTGTTACAACAAAATTTTAAGCCTGATAATGGGCAAGAGGCTTTTGGTTATTTTTTTGATTATCAATTCTCAGCTCACAGTGATCGTCCAGATGCACCAGTTGTCCTTGCTGATATGAAAAACAAGAAGATTTTAGGTGTATCTGGGCATATGGAATACTCTCTTGATGAAGGGAAAACATGGAATAACTTTGTGATTGATGGACACCTTTCAGTTGAAGAAGGCAAAAAAGCCCTCATTCGATACAAAAAGACTGATAAATGGTTAGAAAGTGAAGCAACAAAACTAGTATTCTCACAAACAGATAATACAAACAATGGAAATGGGAATAATGGTAATAACGGAAATTCCAACAGTGGCAATAACAATTCTAATAACGGTAACAATGGAAATTCTAACGGTGACAATAACAGTTCTAATAACAGTAACACAAATGGAACAGGTCAAGTTAACAAATCAACAGAATCCCAGTCACTTCCAAAAACAGGTTCTGCTGTTGAAACAACTGGAATCGCTGGAGCTCTTGCACTCCTTGGAGCTTGGTTCTTGCGAAGAAAGGCACAGCGAGAAGGGGAATAACAGAAATAAAAAAAGAAATCAGATTGAATCCTTTTATGAGGATAAATTTGATTTCTTTTTATCTTATAAAAACAAAGCGCCTCCAAGCTTATACTCGGCAGGCACTCTACTTTGCATGTATCATTCTAAACAATCATACATTGTTATCTCTCTGCTTTTTATAGAAGCGATTTGATTCCTCAATTATAATGCCTCCAATAATTATCATGATTCCTGCTGATATTTTGATACACACTCTATATACATACTCCAAATCTTTAAAATAAAGTGTTGTAACCATGTAAATAACAGCACCAGCTATTGCAAGAATTGAGCCTTTATATTTCTGAAAGAACATGAAAATCCACCTTTACTATGTATATACAATTGACATAAAAGCCAGCGTAAATCCTGCGATTGATATGTCAAAAAATAAAAACCCTAAAATAATACATAACATCCAATATATTCATAATAAAGGTTTGTAGAGTATGATTCAATATCCATATTACAACTAGAGATCTTAGCTATATGATTACTGTCCAGATTGTTCCATTTATTTTTGTTTTAATCGCTGTTCTAAAACGTGAATCATAAAGAAGAAATGATTCGCTTTTCTTAAAACATGATCCGCTAGTAAAGGATTCATTACATTCTAGATTGTGATTTAGCGCTTGTAAGATGAGCATCAAACATATCAATTATTTCAAGGAATCTATCAGCTTCACGGAAAACATGGTCTGCTAATAGTGGGTGAATGATACTCTTTATTTTACATTGCTCAATTAAATCACGTGCCGTTTTCTTAAAGTCCCGAAGAGATGTGACTGACACACGATTTTGATCCAGAAATTGATCTAAAAGAGGAACTGTTTGAGATTGTGGTTTCATAGATTCTAAGTCAATTGCTTGGTACATCAATTCATCAAAATCATTACTAAAATTCCGGGCCATATCTACAAGCTTTCTTTCTGATGGATCAAGAAGATGACCAATAAATTTAGCATGGTCTGCCATAATCCTTAAAAAGAAAACATTTTCTTTAATAATAGCATCAGGAAGAGCATCCAATTTACCTTCATTTAATTCAATTAAACGATTTCTAAAATAATTAGCTTCCCTACTTGTATGATCAACTAACAGTGGAAAATTATTTTGCCCTGGCAATTTACATGTGAGAATTAATCCTAGAATTTTTCGTTTAAATCCGAAAATATTAGTTGCAGCTTGTTGTACTTCTGAATTAAACCTTTTTATTTGCTCAGGATCTGTTTGATTTGTATAGGAATGTGCAATTTGTTCGATATGTTCAAACAATCGGTAAAATTGATTAGCCTCTTGGATTAGTTGCGTATCCTCACATCTAAACCCCAATCGAAGAAATAAAGAATGCTCTTTCATGATTCTAGACCAAAAACGAATTTCATTTAATGATCGTTCAACAAACACTCCAGATGTAACACCCGTATCAGGATGTATCCTATTCATTTTCAATCCCTCCAGTAAATACTATGCTAGTTCTATTCTTATGAATAGATATATATAAACATATCAGCAATAAAAGTTCAGTCTGGCTATAAAAATAATCTTATTTTTTTCTATTCATCCCAACATAAATAATAATTCTAATTTATTTATCACCTGGGGCGGGCTGATCCACTCCCTTAACCTGGTGTTTATGCCCATTATTTTCCGTCGTATAAAAATCGTAATAATGAACATGCATCCCATTTCCAACTGGAATTGCTGGTCCTGAGTACGCCTTGTAATAGTGTGTATGTCCATCTTCGAACAAAACATATCCTTCTGTATAATGTATATGCCCTCCTTCCTGTGTCTGAATTGGCGGGGATGTTATATCTAGACACTGATGGACATGACCTCCCACAACAGATGTATAATCCACTGACCCATGGTTATGATGTGGCACAAAACCAGAAACAAAATCATTTTTTCCTACCCTGTTCATTCTCTTCATTCCCCTTATGCATAAAGATAAACTCTATAAACTAGTATGCTTATACTATCGAGATAATTCCTCTCACATGTATCCTGCTGCTTTTTGGAAAGGAGAGCCCGATTGGTGAGAGCCTTCCATGAACAATCTCTCCTAAAAAATAAAAAAAGGTGTCTCCAAAATCGCAACTTGGAGACACCCTCTTCTACTATCTATGTTGTAACATCGCAACTAACTTCTCTTGACTATACATCCAAACAGTAATAACTAAACAAGCAAGCGCTACTTCTGATAACGCCATAAACCCAATTGCATAATGACCTGTTAGTTGGAATAATAGTGTTAAGATTAATGGCGGGAAGAAACCGCCAAGTCCGCCAAGTGCTGATACAAGACCATTTACAATACCAGCTTGCTTGGAGAAATACATTGGTACAAGTTTAAAGATTGTTCCATTTCCAGTACCAGCGCAAAAAGCAACTAATAAACAACCAAATGTGTATACATTCATCTGTGGCATGAATGATAAAATAATTCCTGCTAATGTTAAACCGGTAAAGACAAAGATTAAAATTTTAAATGGATTAAATTTGTCGCCGAGCCAGCCCCCAATCGGACGCATGATTGTTGCTAAAGCGATAAAACCGGCTGTACGTAATCCAGCATCTACTTTCGCTAAACCAAAGTGAGATACAAGGAAGTTCGGTAAATAAACTGTAAATGCGACGAACGAACCGAATGTTAAGAAATAGAAAATACATAAGAACCAAAGTTTTTCATTTTTATATACACCTTTAATTTGTTCCGTTAATGATGTATTTACCTTTTTCTCGTTGCGATCTCCTAACAGGAAGTTTGCTAATGCAAATGTAGCGAGTAAGATTAAGTACATTTGTACCGTTGTTCTCCAGCCAAATGAAGTTGCAAGTACTGGTGCGAGAAAGGATGTAACCGCTGTCCCTATATTTCCTATTCCGTATATTCCGTTTACAAATCCATGCTTTTCTTTCGGATAGTATTTCAGAAGAGATGTTACCCCTACAGAGAATACAGCTCCGCCAACCCCAGCAAATAAACCGCCAATAATTAAATCTAGCATCGATGTTGCCATACTAATATAAAAGACCGGGAATAATAGAATAATAAAACTAATAAAGAATAATTTTCTTGCTCCGTAACGATTGGTCCAATAACCAATTGGAATGCGAAGAATAGAACCTAAAATAACTGGTACTGCTGTGACAAGAGAAATCTGTCCTGCTGTTAACGTAATGTCTGCTTTAATAAATGGCATTAAAGAAGATAAAATCACCCATACCATAAAGCCAAGTATAAGATTTGAAGTTTGTAACCCTAACTGAAAATTCGGATTTTTCATCAGTCTCTCCCCCTATTTTGTTCAATATTTCACATTTTCTATTGCTTCCCTCCTGCCTAATCACGCTCTTTCCCGCTATTCGCGGGCAATAATCCTCCACCTCAAGATTGAGTGAAGCGAAGAAGATAGGTGAAGGATAACTGCTGGCATGTGCCCGATTGGTGAGAGCTTTCCATCAATGGGGGATAAAGCCCCCACTGATGGAAGTTTCACTTTATCATGATTAGGCAGGAAAGAATCACCCGCCGCTTACTGGTGGAATCAATGCAACAACATCACCATCTTGAATCATATCGTCTTCATTTGCATATTCTTCATTAATTGCTACCATTGTGTGCTCTGAAAGGGAAACATTGTAGTCTTTCGTTACAAGCTCCTTCAGCTCTGCTACTGCAATGTTTTGGACATCCATTTGTAATTGGTGTGTTCCAGCTTCTTCTTGCAGGTGAGCAAATAATAATACTGTAATCATTTTGCATTCTCCTTTCCTGGTTCTCCGTTTGGATACGGTGTTTGCTCTAATTGATCGCCAATCCAGTTCTCACCGTCTTCCCAAAACTCTTTCTTCCAAATAGGAACGATTTGTTTAATGCGCTCCATAATGTACTCATTTGCCTCGTATGCTGCTTTTCGGTGCGGCGTCGCTACAGCAACAACTACCGCAATATCAGAAATTTGCAATGTGCCGATGCGATGTGAAATTGCCACATATGTTCCCGGCCATTTTTCTTTCGTTTCTTCCCCAATTTTGGCAAGCATCTTTTCAGCCATCGAACGATACGCAGCATATTCTAAGTAAAGCGTACGGCGGCCTTTCGTAAATTCGCGCACTGTACCAATGAATGTCGTCACAGCCCCGCATTCACGTTGAATAACTTTCTGCGCTACTTCTTCAATCGAAATCGGTGTATCCACTACTTCAAAATACGTATTTGTCATTTTGTATCCCTCATTCTTTTTACAAACCAATTTATATACTTTTCATCTTCTGCTATATGAAAAACTTGATAATGTTCTTGCCCTGTTTTTAGAGCCTTATTCCATGTAATAACAGCAATCACATTTTCTACACTTTCTAATAAAGAAGCATCTTCCTCTGATCGAAGTAAAACGACTTTCGGGTATCGCTCTTTTTTATAGCCTTCAACAATTATGACTTCCGCTTCAAAACATGTATACAAACGAATGATTTTTTCTAAAGACCAGTCGTCCTTAGCGGATAAAGATAATAATCCGTCCCCTTCCACCACACTGACAATCGCTCCAGCTTGGCGATGACGTTCGCTATCTTTTTGCAGCGGCACTTCCGGATATCCTCCGTGCCCATGATGCTTAATCGCACCTACTTTCACGCCTTCATTCGTTAATGCTTTAATCAGCTTCTCTGTCAACGTTGTCTTCCCGCTATTTTGATACCCTACGATTTGTAAGACTGGAACGGTTCTTTCCACGGCCACTCACTTCCTTGCTCTCTGTCTAACAACAGGACAGTCACAGTCATCCCTTCCTCAAATCCGCGCGTTCCACCTGGTAAGACAATAAACGCATTCGCATCAGCGAGTGAAGAAACAGCACTGGATTTATCCAGTCCAACTGGCACAGCTTGCAGCCTTTCGTTTCCAATTTCTACTTTCCCTCTAACAAAGCGTGTAAATGGATTTGCTTTCGGGAACCCCTTCATTAAAATGGCGTCGCCGCGGTACATATGAGGCTCTTTCATATGTAAAAACGTTCGAGCAACCGGACGGACAAACAATTCAAACCCAACATAGCAAGCAGATGGATTTCCTGATAATCCAAACAATAACTTTCCGTCTACTTCTGCTACTGTCGTTACACTTCCCGGACGCATCGCTATTTTATTGAATAGTACGTTTGCTCCAAGCTTTTCATAAATGGCCGGTAAGTAGTCATAATCACCAACTGACACACCGCCTGTCGTAATGAGAATATCGACTTCTTCCATTGTCTTTTTTACCATCTCATAGCAAGTGTCGAAGTCATCTGCAAACTTTCCATAATACCGGACCGTTCCGCCTGCTCGCATAATTTGTGCACCGATCATATATGAGTTACTGTTGCGAATTTTCCCTGGTTCAAGCGGCTCATGAACTTCTAACAATTCACTTCCTGTCGTCACAATGCCAATCACCGGACGTTTTACAGTAGCTACTTCACTATAACCAAACGTTGCAAGAAGCGCTGCCACTCCTGGATTAATCATCGTTCCTTTTTCTACAAGCACTTGATGCTTCCTGACATCTTCACCTTTACGTGAAATATTATCGCCTGACTGAAACGGACGCTTCAATTTCATATATGTCTTTCCGTCTTTTTGAAAGCCTTCCGTAAGCTCAAGCATGACAACCGCATCACAGCCAGTTGGAATCGCTGCACCGGTCATAATTCGCACCGCTTGAAATCCCTTCACTTCCTCGTTAAAAACAAAACCAGCACCAATTTCTCCAACAACTTCAAATTCGGTCGGATGTTCATAACTTGCTTTCTTCGTATCTTCGGCCCGAACCGCAAACCCATCGTACGGCGAGCGGTCAAAATGAGGCACGTCATGATCGGCAACTACATCTTCACCTAGAATTCGTCCATAACTTTCTGTAAGCGGTACTCGCTCAATTTCTCCGTGTTTTGCATACTCCATCACACGTGCTACTGCCTCGCTAACAGCAATTGGTATTCGTTTTTCTAGCATCATTTTCACCCCGCATTTGCAAAATATCACATCTTTATTACACTTTTTGTTGTACAATGCTAATCATAATAGCAATTACTTCAAGGAGGAATTTCATGTCTTCATTTACTCATTTTAACGATCAAGGCCGTGCTAAAATGGTCGATATTAGTGATAAAAAAGTTACTGTGCGCACAGCTATTGCTCGTTCAAGCATCACCTTGACGAAAGAAATTTACGAGAAAATCACTCATAATGAAATCGGAAAAGGCGATGTCCTAGCCGTTGCCCAAATCGCTGGTATTATGGCCGCAAAACGTACTTCGGATATTATTCCGATGTGTCATCCACTACTTCTAAAAGGTGTCGATATTTCCTTTGACTGGCACATTACAGATGAACAATATCGTTTGCTTATTGAAGTAAAAGTAAAAACAGAAGGCAGCACCGGCGTTGAAATGGAAGCCTTAACTGCCGCTTCCGCTACCGCTCTTACCGTATACGACATGTGTAAAGCTGTCGATAAAGGCATGATTATCGGTGAAACATACCTGTTTGAAAAAACGGGCGGCAAAAGCGGTGATTATTCAAGAAATTAATCTTAATCCAAGGGGGATTCCCCTTTGGATTCACCCTATGTAACGCGCGTATAATCGTTTGGCCACTTGTATATCATTTGTACCATGAACAAAGGCTCGCCCATCTTGAAATAAAACGAAGCGATATTCATCAGCATGAAATGATAATAGGTGCGGCGTCCTCTGTACTGGCACGCTCCTTTGTAAGCGCTTTTCTATTTCTTCTAAGTTAAGAGGCTGATTTACGCCTGGACGAATTTGAACTGTATTGCGGCCGCATAGCGCTTCTGTTTTCGTTTGCGCTTCAAATGCTAAGCTTGGATATGTACGAAGCTTGCCGCATGATAGACAGTTTTCTTTTTTTTGCCGGTTTACTTTAAATGCCATATATTGATTGTTCCAAAGATCGAATGATACCATCGTTTCTCTCAGTGCCGCGAAGTCTCCAACTAATATTTTTAAAGCTTCAGCAACTTGATAAGCAACGACCATTTGCACGGCTGGTTGAATAATTCCCGCTGTATCACACGTTGCGCTGCTCGTTGGATGTTCCATTAAACAGCGAAAGCATGGTGTTTTCCCTGGAATAATCGTATACGTTACACCGTAACTCCCAACGCAGCCGCCATATATCCACGGAACGTTATACTTTTGTGAAATATCATTAATAAGAAGACGTGTATCGAAATTATCCGTCGCATCGATTATGATATCCACATTTTGCACAAGCCGCTCGATTTCTTGCACCGTTACATCCGTTACAACCGGCTCAACGTCTACTTCAGAATTAATTTGCCTTAAATGCTGCGCCGCTGCCACTGCTTTCGGCACATAGCACTTCGCATCTTCTTCTGTATATAATTGCTGCCTTTGCAAATTGCTCCATTCGACATAATCACGATCTGCAATCGTCAACTTGCCGACGCCTGCTCGAACGAGCGCCTCAGCATTTGCTGCACCAAGTGCACCAGCGCCAATGATTAATACGTGTTTTTCACTTAAATTACGCTGACCAGCTTCCCCAATCTCAGAAAACAGTATTTGCCGTGAATACCGCTCTTGCATCTTAACCCCTTCTCTCTATCCGCCAATATATGACATTTCAATTTTTGGGCGGTTATTTGCACTTTCTTCCGTTCGTTCATCCGAATAACGATCATTACGCTTATTCCATACATCTTGCACGATTTGGAACAATTTCTCATCATCTATTCCACCCCGGATTAGCGTGCGTAAATCTGTTCCTGTCGTTGCAAATAAACAAGTATACAATCGTCCTTCTGCTGAAATGCGCGCTCTCGTACAAGAAGAACAAAATGATTCAGAAACAGAAGTAATAAAACCAACTTCAGCCTCAGTTCCAACATATCGATATCGCTTGGCTACTTCACCGAAATAGTGAGGATCTATCGGTTCAATTGGATATACACGTCCAATCATATCGATTAACTCTTTCTTCGTAATGACTTGTTCAAAGTTCCAGCCGTTCGTACTTCCAACATCCATAAATTCGATAAAGCGAAGAGGGATGCACTGCTCTTTACAATAAGCGGCCATCTTCAAAATTTGGTTATCGTTCATTCCTTTTTTCACGACCATATTGACTTTCACGTCGAGCCCAGCAGATTTTGCTTCTTCAATTCCTCGTAATATAGGTTTTGTGCTTACATTGCGGCCATTAATATTTCGAAATACATCATCATCTAACGCATCTAAGCTGACGTTTACTCGCATTAAACCAGCTTCTTTTAATGCCTTTGCCTGTTTCGTTAAATGAATGCCGTTCGTCGTTAGCCCAATATCTGTTAAGCCTTCTATTTTCACAAGACGTTTAATGAGCTGTGGTAAATCTTTACGAAGTAGCGGTTCACCGCCAGTTAAGCGAATTTTCTTAACTCCCATACGAACAAAAAGCTTAGCTAATCGTTCAATCTCATCAAACGTAAGTAGAAACTCTTCTTTTAAAAAAGCATAATCTGGTCCAAACACTTCAGCCGGCATACAATACGTGCACCGAAAATTACAACGATCAATGACAGAAATGCGTAAATCTTGAAGTGGACGCTGCCATACATCTACAATCTTCTCAGTCATCGTCACCCCTCCTTCTTGCTGCATATATACTTTTATTCTATTATAATATATTTTTAAACTAGGGTGTTTTGCTCTTGCACTTTATCTTTTTTTGGATGCCTTTCATTTGTCTTCATCATAAAAAAGAACTACAATCTATGTTGTGATATTTCTCACATCAATTTCCTCATTCAAAAATTCTTCACAAATCCAGTCAAAAACTGTTCACAATTAGGAAAAGGAAAAAATCTCTTGCATTTTCACTATATTTATATTCAAAATAAGAGATAGACTATTCGGAAAAAAGGGGTGACTGCTGTGACAAACAGTACTGCATTATCAAATGATTTAAATGAATTACTCGCATCTGTTGAATATAAAATGCAAGTAAACAAATCCCATTATATTTTCCAAGAAGGTATGGAGGCAAAAGAACTATACATTATTCGCTCTGGAAAAGTGCAAATTAGTAAAATTAGCGCCGATGGTCAAGAATTGACACTGCGCATTTGTTCGGAGAATGATATTATTGGGGAACTTACATTATTTACGGAAAACGCCAAATATTTATTAAATGCAAAAGTACTGGAACGTGCAGAAATCGGCGTCATTAAGCGGGATGCATTAGAAAAAGCATTGCTGGAAAAACCAGCTCTTGCCTTTGAATTTATGAAGTGGGTTAGTGAACATTTACGAAGAATGCAAACGAAGTTCCGTGATCTAGTATTGCATGGCAAAAAAGGAGCACTATACTCCACTCTCATTCGCATGACGAATAGTTATGGCATTTTAAAAGAAGATGGTATTCTGATTGATCTTCCATTAACAAATCAAGATCTTGCCAACTTCTGTGCGACCTCCCGTGAAAGTGTCAATCGCATGTTAAATGATTTAAAAAAACAAGATATTATTTCTATTCATAAAGGCAAAATCACCATTCATAATTTACATTTTTTAAAATGTGCAATCTCTTGTGAAGATTGCCCTACTTCTATTTGTAGTATTGAGTAGCATTCCTATATATACAAGTTAAAAAAACGACATAAAAAACCTTTTCTTTTAGTGAGGAACGAGAGCTTCTGACCGTGCATAAAGCGGTCAGTACTTTCTCTTGCCACATGCAAGGTTTCAAGCGTTTTATTCTGCATAGCAGCAGCTGCCAGAAAATTAACATGGATATATTATTGAAGATGCTGCTCTTTTTCTTTCTCCCCCTACTTTACATACAAAACATATTTTGCGATGTGCAAAATATCACATCTTCTCTATTTTTTTCCTTACACTCTTATGAATTTTGACAATCTGTTGAACTGTGATAGATATCACATCTCTATTTTGTGTGCCCTCTTATAGTGAAAGTAAGCAAGAGAGACGCAATAAAGGAGTGAACGATATGAAGAAGAAACTATCACCATTTATGCAACGTTTAAAATATTTTTCTCCAATAGATCGTTATAACGATAATCATACGCAAGAAACATATGAAGACCGAGAATGGGAAAATGCCTACCGAAAACGATGGCAACATGATAAAGTTATCCGCTCCACACACGGCGTAAACTGCACCGGTTCTTGCAGCTGGAACATTTACGTAAAAGATGGAATTGTCACTTGGGAAGGACAAGAACTAAATTATCCGTCTACTGGTCCTGATATGCCAGATTTTGAACCACGCGGATGTCCGCGAGGAGCAAGCTTTTCTTGGTACATTTATAGTCCGCTTCGTGTGAAATATCCATATGTACGCGGCGTTCTTTGGAATATGTGGCAAGAAGAACTGCAAAAACATGAATCACCATTAGATGCTTGGAAAAGCATTGTTGAAAATCCAGAAAAAGCACGCGCATATAAAAGTGCTCGCGGAAAAGGCGGCTTCATTCGTGCAAGTTGGGATGAAGTATTACAGCTCGTTGCTGCTTCCTTACTATATACAGTAATCAAATATGGTCCTGATCGAAATGTTGGTTTCTCACCAATTCCAGCGATGTCTATGCTAAGTCACGCAGCTGGCAGCCGCTTTATGCAGCTGATGGGCGGGCCGATGCTGAGCTTCTACGATTGGTACGCTGACTTACCACCAGCTTCACCACAAATTTGGGGTGATCAAACAGATGTGCCAGAAAGTAGTGATTGGTACAACGCTGGCTACATTATGACATGGGGATCCAACGTACCGCTAACGCGGACACCAGATGCTCACTTCTTAGCGGAAGTGCGCTATAAAGGGACGAAAGTTGTTTCTGTTAGTCCTGATTTTGCCGAATCAACAAAATTCGCTGATGACTGGATCAGTGTAAAACAAGGGACAGACGGGGCACTTGCAATGGCAATGGGACACGTCATTTTACAAGAATTCTACGTAGACAAACAAGTAGACTACTTCATAAATTATGCAAAGCAATACACAGATTTCCCGTTCCTTGTCACGTTAAAACAGCAAGACGGTCAATTTGTTGCAGATCGTTTCTTAAATGCGACTGATATTGGCCGGGAAACAAAACTTGGCGAATGGAAACCTGTTCTTTGGAACGATAAAAGTCATGATTTCGCTACGCCGCACGGCACAATGGGATCACGCTGGGATAACGAGAAAAAATGGAACTTACGTTTAGAAGATGAACAAACAGGCGAAAAAATCGACCCACGTCTTTCTTTACTTGGTATGGAAGATTCAATTGGAACTGTCCAAATTCCGTACTTCTCTGATGACGGAAATGAAGTATTAGAACGTACGATTCCAGTGAAAAAGATTACAACGCCAAACGGAGATCTTTTCGTAACAACTGTCTACGATTTAACATTAGCAAACTACGGCGTAGACCGCGGTCTTGGCGGCCCAGAACCGAAGAGTTTCGATGAAGATGTTCCATTTACGCCAGCATGGCAAGAAAAAATGACAGGTGTAAAACGAGAACTGATTATTCAAATCGCTCGTGAATTTGCGCAAAATGCCGTTGATACAAATGGACGCTCGATGATTATTGTCGGCGCTGGTATTAACCATTGGTTTAACTCTGATACGATTTACCGCGCTGTGTTAAACCTCGTTCTTCTCGTTGGAGCACAAGGGGTAAACGGCGGCGGTTGGGCTCATTATGTTGGCCAAGAAAAATTACG
>Ga0102589_1003042_pt1 | contig 17984 bp, 17 predicted proteins | sample AraplaMF_Col_mLB_FD_76858 | JGI IMG/M metagenome (GOLD analysis project Ga0102589, IMG submission 76858) | Arabidopsis root microbial communities from the University of North Carolina, USA - plate scrape MF_Col_mLB | ecosystem: Host-associated > Plants > Roots > Endosphere | place: USA... | reverse complement strand
CATCTCGAGGACCAGCGGGGGAATGATGCGTGCCATGTGTGGAGTCCCTTCGGGTGCAGCGCAGCTTATGCGCCGAGCATTCTGCTCACCGAGCCATAGCGGTAAAAAGCAAAGCCGGCCATCAACAGCAGGAACAGCACAAAGACAATAAAGGTTTTCCGGTTCTCGCGGCGGGCGTACTTCAAGGCGTCGGTATTCGATGCCTGCAACTCGCTGGCTTGGTCCATGGCCAGCAGGGTCCGGCCCGCAGCCTCGACGTTCATGGTCTTGATGTCTGCGATGAGCGCGTTCTGCTCTTTCAGTAGATCACGGATCTCGGATAACAGCGCTGTCTGGTTGTTGTCCATGTGTTCTTCCCCCTTGGCTTTTGCAGGTTAAGTGTGAGTCGTTCACGCGAACTGCGAATCTTCTTGCATGTTAACTACGAACCGCAAACGAGCGTCCGTCGATCTGCTTGATAGCGAACTCGTCGAATGACTCTTCTCGCAGGGAGACAGGTATCGCCACCTGCTGGACCTCAGGATGTTCGCGAAACAGGACCCACAAGAGTGATCCAACCGCATTTGTGAGCCACCTGTCCTCTGATCCTGGCGATGCCTGGTAATCCACAAGATATTCCATGCGCGCCACTCCAAGCGTCTGTGCAAGAGAGAACGCACAGAAAGGCGCGACCGGCTGCATATGGCGGCATCCGATGTAGGCGATGGAGCATGCCTCCAGGAGTTGGACGAAACTCTCAGCCTCGGCTACCCCTGTTGAAGTTTGGGCGCCGTCCTGTTTACCGTGGGCTACAAGAAGGTGGTGTGGGTACTGAGCGAGGTGTGCGACCAGCGCCTCGCGCAGGCCACGCTCTCGTGCCAGAGGATTATGGAGGTCTACAGGTTTCCACATGGTGCAAGTACCTCACTTCCAGAGCTGCCAGATTTTTTTCGGCGGGTTCACGTCTTTTGCCTTGGTCTGGAGGAAGTGAAGGTACTTGGGATCCTGGCCTTCAAATACCTTGCCGCCGTCACCCATGTAGGCGCGCATGAGTTCGTCTGCTGCGCGGTCCAGCGCGCCAAGTTCGAACTGGCATTGGCCCAGCCTCAGATGCAAAAAGGGATTGCCAACAGCGTCGGGGCAATGCATAGCCTTGCTCAGGTTGTCCCGCCCGGCCTCGTAGTCGCCGGAAAGAAAGTTCGCGTCGCCAACGGCCGCGAGGATCCAGGTGGCGGCTTCCCATTGTGTTTTGGGTTCGGGCAGGAGATCCCACGCGGCCCAATAGAGTGACAATGCCTCCGCAAATTGAGAGGCTTCGGCCCGCTGGTCCCCGGCAGCGGACAGGCGCTGGATCTCCCTATGGGTCTCTTCGGGCAGTTCGTGCATGGTTAAGCCTCTCCTTGTAGCGCCCAGTATCCGCGATAGGCCGTGCCCCCGGCATGGCCCCCTACCAGCGCGCCACCACCCCCAAAGACGCACTCACATCACTGCGCACCGCCACGTCCCCCCCGCCGTTGAACAGCCGGCCGACTTCGCCGTACACGCTCCAGGTTTTGTCGATGGCCAGGGTTGCGCCCACGGCTGTTTCGGCCCAGCTGCCGCCGCTGCGGGTGCTGACGTCCGTGGTCGCGGCGCCGCTGCCGAAGCGCGCGGTGTCCAGGCCGCCGGAAGCGCGGTAGAAGTTCAGCCGGCCATAAGGCTTGAGAACGCCCATGTCGGTGCTCATTTCGGTCTTCACGCGCACGCCGATGCGTGTGGTCAGGCTGTCGGGGCTGTCCTGCTGCACACCGGCGTTGGAGAGGGCCAGGTCGTCCAGCTTGATGTGCTGGTGGACCAGCTGCAGCTGCGGCTCCACACTCCAGCCATTGCCCATGGCAAAAGACTGGCCGACTTCTATCGAGGCCAGCAAACTGCTGCTTCGGGCTGACGACCAGGCGCTGCCCGTGGGCCGCAGCGTGTAGTCTTGGTAACCGGCCTGCAGCACCGCGTCGGCGTAAAAGCCGCTGCCGTTTTCCCAGCTTGCGTAGCCGCCCAGGTAGCGGGCGCGCAGCTTGTTGTTGCCCACGGGGCCTTGCACGCCGCGGGCAAAACCGCTGACCTGCACGCTGCCGTCCAGCGCGCCCACATACACACCGGCGCGCCAACTGGTGTTGGCAACAAGGTCGGTACCGCTCTGGAAGCCGTTAAGCCGGCCCGCGCTGTTGGGGTTGGCAAAACCCGGCTGCGTCACGTCGATGTCGGTGGACACCAGGCGGCCCCAGGCATTGCGGCCTATGGCCGGTGTGTCGGTGGCGCCCACGGAGGCATCCCCGCCGCGCAGGTTGCGGTTGCCCAGCATCGCGGTATCGGCCAGGCGCACATGGGTGGGCAGGGCCGACACCAGCGGCACTTCGGCACGGTAGGTGGGCACGGCGCCCTGTGCGGAGCGCAAATACCAGTTCTGGTCGGCAGTGCCCCGGTAAATGTTGTATTCATAAATGCCGGCGTCCACATGGCCGTTGCTCAGCGCAAAAGCGGTGGCCGTGGTGGTCGCGCCGCCCTGCGCCGTCACCACTTCAATGCCATTGCCGCTGGTCTGCGCGCCCAGGCCGCCCAGGTTGATGACCTGGATCAAGGTGTTGCCGCTGGCGCTCGCGCCCGCGCCGTTCAAAACCAGCCGGTCGGTCAGGCTGTTGCTGGCGCCCAGCGCGGTGCCCAGGCGCAGGGTGCCGCCATTGCCCACATAGGCGCCGGTCACGGTCAGGTTGGTGCCGGGTGCGGCGCCGACGGTGGACACGATGCCGCTGTTGTTCAGTGATGGCAGCGTGTGGTCAAAGCCGGCCAGGTCCAGCGTGCCGCCCGCACCCACGGTATAGGCCGAAGCCGCGGCCAGGCGGTTCAGGCCGCTGGCGCGCAAGGTGCCGGCGTTGATGGTGGTGCTGCCGGTATAGGTGTTGGCGGCGCCAAACAGCGTGGTGCCCGGGCCGTTCAGCACGACAGCACCGTTGCCGGCGATCACCGGGTTGAAGGTATAGCTCGCGTCGGTGTGGTTGAAGTTCACGATACCGGTGCCCGCGCCGAACTGCACGGTCGCCACGTTCAGCGTGCCCGCCGCCGTGGCGGCCTGGCCGCTGGCGCCGCCAATGTTGAGTGTGCCCCTGCCGGCCGCATTCAGCGCGACATTGAGTATGCCGGCGCCGCCGTTGCTGGTGACCTGGCCGCCGTTGGCAATCGTCAGCGTGCCGGTGCCGGAGCTTCCCAGCCCAATGTTGTTGGTGGAGACCAGTTGGGAGCCCGCGTCCGACACCAGCGTGCTGGAGGCGGATGTGGCCGCCGTCGCGATATTCAGGGTGCTGACGCTGACAACCCCGCCATCCAGAATGGACAAGCTACCGCCGTGCAAGACGAAGAGGCCTATGCTGTCCCAGCGCGAACCCGCACCCGAGACCAGTACCGTGGCTGTGCCACCCTGCGAAACCACCGGGGTACCGCCCAGGGTCGCGCTATCGCTTTGTATCCTGCCGCCGTTGGTGACGTTGATAAAGGCGGTCCCCCTGGCGACGTTGATGGGATTGCTGATGGCCAGCCGTGAATTGGCGCCCGTCACGTTGAGTGTGCCTGTGGTGCCTGCCACCCCCGCCATGACGAAGGTGCCGACGCTGTTGAAAAAACCGCCGTTCTCGACGTTCAGGGTGCTGCCCGCCGTTGAACCAATCGTGGTCTGGCCTGCGACGACGTTCATCCGGGAGCCGGCGCCGGTGATGGTCGCGCTGGTGTTGTTGCCGCTCAGGGTCAGCCCGCCGCTGCCGGCGCTGCCAAAGGCGATCTGGCCGCCGCCTTCCACACGCAAGGCCCCCGCCGTGACGTTGATGTTGTTGACGACCGTGCTGCCGGTGCCCGTCAGCACGGTGGTGCCCGCGCCGTCCTTGGTGAATGCTCCGGTGCTGGTCACCCTGCCGCTGATCGTCAGCGGCGCCGAGGCATTGAAGTTGCCGGTGCCGGTGGTCGACAGCGTGAAAGCGCCGGGCGCAATGGTCAGCGCCTTGGTCACGGCCGGGATCAGCGCGGGTGTGGTGATCGCCAGGTTGGCCGTCAGGTTGATGGTGGATGAAGGATCACTATCCGCATTGGCCTGGTTGATGGCCGTGATCAGTTCGGCCTGCGTGGCGGCGGTGTAAGTGGCCGCTCGCGCTTCCTGCAGCGCGCCGCCGGCAAAAACAAACAACAGCGCCGCGGCCAGGGGCGAGAGCTGGGCTGCCAGGAATGAAGAGGGTGCTTGCTTGCCGGGACGCTTGACCGAGGTCTTGCCTTTGCCTGTCGCCGTTTCCGGCACCGCCACCCATGATTGATGTGCCAGGCTCCAGACCACCCGGTAAGAATTGTTCATGTTCACCCCCTGTGTTGTTGAAACCCGACGTCAACAACTACGTCAACATATGATTCACGGTTTTCAGCGCGCGGATCATCGCATGGGAGGCGAGGATTTATAAGAACAAAGTTCGGCCAGTCGGCAATTTCCAACACTGCAAAAACCATCAAAAAAGCGGCTTGCCTTCATGCCAAGGTGGCGCTAGGAATGTGGATATGAATGCGTCCGCAGATGACGCCGACGCACGCAGGTGAAAAGCATGGCACCAGTTGTGCGCGAAATCCCCCAGGCGGATCGGACTCGGTCCGCAGCGATACGGCATTTCGTCCTACACCCCTGAAAAGCCCGCGTCCTAGCATGAATAAACCAGCAATGAAAAGTTCATCGCCCTGGCTTGTTTGCAGGCACGAACGATGAATCGTTCATTCAGGTGAAGGCGGATTGATGGCGTAACCAGTCAAGCGGCATTTATCGCTCTTCAAATTTTCATCCACTTCAAGGAGATAAAAAATGATCAGCATCAAACACAGCGCAATTTGCGCGGCTGCGATTTCACTGGCCGCCCTGACGGGCTGCAGCGGCATGACGACACAGGACAGGAATACCGCCATAGGCGCAGGCGTCGGCGGTGTGGCCGGTGCGGCCCTGACGGGCGGCAGTGCCCTGGGCACCGTGGGCGGCGCCGCAGTCGGCGGCGTGATCGGGCACGAAGTCAGCCCGAAGAAGTAAAGCAACACTGTTGACAGGCAGGTCCGCTCTTCCATGAGGCGCCGCAGAGGCGCTTCATGCGGGCGGGCCTTTGACGCCGCATGCGAACCGACATCCTGGAGCATGAGGGCCTGACTTTGGGCCTGCTCACGGCCGGCGACCCGGCCCGGCCCGCCATCGTGCTGCTGCACGGCTGGCCCCATGACAAACAACTCTATGCCCCGGTGGTCGACACACTCGCCGCCGGGCATTTTGTGCTGGCCTTTGACTTGCCGGCCATAGGCGATTCACGCGGCACGCCGCCCTCGGCCGAGAAAACCGTGCTGGCCGATATCCTGATAGGCGCGGCGGAAAGCGCCGGCGCGCGCGCCATGGTGCTTGCCGGCCTCGACGTGGGCGGCATGATCGCCTATGCGGCGGCGCGCGACCACGGCCAGCGCATTGCGGGCGCTGTGGTCATGAACACCGTGGTCCCCGGCATAGACCCCTGGGAGAAAGTACTGGCCGACCCGCGTATCTGGCACTTCGCCTTCCATGCCCTGCCCGAATTGCCCGAGCTGCTGGTTGCGGGCCACCAGCGCGCCTACTTTGATTTTTTCACCAACTTCCTGGCCGGCAAAAAAGAGGCGGTGACCGACGACTACCGCGCCGCCTTCGCGCGCGCCTATGAACGCCCCGAGGCGCTCAAGGCGGGCTTCGACTGGTACCGCGCCCTGCAGGCCGATGCCAGGCACAACAGCCGGCACAAAAACATCGAGACGCCCATGCTGTATTTGCGCGGCGACGCCGACGGCCGTTCGCCCGCAGACTACCTCCCGGGCCTTAAGGCCATGGGCGCACAACGCCTCAAGGGCGAGGTGCTGCGCGGCAGCGGCGAGTTCGCGCCGCTGGAGGTGCCAGAGGCCTTTACGCGGGCCATAACCTCTTTCGCAAAAGAGTGCCAGGCCGGCTGACCCCGCGTAGTTTCAGCGCCTAAGGCGTCAGGCCGCGTGCGGCAGGTAGCTGGGCCGCGGCGCCGTCATCCCCTGCTTGACCTGTTTGGTCATCTCATCGCCCAGCACTTCGTCGGCACCGGCCTCCAGGCCGTCCAGCGCGCGTTTGACGATGTCCTCGGGGCTGGTCTTGGGCACGTCGAAATCACGAATCAAATCGGTGTCCACATAACCCATGTGCAGGCCCAGCACCTGGGTCTTTTGCGCGGCGAGTTCATGGCGCAGCGAATTGGTCAGCGACCAGGCTGCGGACTTGCTGGCCGCATAGGCCGCGAGTTCACCGCCGTTCACCCACGACACAATCGACAGCACATTGAGCAAACCGCCGCCGCCGTTGGCCTTGAGCACGGGCGCAAAAGCCTTGCTCATGCGCAGCACGCCAAAGAAGTTGGTCTCCAGCATGCGGTGCGAGGTCTCCTCGCTGTCGGCCGCGAGGAAACCGCCCGGCTTGCCCACACCCGCGTTGTTGATCACCAGCGTGACATCCGATGCCAGCGCCGCGGCGGCCGCCACCTCTTCAGGTTTGGTCACGTCCAGCTTCAGGGCCTGCACGCCGGGCAGGGTGATGGTGGCCGGGTCGCGCGCCGCCGCATACACCTTGCGTGCGCCACGCGCCAGCAGCTCGCGCGCAAAAGCCAGGCCTATGCCGCGATTGGCACCGGTGACGAGGACGACGGAATCTTTGATCTTCATAAACTTCTCCAGAAAAAAATAACAAGTGGGAAACAACAAAATCCTGCTGCCGGCTTCCACCCGAACCGACACGAACAAAAAACTCAGCGAAGCTTGACGACCACCTTGCCTTTGGCGCGGCCGGTTTCCACATAGGCCATGGCCTCGTTGGTCGCTTCAAAGGGAAAGACCCGGTCCACTACTGGGCGGATGGCGCCGGCGTCTATGAGTCCGGTGATCTCGCGCAGCTGGCTGCCGCTGGCCCTCATAAAGAGGAAGGAATAGCCCACACCGCGGCCCCTGGCCTTGCGCCGTATGCCGGCGCTCAGCAGCCGCGTCACCAGCTTCACAAAACCCGAAGCCTTGATCTCCTTGCCGAAGTCCGGATCAGGCGGCCCCGAGATCGAAATCAGTTTGCCGCCGGGCTTGAGCACACGCAGCGACTTGGCCAGCGTCTTGCCGTCCTGGCTGTTGAGCACCACGTCGTAGCCGTGCAGCACATCTTCAAAGTCCTGCGTCCTGTAGTCGATGACCACGTCGGCGCCCAGACTCTTCACCAGCTGGGCATTGGCCGCGCTGGTGGTTGTGGCAACAGTCGCACCCAGGTGCTTGGCCAGCTGGATCGCAATAGTGCCCACGCCGCCCGAGCCGGCCTGGATAAACACCTTCTGGCCTTTTTTGAGCTGGGCTTTCTCGACCAGCGCCTGCCAGGCCGTCAAGGCCACCAGCGGAATCGAGGCGGCTTCTTCCATCGTGAGGCTTGCGGGCTTGTGCGCCAGCGAGGCCTCCTTGACCGGGACAAACTCCGCAAACGTACCAATGCGGAAATCGTCGGGCCGCGCATAGACCTCATCGCCAGGCTTGAACTGCCGCACGCGCGGGCCGACCTTGACGACCACCCCAGCCACGTCGTGGCCCAGCACCAGCGGCAGGTGATAGGGCAGGATGAGCTTGAACTCGCCGCCACGGATCTTGGAGTCCAGCAGGTTCACGCCCGCGGCATGGACTTGCACCAGGACTTCGTCCTCGCGCAGTTCCGGCTCGGGCAGTTCCGCCAGTCGCAGCGCGGCTTGTTTGCCGTATCGGTTCAGGACAAAGGCTTTCATGTTATTTCCTTGAGTGATTTAGTTGCCGAGAGCCGGCGCGCGCGGCGGCGGCGCCACGGCCGCGTCCAGCTGAAGGTTTTTGCGGATCCCGGCATCGACCAGCCCGGCCGGCGCGAAGCGGCGCAGCCATTGCAGGCCGCCCGCGCGCGGGCCGGCGGTGTAGCGCAGCTTGGGGTTGGGCGCGAGGGCAGCCTTCAGCACGGTGTCGGCCACCACGGCAGGGCTGTCGCCTTGTTCGACGAATTCGCTCATCTTTTGCGTCACGGCCGCGCGGGCCTCGCGGTAGGCCTCCAGCTTTTCGTCGGGCTCCAGCAGGTTGGCGTCGAACTGCGTGTTGGTGTTCGCCGGCTCTATCACCGAGACACGTATGCCCCGTGTGCGCAGCTCATGGTCCAGCGACTCGGAATAGCCTTCCACCGCATGCTTGGTCGCGGCATACAGCGCCATATAGGGCATGGGCAAAAAGCCGAACACCGAGCCCATGTTGAGGATGCGGCCGCTGCCCTGGCGCCGCATATGCGGCAGCACGGCCCGGGTCATGCGCACCAGCCCAAAAAAGTTGGTGTCAAAAATCGCCTGGGCCTGCGCGATGGAGCTTTCTTCGGCGCCGGCCGGCGCGACGCCAAAGCCCGCGTTGTTGACCAGCAGGTCTATGCGGCCCTCGCGCGCGATCAGCGCTTGCACCGCGGCCACCACCGATTCGTCCCGCGTCACGTCCAAGGCCAGCATCTCAAATGGTTTGGCTTGGCCCGCCTGCGCGCCGCGCCGGCTGGTGCCGTAGACCTTGTAGCCGGCTTTCACCAGCCGCAGCGCGGTCGCTTCGCCTATGCCCGAGGAGGCGCCCGTCACCAGGGCAATCTTGTTGTGCGTGTTCATGGGGTTCCTTTTGGGGTCGTGAAGCGTGTTTGACATGATGTTCGTCATATATAAAAGCGAAGAAAAAGGAGGGCCTACTTCAAGGGGGAATCAAACGGGGGCGGGTGTCAGCTGCTTGATCGCAGCCTCGCGCAGGCTGTCCGCCAGAGCGGGTTCACCGACCGCGCGGGCCAGCAGCAGGGTGCCGACCATGGTGGACACCGTCACCAGCGCGCGTTCATGGGCGCCGGGCTGGCCCCAGTCCGGCAACTGGCGCGCAACCAGGTCAATCATTTCCTTCACGTGGCGCGTGGTCGCGCGGCGCACCTCGGGCGCCTGGCGCGGTGTCTCGGAGCCCAGCGCGGCCAACGGGCAGCCCATTTCCACCTGGGCCACATGTTCGGGCGAAAGGTAAGCACTCACCATGGTCGCCAAGGCCTCATCGGGCGGCGTGGCGGCCACCACACCCGCCACCAGGGCGGCAGACTCGGCACAGGCCCGGGTCGCGGCTTCGGCCAGCATGGCCTCGCGCGAGGCGAAGTGCGCATAAAACCCGCCATGGGTCAGGCCAGCCTCTTTCATGATGTCGGCCACGCCCGTGCCGCCATAGCCGCTGCGGCGTATCGCTCGCGCGGCCACGGAGACGATGCGTTCGTGCGAGGCCTCCTTGGCGGCGGTTCTGGCATTGATTTTGGGGTGTTTTGCGTTTCGCATGATGTGCATCATACATTAATTCAAGTTTATCCGCAGATGACGCAGATTGAAGAGACGGCCTTTACGTCGGGTGTCCCATCTCATACGCCGGCTACACCGCGTGCATCAGGATGGCTTGCTGAAGGGGCCGTGCGATCCGTCAGGTGCCATGGGCCGAACATCAGGCTTCCAGTCTAAAAATGCCTGTCGAAATGGCGAACTTAGGATCGCTTTGGCATGCTTCTACGGGTTCAATGTAGTCTATCGTTTGCCACCGTTCAATGTGCGCACCATTTCTTCACTGCGGTGAACGCTTGAATAGAAACAACGCGGCGAGTAGCGCGAGTATGTTTATACCGATGACTATCTCAGGCGTCCCTTGGCCGTATGACCAACGAAGTCCGCTTCCAAGGTATGCGGAAGCGCCAGCCCCCAAACCTTGAGAGCCATAGCGACCATAGACCCATATGCCTGCGGCGCAGGAAATAAAGAAGCTGAAAGTTGAGGAAGAAAACATGGGTACTTGCGCTAGCCAAAACCATCGTGCTGAACGAGACCACCCATCCCGTCCCCTGATTGCCTTCATTCCGCTCCAAATGCCGAATGCATAGAGGGAAAAGGACAGGAGCAGCAGCAACTCGCCAGGAAAACCGAAATGGCCTCCTTGGAGCAGAACCGGAACCATAAAAACCAAGCCCACAATACTTCCGACAACCGCAGAGATTCCATATAGAAGAGACAGCCAGCGCGGCATACGAAGCACCCTGATGTTAGAAGTGCGGGATGTGTGACCGCAGGAAAGGCCTGCTGGAGCAATCCCTTTAAGGAGCGAGCCCGTGTTTCCCTAGGCCAGCCATTGGACCGCGCCATCGCCGCGTTCTGCGGCGTCGCGATAAAAGGTGACCAGTTGCTGGTAGTTTTCCAGGAGATAGTCCAGAGCTTCCTTGCCGTCCCGCACCCAAATGGCATCCGGGTAGATATCTTTCGCTTCCATGTCTTTGGGATTGAAGCGGCTTTCAAGATAATCAAGCGTTAGCTGTGAAAGCGCGCCGGCAACCAGAGACACTTGCGCCGGCGTGAGGAATCGAGCTGGTCCATAGCCGACTTCGGGGCCAAACTCCTCACCGCCCATAACAGCCAGATTCAGCGGCTCGGCCCCACCTTCCGCCGAGCCTGTTAGCAGGTAGTGGATGCCGTGCCATGCCTTGTCAATATCTATGTAGTACGGAGGCTCGTCCTCTCCATCGTTTGGATAAAGGTATTCCTCAATGGACTCAGGATCTTCGCGTAAATCCTTGAGTGCTTCCGTCGAAACTGCGGCAAAGCAACCTACCATTCCCATCCATGTGCTCCAACAAAAATCGAGATATCGTTTAGCGTGAAGATTGACCGGTGCATGAGTACATGCGACTAGATCAATGGATAAATCAAGCTTCGGATTGATTCTAAGGCGCGCCGCAATTGCTCGAATAGGGTGAGCCTAGGGCAATGGCCGATCTGCTTGTTGCCGAGAGGGCGCTTGGGGGGCAGCAGCTGTATGTTGGTCAAAGAATCCGATTAAACCAAAGCAACGACAAGCTGGCCGACACCAGCGCCAGCGCAGCCGCCAGCAGCGCCAGCAGCCCGGAAATCTCAGTCTCTTTTTTCTCAATCGCCAGCCGAGAGCTCAGCGTCTCATAGACCTTCTTCAAGTCCGCCGCAGTGCCGGCATAAAAGTACTCAGCCTGCGTGGTGCGGGCAATCCCCTTCAAGGTCTCTTCATCCAGCTTGACGCGCATGGACCAGCCTTCAAAGCCAATCGTTTCCCCATCGACCGTGCCCACGCCGACGGTGTAGACGCGCACGCCGCGGTCGGCGGCGGCTTTGGCGGCGTCGAGTGAATCCACGCCTGTGGTGCGCTGGCCGTCGGTCAGCAAAATGATGGCGCCTGAGGTGTAGGAGCCGGGGGCGACGGGGACAAACTCTTTCTTCGCGCCCTTGTCGGGATTCAGGGCCTGGTCTATCGAGGTGCCGCGCGGTTTTTCGCGGCCGTATTGCATGGAGGCTAAATCAATGCCGGCGTCAGGGAACAATTCGGCCAGCGAGACGACGATGCCGTTGCCGATCGCGGTGCCGCGCTGCAGCTGGAACTTGTCGATGGCGACGACCAGGTCTTCGCGGCTGAGCGTAGGTTGCTGAACGACGGAGGCGGTGCCGGCAAAAGCGACGATGCCCACGCGCACATTGCGGGGCAAATCGGCCAGGAAGGCTTTTGCGGCGTTTTGCGCAGCGACCAGGCGGTTCGGTTGCACGTCGGCGGCGCGCATGCTGCCGGAGACGTCCATGGCCAGGATGATGGTTTCGCGTTGCGAGGGCAGGCTGATGACGGCAAAGGGGCGCGATGCCGCGACCAGCATGGCGGCGATGGACAGCAAAAACAGCAGCGGCGGCACATGGCGCCTGAAGCCCTGGCTGCGGCCCATGGCTTCGCGCACGATGGAGAGGCTGGCATAGCGTAATGCCATTTTTTTCTTGCGGCGCAGCAGCCAGATGTAGACCAGCACCAGCAGCGGAATGACAAGCAGCAGCCACAAAAATTCCGGCCACAAAAAGTTCGGCCAAGGCAGTTTGGCCAAAAAGGAAGTGAACCCGCTGAAGTTCATGATGGGATGTCCTTGGCTCGGCTTCAGGCAGCAGCGCGCTTCAAGTGGGCCGGCAATGCATTGCCGCCCGCGCCGGTGGTGCGGCTGCGGCGCTTGCGCAGTTCGGTGAAACGCATGATGGCGTCGACGAGGTTGTCGTCAGTGGACAGCTCCAGCGCGTCGACGCCGGCGCGCGCCAGTGCTTGCCGCAGCTCGGCCTCACGCTGGGCCGCGATGCGCGCAAAGCGCTTGCGGAAACCCGCGTCATGGGTGTCGACCAGCAATTGCTCGCCGGTTTCGGCGTCGCGTATCGGGATCAGGCCCAGGTCGGGCAGGTCCAGCTCCAGCGGGTCGAGCAGGCGCACGGCCACGACTTCATGGCGGCGGGCCAGCTGGCCCAGGGGTTTTTCCCAGCCGGGCTCGCTGATGAAGTCGGACACGACAAACACGGTGGAGCGCCGGCGCAGCAGGTTGGCGGCGGATTCGAGCAGCTCGTGCAGGCGGGTGGTGCCCAGCTCGGTGATTTCAGGCCGGGCCTGCAGGGTGTGCAGCAAATGCAGCACATGGTGGCGGCCGCCGCGCGCGGGGATCACGGCGTCGACGCCCGAGCCATAGAGCATGGCGCCCACGCGGTTGCCGTGGCGGGTGAGCATGCGGGCCAGCACGGCGACAAATTCGGCCGAGACATTGCGCTTGCGCTGCTCGCTGGAGCCGAAGTCCATGGAGGGGCTCAGGTCCAGCAGAAACCAGGCGCTCATCTCGCGGTCTTCGGTGAAGACGCGCACATGGGGTTGTTCGAGCCGCGCGGTGACGTTCCAGTCGATGTGGCGCACGTCGTCATGGTGCTGGTATTCGCGCAGGTCGGCCAGGTCCATGCCGGTGCCGCGCAGCAGGGTGCGGTAGTCGCCTTGCAGCAGGCCGTCCAGGCGGCGCAGCACCGTCCACTCGAGCCGGCGCAGCAGCTGGTCGGCTGTGGCGGCTGGTTTGGTGGGTTCAGGCGGCGAGTTTTTCATGTTCCAGAGGCTTGGCGGGCTGTGGGATTTTGGCCATGATCTTGGCAATCAGCGCGTCGGCCGAGAGCCCTTCAGAGAGCGCCTCATAAGACAGCACCAGCCGGTGCCTGAACACATCGGGCACCAGGTCCGTCATGTCTTCGGGCAGGGCATAGCTGCGGCCGCGCAGCAGGGCCAGGGCGCGCGCGCCTTCGGTCAGGTTGATGGTGGCGCGCGGGCTGGCGCCGAAGGTGATAAAGCGCTGCAAATCTTTCAGCCCATGCTTGACAGGCGTGCGTGTGGCCGAGACCAGGCGCACCGCGTACTGCACGAGTGACGGGTCCACATAAATGCGGCGGCATTCGGCCTGCAGGGCGGCGAGCTGTTCGGTGGTGGCGACGGCGCTCACGGCCACGGCCGGGCCGGTGACGCGCTGGACGATGACGAACTCTTCCTCGTCAGTCGGGTAGTCGACCAGCACCTTCATCATGAAGCGGTCGACTTGGGCCTCGGGCAGCGGGTAGGTGCCTTCGGTTTCTATGGGGTTCTGTGTGGCCATGACCAGGAAGGGCTCGGGCACCTTGTGGGTGGTGCCGGCGATCGTGACCTGGCGCTCCTGCATGACCTCGAGCAGCGCGCTTTGCACCTTGGCGGGCGCGCGGTTGATTTCGTCGGCCAGCAGCAGGTTGGTGAAGACCGGGCCCAGCGAAGTGCTGAACTCGCCGGTTTTCTGGTTGTAGATGCGGGTGCCCACCAGGTCGGCCGGCACCAGGTCGGGCGTGAACTGGATGCGCTTGAACTGGCCCTGCACGGTGTTGGCCAGGGTCTTGATGGTCAGGGTCTTGGCCAGGCCCGGCACACCCTCGACCAGCAGGTGGCCTTGGGCCAGGATGGCGACCATGACGCGCTCAAGAAAGCGGTCCTGCCCGACGACCACACGCTTGACCTCGTAAAGAATCTGCTCCATGAGTTGGGCGGTGTCGTGGTTGGCGTTTTCGGGGGTCAGGTTGTCCATGCGTCAGTCCTTGGGAATGTCAGGTCGTGAGGTCAGGTCGGAGGGATGTCAGAACGGCGGCATGCCGGCGGCCGAGGCGGCGTTTTCAATCGGCACCGCAAAGCCTATGCCGACAAAGGTGCGCTGCTGGTTGGGGTTGAAGATGGCGGTCACGATGCCGACGACTTCGCCGTCCATGGTGACCAGCGGGCCGCCGGAGTTGCCGGGGTTGGCGGCGGCGTCGAACTGGATCAGGTTGCTCATCATCTGCTTGCCTTCGGGCGAGCGGAAGTTGCGCTTGAGGCCGGAGATCACGCCCTGCGAGGCCGAGGGGCCGATGCCGAAGGGATAGCCGACGGCCATGACCTGGTCGCCCGGGGCCAGGTCGGCGGTGGAGCGCATGGTGGCGGCGGTCAGGTCGTCGGGGATTTTGTGGGCCTGCAGCACGGCGAGGTCGTTCTCGGGCTGCACGCCGGTGATGCTGGCGGTGGACTCCAGCCCGTCGGCAAAAGTGACCTTGATGGTCTGGGCGTTCTGCACCACGTGCAGGTTGGTCAGAATAACGCCCTTGTCGACAATGACCACGCCGGTGCCCACGCTGCGCTCGGTGTCTTCCTTGCCGTCTTTGTCCTTGCCCAGTCCGACGATGCGCACCACCGAGGGGATGATGGTGTCGTAGGCCTTGGTGCCGGGCGAGGGCAGCACCGTGGTCTCCAGCGTCTTGAGCACGGCGGCGTTGATGTCTTCCTGGGTCAGCTTGCGGGCCGGGTGGCGCAGCTGCGAGGAGAAGCTGAATGCCAGCAACAGGGCCAGCAGGCCGACGACGGACCAGAGCAGGTAGAGCTGGTGGCGCGCCAGGTAGCTGGCGAGGCGGACGGCGCGGGGAAAGCGGGGTGGGGAAGGTGTGAGGGTGGGGTCGCCGGCGGCCTCGCCGGCCGGCTGCGCCTTGGCCTCAGCCGCGCCCTTGGCCGGACGGTTTGAACTGCTGTAAAGGGCTGGCCTGCGCATCCGTTCACCTCTGGGGTCAAAGTGTCAAAACCGGGCTGGTAGGGAGGCGAACGCCCCCGTATTCACAGCTGCACCGTATCACGATTTGTGCATCCATGCACGGGATTTGGCTATCTGTGGGGAGGGGTTTGTAAAGAGAGTACATCCGCAGATTTACACAGATTAAAACCATCTTGAAGGAAAGCCATGCGGCCGGGGGTATGGGACGGATATCAGGTTTTGAGCGCAAACCCCTTCTCTTTCCTTCTCTTCAATCTGTGGAAATCTGCGTAATCTGCGGATAAAAATCCCCGTATTGGGGTGCAGGATCAGCGCCCGGCGCCGTCAGCGGGCTTGCGCAACAAAGTCAGCGCCAGCGCGGCCGAGGCCAGCATCAGGAACAGGCTGACCGCATTGAGCACCGGCGTGGCGCCTTCGCGCATGCGGCCGTACATCATGACGGTCAGCGGCGCGTCGGAGCCGACCAGCATCAGCGTGGTGTTGAAGTTTTCAAACGACATCAAAAACGAGATCGCGCCGGCGCCGACCAGCGCGGGTTTTAAATAAGGCAGGGTGATGGTGCTGAACACCGCGGCGCGCGAGGCGCCGAGGTTGTAGGCGGCTTCTTCCAGGGTGATGTCAAAACGTTTGAGGCGCGCGGTGATGATGAGCGTGGCGATGGAGACGATGTAAGAAAACTGGCCTATCACCACCAGCGGCAAGCCGGGGCGCAAAAAGTCGAGCTCCAGGCCCCACCAGCTGTCGGCCAGCTGCGCCAGCCGGCTGGCAAAGGCCAGGATGGAGATGCCCAAAATCACGCCCGGGATCACCAGCGGCGCCAGCATCAGGAAGGACAAAGCCTGCTTGCCCGGGAAGCGGGCGCGTTCGATCAAAAAGGCATTGGTGGTGCCGACCAGCACCGCCAGCACCGTGACCCAGGCGGCCACCACCACGCTGGTCCAGAGGCTGGCCAGCAGGGGCCCGTCGGCAAACAGCCCGGTGCGGCCGGCCTTGCTGCCGAAAAACCAGTCCATCGTGAAACCGCGCCACGGTGGCGCCGGGTAGGGCGCGTCGTTAAAGGCAAACACGGCGACCACCAGCAGCGGCAAAAACAGGAAGGCGAAAAACACCAGCGCATAGGCGACCGTGCCGGCGCGCAACCAGGCGGGGCGGGGCAGGGAGGCGATCATGCGGTGTGCTCCATGGTCATGAACGCCGCATCACTTCGCCGAACTTCTGGCCCGTCAGTTTCAGGCCGAGCCAGACGATGGCGGTCGATAGCCCCAGCAGCAAAAAGCCAAAGGCCGCGCCCTGTTCCCAGTTAAAGCGCGTGATGAACTGGGTGTAGATCTGCTCGGTGAACCACAGCGAATTTTTGCCGCCCAGCAGGGTGGGCGTGAGGTAGTTGCCCAGGGTCAGCATAAAGACCACGATGCAACCGGCCAGTATGCCGGGCGCGGCATGCGGGATGACGATTTGCCGCAGGATGGAGGGGCCGTTGCCGCCCAGGTCGTAGGCGGCTTCTATCAGCGTATCGTCCAGGCTTTCGAGCGCGCTGATCAGCGGCACCACCATAAAGAGCATGGAGGTATAGACCAGGCCGACAAGGATGGTGGCGTCGCGGTAGAGCAGCTCCACCGGCGCGTCCGTGATGCCCAGCTGCACCAGCATGGCGGGCAGCACGCCGGATTCGCGCAGGAGGATCATCCAGCCCAGGGTGCGCACGGTTTCGCTGACCCAGAAGGGGATCAAACACATCACCAGCAGCAGCGACTTGGCGCGCCCGCGCACCAGCTTGGCAATCGTCCAGGCAATCGGGAAGGCCAGCAGCAGCGTGATGCCCGTGGCCAGGATGGACATCAGTGCCGTGCGCACAAAGGTGTGCCAGTACAGCGGCTCGTCGATAAAAGTGCGGTACTGCGCGATGCTGGGCGCGTACTGGCGCGGTGCGATGCGCTCGCGCAGCGAGAGTACGGCCAGGTCGATGTGCGGCAGCACGATCAGGCCCAGCAGCCAGACGAGGGCGGGCGCGAGCAGGAGGAACAACACGAGCCTGGCCTGCGCCCGGCCCGGGTCGGCGGGGGAGGGCAGGACGGCCGTGGCTGACATGGGCTGAGGCCTCAGGCGTTGCCGAAGCAGACGGCCTGCTCGGGGTCGAAGCTGAAGGCGACGGTCTCGCCTATGCGCAGGTCGGCGAAGCGCCCGGTCTGCGGCAGGGCGATGCGGAACTCGGTGCGGCTGGCGGTTTCGCGCAGCAGCACGGCCGAGTTGGCGCCGTCAAACAGCAGGCTTTCCACCTGGCCGGCGTAGACCGTGTGGTTGGACGGCAGCTCGGTCGCATCGCGCGCAAGATTAATGGCCTCGGGCCGCACAAAAGCCTGCACCGCCTGGTTGGCCTGCAGCCGGCCGGCGGCGCGCGCGCGCAGCGCCAGGCCATCGCCGGTGGTGAGTGAGACTACACCGCCGGCCTCCGCGCCCGAGGTATTGGTGCTGGCGGCGAGTTTGTTGTTGGCGCCCACAAAGCCCGCCACAAAAGGCGTTTGCGGCTGGTAGTAAAGCTGCTGCGGCGTGCCGACTTGCTCGAAACTGCCGGCGTTCATCACGGCCACGTGGTCCGACAGCACCAGGGCTTCGGACTGGTCGTGCGTGATGTAGACAAAGGTGGTGCCGAAGGCGGCCTGCAGCTGCTTGAGCTCGACCTTCATGTGCTCGCGCAGCTTGAGGTCGAGCGCGCCCAGCGGTTCATCGAGCAGCAGCAGCGTGGGCTCCAGCACCAGGCTGCGCGCGATGGCCACACGCTGGCGCTGCCCGCCGGAAAGCTGGTCCACGCGTTTGTCCTGCATGCCGGGCAGGCTCACGCGTTCGAGCATGGCGCCTACCTTGGCCGCGATGTCCGTGCGCGAAAGGCCGCGCCGCGCCAGGCCGTAGCTGACGTTCTCGCCGACCGACATCATGGGAAACAGCGCCAGGTGCTGGAACACCATGTTGACCGGCCGCTGGTTGGGCGGCACGCCGTTCATGGGCTTGCCGCCTATGT
>Ga0102589_1003036_pt1 | contig 18004 bp, 19 predicted proteins | sample AraplaMF_Col_mLB_FD_76858 | JGI IMG/M metagenome (GOLD analysis project Ga0102589, IMG submission 76858) | Arabidopsis root microbial communities from the University of North Carolina, USA - plate scrape MF_Col_mLB | ecosystem: Host-associated > Plants > Roots > Endosphere | place: USA... | reverse complement strand
AGATGTGAAGATTAGTGAAGATAAAAAGACATATACATTTGAATTACGTGATGCGAAATGGTCAAATGGTGATCCAGTTCGAGCACAAGATTTTGTATATGCATGGCAACGTACATTAGATAAAGCATTAGCGGCAGAATATGCATTCATTTTATTTGATGTGAAAAATGCACAGAAAGTAAATAAAGGTGAATTACCAGCAGATCAATTGGGTGTTAAAGCGAAGGATGATAAAACGTTGGTAGTAGAATTAGAGCAACCAGCACCTTATTTTCTTGAGCTTACGTCGTTCCCTACATTTTTCCCATTAAATGAAAAATATGTGAAAGAGCAAGGAGATAAATACGGATTAGAAGCAGATAAATTATTATATAATGGACCATTTACAATGAGTCAATGGAAACATGAACAAAATTATCAGTTGAAGAAAAATCCTAATTATTGGGATAAAGATACTGTAAAATTAGACGAAATTAATGTAAGTATTGTGAAGGAAACAAGCACGGGAGTAAATTTATATGATAGTGATCAAGCAGATCGAGTTATTTTAACTTCTGAATTTGTTGATAAATATAAAAAGAATAAGCCAGATGAATTTAAAACGAAGTTAGATCCACGCATATATTTCTTGCGTTTTAACCAAAAAAATGCAACATTTAAAAACCAAAAAGTACGTGAAGCGATTGATTTAGCATACGATAAAAAAGGAATTGCTGATGTCATTTTAAATGACGGTTCATTGCCAGCATATTTCTTAGTACCTGAAAAATTCACGACAGGTCCGGATGGAAAAGATTTCCGCTCTGTAAATAAAAACTTCCGTGATAGTAAAGATAATGCAGAGAAAGCAAAAAAATTATGGGAAGAAGCGAAGAAAGAGCTTGGTCAAGATACAATTACGGTTGAATTACTAAACGATGATAACGGTAGCCGTAAAAAAGTAGGCGACTTTATTAAGGAAGAACTAGAGAAAAACTTGCCTGGTATTAAAGTGAATTTGAAACAGCAACCATACAAGCAGAAGCTAGATTTAGAAAAGAAATTCCAATATGAATTCTCATTATCTGCATGGAGCCCTGATTATCCGGATCCAATGACTTATATTGATATGTTTGTTACCGGAAGCTCATTTAATGAAATGGATTATTCTAATCCGAAGTATGATGATCTAGTAGCGAAATCAAAAGGAGAGCTATTAAAAGATGATAAAGCACGCTGGAATGCACTTGCGGAAGCTGAAAAAATTTTAATTGGTCAAGACGCAGCAATTTCTCCTACGTACCAACAAAGTACAGCTTATTTAGAGAAGCCGTTTGTAAAAGGCATTGCTAACCATACGTTTGGTGGGGACTTCAGTTATAAATGGGCATATATTACAAAAAAATAGTATAATAAAAGATGAGTGAATTTTCGCTCATCTTTTATTTGTATAAGGAGGAATTATAGTTGTTAAGGGGAATCAATCATATTTGTTTTTCGGTATCTAATTTAGAAAACTCTATTATGTTTTATGAAAAAGTATTAGAAGGAGAATTATTAGTTAAAGGAAGAAAATTGGCTTATTTTAACATATGTGGAGTGTGGATAGCGCTTAATGAAGAGACGTATATTCCGAGAAATGAGATTCATCAATCTTATACGCACATTGCATTTTCTGTTGAACAAGAAGACTTTAAATGTCTAATAAAGCGATTAGAAGAAAATGATGTTCATATTTTACAAGGAAGAGAACGTGATGTAAGAGATTGCGAATCTATATACTTTGTTGATCCTGACGGTCATAAATTTGAGTTTCACTCAGGGACACTGCAAGACCGTTTAAATTATTATAGAGATGAGAAACCTCATATGACATTTTATTAGGGAGGGATAGCATTTGCATGCACTTGTAATTGGTGGAACAGGAATGCTAAAGAAAGTTTCTATGTGGCTTTGTGAGAAAGGATTTTATGTTTCTATTATCGGCGAGATGAAGTGAAATTAGAAAATGTTAAGCAAATGAGTTCTGCACCAGAAAATATTACATGCCTTTCGTTAGATTATCATAATGATGAAGATGTAAAGTTAGCTACTAAAAGTACAATTAAGAAAAATGGCCCGATCACATTAGTTGTTGCATGGGTACACACAAGTGCAAAGCATGCACTATCAAATATTTGTAAAGAACTAGATTTGTCGTCTAAAACATATAGTTTATTTCATATTTTAGGTAGTAAAGCATCACGTATGCCTGCACAAAAAATAGGGAGTACGCGATGTATTTATCATAGAATTATTTTAGGTTTTATTTTAGAAGATACATATGGAAAATGGCTTACTCATGAAGAGATAGCTGATGGAGTTATAAAAGGGATTGAAAGTAAACGAGCGGAGTGGATTGTAGGGAGAGTTGAACCGTGGGAATTACGACCAACATGGTGAGGGGGAGTAAGAAATGAAAACAACTATATATGTAACAAGGCATGGTGAAACAGAGTGGAATGTAGCGAAGCGAATGCAGGGACGAAAAAATTCTGCTTTAACTGAAAATGGTATAGTTCAGGCGAAACAATTAGGGAATCGAATGAAAGATTTACCAATCCATGCGATCTATAGTAGTCCGAGCGAAAGAACACTTCATACGGCAGAGTTAATAAAGGGGGAACGTGATATACCCATTATAGCGGATGAGCATTTCTATGAAATCAACATGGGTATATGGGAAGGACAAACAATCGCAGATATAGAAAAGCAATTTCCAGAAGAAGTACATCTGTTTTGGAATGAGCCACATCTTTTTCAGGCAACATCAGGCGAAAATTTTGAGGCCGTTTATGAAAGAGTAATTGAAGGTATGCAGCTTCTTTTAGAGAAGCATAAAGGACAAAACATATTGATTGTTTCTCATGCGGCAGCAGCAAAATTACTTGTAGGGCATTTCGCGGGAATTGAAATAGAAAATGTGTGGGATGATCCATTTATGCATAGTGCCAGTTTGAGCATAATAGAATTTGAAGAGGGTATTGGTAAAGTGAAACAATTTGCAGATATAAGTCACTTTCAATAAATGTAAAAAAGGCCGCAAAACGGCCTTTTTTGGGTGGTATAAAAACTAGCAGTTACGTTTTTTATACCAGAAGTGATCAAATTTCTTATTTTTGCAAGATGGGAATTTATGTCCGCCTTTGCAATCATTCCATTTGTGTCCGCTATCGTGACAGTCTTTACCATGATCACATGAATCATCGCAAGAGCCACCGTGTCCGTGAGGGAAGAACTCGCATTTTTTACAGTAACATCGTTTAGTCCAGTAAAATTTCTTTTCAAAGCGTACACATTTTGTAACGAAAGTACAATGTTTTCTACGCGTACGTTTTGTAACTAAAACGCATTCTTTTCTACGCGTTACTTTCGTAACGAACGTCCATTTTTGAACGCGTACGCGAGTACATTTCGTAACAAATGTCCATTTTTTTACATGAGTACATTTTGTAACGAAAGTACAATGTTTCACACGAGTACATCTTGTTCTTGGGCAATTACAATCATCGCTACATTCAACTTTTGAAGAGCAATCATCATCGCATTCAAAAGTACTTGGATCTTGGTGTAAGAAATCCTCCATCCCAGCACTTTTGATTTCTTCAACAGCTTTTCTAATATCACGTTTCATAGAAATCCTCCTTATCATGTATTAAAGTGAAAAGGTATTCTTTTTCCTTAACATGATATGTATGTAGGCATCTTTCTGAACAGGACAAGAGTGTAATTTTATATAAATAGATGATTGCGGATGTATGGACAAGACAAGGCGCATACATTGAATGAAGAGAACTGAGAAGGGATGAGAAAACATGCTGCCTTCATATGATTTTTTTGTTCATCCAATGTACTTAGTGGAATTGAAAAAGGACATTTGGTCAGATAGTCCAGTGCCAGCAAAATTAACTTATGGAAAAAAGAAGTATGATATTGATATCGTATACCGAGGAGCTCATATTCGCGAATTTGAGAAAAAGTCTTATCATGTTATGTTTTATAAGCCTAAAAAATTTCAAGGTGCGAAAGAGTTTCATTTGAATTCGGAGTTTATGGATCCGTCTCTCATACGAAATAAATTATCTTTAGATTTTTTTCATGATATTGGTGTACTTTCGCCAAAATCACAACATGTATTTATAAAAATTAATGGTCAAATTCAAGGTGTGTATTTACAGTTAGAATCGGTTGATGAAAATTTTTTGAAAAATAGAGGATTACCGAGTGGTTCTATTTATTATGCGATAGATGATGATGCGAATTTTTCATTGATGAGTGAACGGGATAAAGATGTTAAGACAGAGCTCTTTGCGGGTTATGAATTTAAATATTCGAATAAAAATAGTGAAGAACAACTGAGTGAATTTGTATTTCAAGCGAATACTTTGACGAGGGAAGCCTATGAAAAAGAAATTGGGAAGTTTCTACATGTAGATAAATATTTACGATGGTTAGCAGGAGTTATTTTTACGCAAAACTTTGATGGTTTCGTTCATAACTATGCACTATATCATAACGATGAAACAAATTTATTTGAAGTTATACCGTGGGATTATGATGCGACTTGGGGGCGAGATGTACAAGGGAGACCACTTAATCATGAATATATTCGCATTCAAGGGTATAATACGTTAAGTGCAAGATTGCTAGACATACCTGTATTTAGAAAGCAGTATCGAAGTATTTTGGAAGAAATATTAGAAAATCAATTCACAGTTTCGTTTATGAGGCCGAAAGTAGAAGGGTTGTGTGAATTGATTCGCCCATATTTACTACAAGATCCATACATGAAAGAAAAATTAGAAACATTTGATCAAGAGGCTGATATGATTTATGAATATATAAATAAAAGAAGAAAGTATATACAAGACCACTTACATGAATTAGATTAATTTTGAAAGAGATTGAAACGTTATCAATCTCTTTTTTTTGTATAATAAAGATGTATCAATAAAAATGAAGTAATATATTTGATAGAGAATGGGGATGCGGATATATGACGATTAAATGGATTGATTGGGTAAAACAAATACAATCTATAGCTCAAGCGGGTTTAACGTATTCTAAGGATGTGTATGATATTGAGCGTTTCCAGCAATTACGAGATATTTCTATTTCAATGATGTCACATTACACGAAAACAGATTGGGAAGTCGTAGAGAAATTATTTGCAAGTGAGACAGGCTATCAAACACCTAAAGTTGATATAAGAGCGGTTGTTTTTCAAAATGAAAAGTTATTATTTGTGAAAGAAAAAAGCGATGGGAAATGGGCATTGCCAGGTGGATGGGCTGATGTCGGTTATACGCCAACCGAAGTTGCAGCAAAAGAAGTTTTCGAAGAGACTGGTTATGAGGTAGATCATTTTAAGTTACTAGCTATATTTGATAAAGAAAAACATCAACCATCTCCATCGGCGACGCATGTATATAAGATTTTCATTGGATGCGAGATTATTGGTGGAGAAAAGAAAACTAGTATTGAAACAGAAGAGGTGGAGTTTTTTGGTGAAAATGAATTGCCTAATTTATCAATTGCTAGAAATACAGAAGACCAAATTAAAGAGATGTTTGCCTACATGAAAGACCCGCAGAAAGAGAAATTAATAGATTAATCCTGCTTGAATTGTACATATTGTTAAAATGAAGATATTGGCAGATTGCAGCCTTTATGTAATAATGGGATGGTATGTGAAGAAAAAAGGAGATAAAAAAGAACATGTTAGCAAACATAATAGATCAGTTATTGCAATTTTTTGCAAGCTTAGGTTACTTTGGAGTAGCTCTTGCTTTAATGATTGAAGTAATCCCGAGTGAAATTGTACTTTCGTATGCTGGCTTTTTAGTAGCGAATGGTAAAATTAGTTTTGTGGGTGCAGTTATCGCCGGAACGATTGGTGGTACTTTAGCGCAAATCTTTTTATACTGGCTTGGATACTACGGAGGGCGTCCGGTTGTAGAGAAATATGGGAAATATCTACTTATTAATAAACATCATTTAGACATAGCGGAAGGTTGGTTTAAGCGTTATGGAGCAGGCGTAATATTTTCTGCGCGCTTTATCCCAGTAGTACGTCATGCGATCTCTATTCCAGCAGGACTAGCTAAGATGCCATTAAAACTATTTACACTTTATACGGTTGTAGCGATCATTCCATGGTCAATTCTATTTATATACTTAGGTGAAAAACTTGGTGGGAATTGGCGACAAATTAAAGAGTATGCATCTGATTACACACATTACATAATTATAGGAGCTGTTCTTTTTATTGCTCTATACTTTGGTTTAAAGTATTTCAAAAAGAAAAAAGCAGCGCGTTAAAGTCAATGATTTTTCATTGGCTTTTTTTGTTTGTTTCGGTTCTAAAGAAAAGGAGTTGTCCATAATGTGTAATAATAAAGCGTAGCGGAGGAATGTGATGAAAGGGTCACCGTTTATACGTGGAACGATATTTTTAACGATGGCAACGATGATATCAAAAATGTTAGGGTTTATATATGTTATACCATTTACAGCGATGGTCGGTACGAGTGGTTACGTTCTATACACATATGCATATCGTCCTTATACCATCATGCTCAGCATAGCAACAATGGGATTACCGCTAGCTGTTTCAAAGATGGTATCAAAATATGATCAACTGAATGATTATCATACGGTTAAGAGAGTGTTGAAAAGTGGAATCGTGTTTATGTTTATAATGGGAGTCATTTCGTGTTTTACGTTATATATGCTAGCTCCGCAGTTAGCTAAACTTGTCATCGATGGGAATGATCAAACGGGGAATAGTGTAGGAGCGGTTACTACTAATATTCGAATTGTAAGTTTTGCGTTAATACTTGTGCCAGTAATGAGTTTATTAAGGGGCTTCTTTCAAGGATTCCAATCGATGGGGCCTTCTGCATTAAGTGTCGTTGTAGAGCAATTTTTTCGGGTTTTAACCATTTTAATAGGAAGCTTTGTCGTTTTATATATTTTAAAAGCATCTGTCTCGCTAGCAGTTGGTATTTCAACATTTGGTGCCTTTATGGGAGCGGTAGGTGGATTAACTGTTTTAAGTGCGTATTATATGAGAAGGAGAAGGCACTTAAAGAAAAAAGAAATGGCAAGTATACCACAAACAACGAAATCTTTTTTCTCGCTTTATAAGGAGCTCTTTACATATTCTATTCCTTTTGTTGTGGTGGGCTTAGCAATTCCGTTGTATCAGACGATTGATACATTTACAATTAATAAACTACTTATACAAATAGGGTATATGCAAGGAGAAGCGGAAAAAATTAATGCGATAATTGGTCTTGTTCAAATGGTTGTGCTTATCCCGGTATCCGTTGCGACAGCTTTTAGTATGTCTCTCGTACCAGAGATGACGAAAGCTTATACAGCAGGAAATACGAAGCTATTGTACAAACATTTTACGAGAACAAATGTATTAGTAGTAGCGATTACGGTACCGGCGGCAATTGGAATGATGGTGTTAGCCAAGCCTGTATATACCCTTTTATTTGGTGCTGGAAATGATCCAGAGATGGGGAGAATCATTTTACAGTATTATGCTCCTGCTTGCATACTATTTTCTCTTTTTACAGTAACGGCTGCTATGCTACAAGGAATCAATCAACAGCAGAAGACGGTGCTAGGACTAGTGATTGGAATTATTGTGAAGATAGTTTTAAATATTATATTGCTTCCGTATTTCGATTATGTAAGTTTTATCATTTCAACATACGCGGGCTATACGATTTCAGTCGGGTTTAACTTGTGGATGCTTTCTAAATATGTTATAAAGGCAACATAAGCTTTTAAGGCAGAGAGCACTCTGTCTTTTTCTATGTTTATCCCGCTCTAACGGCAGTAAGATCCTCATCTCAAAATTCAGCGAAAGAAAAGAAGTTTGGTTGGGGGCGGGCAAGCCCGTAAAAGCCCGATTGGTGAGGGCTGAAAATCAGTGGGGGGATGAAGCCACCACTGATTAAAGTTTCACTTTATAATATTTTTCTTATAAAAACGTTTTCAAAATAATTTTTCTATTGAAATTTAAACGTATGTTTCATATGCTGAGAATGGCGGTTTAAAAACTGTGATTTAAGAGAGGTAGATTCCTACATGTAAAAAGAATCGGGGTGATAGTATGTTAAATATATATTTAACAGACCGAAACGGAAAACTACAAGAGATTGAGGAAATGCAAAAGGGGTGCTGGATTAATGTACTTCATCCAACAGAAGAAGAAATTCAATATCTAGTACAAACTTTAAATGTAGACTTAGATTTCATTAAAGACCCTTTGGATGATGAAGAACGCTCTCGTATTGAAAAGGAAGACAATAATACTTTAATTATCGTCGATATTCCGACAGTTAGACATGACGAAGAAGGAAATTCGATTTATGACACGATTCCAATAGGTATGATTGTGATGCCGGATTGTTTTGTTACAATCTGCTTAGAAGAGAATCCAATTTTTGAACGTTTTATTAATCAACGTATTAAAGAATTTTATACGTTTAAGAAGACGCGCTTTGCACTTCAGCTCTTATATACGATTTCTACTTATTATTTAAGATACTTAAAGCAAATAAATCGAAAAACAATTGATTTAGAGCATCAATTAAATCAGTCAATGAAAAATAAAGAGATCTTCACATTATTAGGCCTTGAGAAAAGTTTAGTATACTTTACAACGTCATTAAAGGCTAATAAAATTGTAATTCAAAAGTTAATGCGTAATAGTACATTTTTAAAAATGTATGAAGACGATCAAGATTTATTAGAAGATGTATTAATTGAAAATAAGCAGGCTATTGAAATGGCGGAAATATATAGTCACATTTTAAGTGGAATGATGAATACTTTTAGCTCCGTTATATCAAATAATTTAAATAGTGTTATGAAACTGTTAACGTCAATTACAATCATTTTATCTTTACCGACGATGGTTTCTAGTTTCTTTGGAATGAACGTAAAGGTTCCGTTTGAAGGGGAAGCCCACGGTTTTGTAATTGTACTCATCATATGTGTAACACTATCTTTCACGTTAGCTTTTGTTTTTTGGAAGAAACGTTACTTTTAACGATAAGAAAGCTGCTCTAGCATAGTTATACAACTACGCTAGAGCAGCTTTTTTGCTATGAAATCTCAAATTTTGAATAGAATATAACTTGTACAATGTAATGTATATAAAGGGTATGTATTCCATATAAGCCTTGTTCAATTAATGAAATGGGGTTAAAATTACATATTGTTAATGAAAAGTTGGAGGAAATACATCATGGAATTGTTTCAATTACCGAAAGCATTCCTGCAAATGAATACAATTTTTATCTCCATATTGATCGAAGCACTTCCTTTCGTGCTCATTGGTGTATTTATTTCAGGATTCATTCAAATGTTCGTGACAGAAGATATGGTGGCAAAATGGATGCCGAAGAACCGATTTCTGTCTGTTTTATTAGCTACTTTTTTAGGGATGTTGTTTCCGGGCTGTGAATGTGGAATTGTTCCGATTGTAAGACGATTAATTGGAAAAGGCGTTCCACCATACGCAGGGATTGCATTTATGTTAACTGGACCTATTATTAATCCAGTTGTATTATTTGCTACTTATGTTGCCTTTGGGAGTAGTATGCACATGGTATGGTATCGTTCTATTGTAGCGATTATCGTAGCCATTATCGTTGGAATTATATTATCCTTTATGTTTAAAGAACATCAATTAAGAGATGATCACTTCCCAGAAGTGAATAATAAGCGTCCACTGCGTAAAAAAATGTGGGATGTATGTACACACGCTGTTGAGGAGTTCTTCTCAATGGGAAAATATTTAGTACTAGGTGCGTTAATTGCAGCAGCGGTACAAACGTTTGTACAAACTTCAACACTTCTTGCTATTGGACAAGGTCCGTTTTCTTCATCAGCTGTTATGATGGGACTTGCTTATATATTATCACTTTGTTCAGAGGCAGATGCATTTATCGCTTCTTCGTTCCAAAGTACGTTTTCAACAGCTTCACTTGTCGCGTTCCTCGTTTACGGACCGATGGTGGATATTAAAAATATGTTTATGATGCTTGCGACATTTAAAACGAAATTTGTAATTGTTGTTATAGTTACAGTTACTCTTGTTGTTTATGCAAGCTCACTACTCATTTATGCGATGGGGTGGTAGGTTATGTTTCGAGCATATATATTATTAGGTTTTACAATATTAATTGCGCAGCTTCATATTTCCGGTAACATTACGAAGTATATCAATATGAAGTATGCCTATTTATCAACAACAGCAGCAATTATTTTAGGTTTCTTAACGATTGTACAAATTATCGTCGTTTTCCAAAAAGAGCACCAAAAGGAAAAAGAGAGAAATGATTGCAGTTGCGACCATAGCCATTGCGGGCATGATCATTCAAAAGATGAGAATACATGGTGGAAAAAAGCATTTTCGTACTCATTGTTTTGTTTTCCAATTATCTCAGGGTTATTTTTCCCAATTGCGACGCTAGATTCGGATATTGTTAAAGCGAAGGGCTTTCACTTTCCTGTTGCACAAGCAGAAAGTAAGGATCCATTTATGACAAGACAATTCCTAAGACCTGATACGAGCATTTATTACGGGAAAGAAGGATACCGCGGTGTAATGGAAAAAGGGAAGAAAGAGTTTGTTACGAAAGACAATATTAATTTGAAAGATGAAGACTTCCTAAAGGGTATGGAAACAATTTATAATTATCCTGGCGAGTTTACTGGGAAAAAATTATCTTTTAAAGGGTTTGTTTTTAGGGATGATTCTTCTAAAAAAGAACAATACTTCTTATTCCGTTTCGGTATTATACATTGCGTAGCAGATTCTGGTGTATATGGTATGTTAGTGAAAAAACCAGAAGGCGTAGAGTGGAATAATGATGACTGGATTCAAGTAGAAGGAGAGATAACTACTGAGTTTTATCAGCCGTTTCATGCGAATATTCCTGTATTAGAAGTAACAAAATGGAATAAAGTTGAACAGCCGAAAGAACAATATGTATTTAGAGGAGCCGATTGATAAAATCGGTTCTTTTTTGTGGACTAAAAGTTCTGAATGTTGCTAATATTAAACGTGTAGTTCATTTGGTATAGGGATTATTGAAATATTAGGGATAGATCATTAAAGGGGTGATAACAATGACAGAAGTAAAGGGGAAAACAGCCAATGAGTCAAGGGTGTTCAAAACGAGCCGAGTATTCCCAACAGATTTAAATGATCATAACACGCTATTTGGTGGGAAGATATTAGCGGAGATGGATATGGTTGCTTCTATTTCAGCATCCAGACATTCGAGAAAGGAATGTGTCACAGCATCTATGGACTGGGTTGATTTCTTACATCCTGTTCGTTCTTCAGATTGTGTTAGTTATGAATCTTTCGTAATTTGGACGGGAAGAACTTCGATGGAAGTGTTTGTGAAGGTAGTGGCTGAAGATTTAATTTCAGGTGAGAAGCGTATAGCGGCAACGTCATTCGTTACTTTTGTTGCACTTAGTAAGGGAAATAATCCAGTTCCAGTACCGCGTGTTATCCCTGAAACAGAAGAAGAGAAAGAATTACATCGTATTGCTGTGTTACGTGCAGAACAGCGTCATATACGTAAGGCAGAGAGTAAGAAAGTAGCCACATTGTTAACCTTTTGAGATGAATATTTAGCCATTTAAGTTACTATAGTAGGCGGAAATGGTTTTAAAATGAAAAGCGGACACCTAAAAATAGGTGTCCGCTTTTATAGTTTTTTCATCCACATATCATATGACAGTAGCTACTTAGCAGAAGCAAGCAGCACCGACGATGATTAAGAGGATAAATAATACGACTAATAGCGCAAATCCATTACCATGTGCGAAGCCCATTGTTATTTCCTCCTTTTATTTTAAGATACAACATACAATATGCAAATGAGCTATTGTTTGATATGGACATATATCATGCAATGACATATTTTCTTGAATGATAATGTAATAAAAAAGGGAAGATATAGAAATAACAGTAAGTGGAGAAAGGAATTTATCCATGAAGCACTTTTTCGCTATAATCCTTTGTTTAATAGGTGTATTCATTTGGATGAACATCGATGTGGAAATGGGGAAGGAAATGGCTAGTGAATATGAATTAGGACAAGTTCGATTAGGTGAATTTCAATTATATACGAACGGTGAAGAGTTATATAGAAAATTATTTGAGGATATAAACGATGCAGAAAAGTATATATATATTCATTTTTATATTGTAGGAAAAGATGAAATAAGCCAAGAATTTTTACAGTTATTAGAGAAAAAAGCATCTAGCGGAGTAGAAGTGAAATTGTCAGTCGATCGGATAGGTGGATATAAGCTGAAGAAAAAGGTAATTAGCCGATTAAAGGAAAACGGTGTGAAGTTTACATTTAGTAAAAAACCGAAACTGAAAAATGTGTTCTATTCTTTGCATCAACGGAATCATAGACGTATTGTTACGATAGATGGAAAGGTATCATACGTCGGTGGTTTTAATATCGGAAAGGAGTACCTTGGACAAAATCCAAAGTTTGGGCCATGGCGTGATTATCACGTGCGCATCCATGGTGAGGGTGCAGCGGATATGGAAAGAAAATTCGCCGAAGATTGGAAAGAAGATACAGGAGAAAAAATGCCTATACATGAAAGTATACCTACATTAGGGAATGTGAAATATCAATATTTATTTTCAAATGGAAAAGGCTTATGGGAAAAGTATGGGGCACTTTTAAAAAAGTCTAAAAAGTCTTTAATTATCGCTACACCATATTTTGTACCAAGTAAAGAAATGGTGAAAGAGTTAAAAGCTGCATTAAATCGTGGTGTTAATGTAAAAATTCTCGTGCCATTTAAAAGTGATGCCGTATTGTTAAAACAAGCTGCCTATCCATATTTGAAAGATATGTTACATGCTGGAGCGGAGATTTATCAATATCAGAATGGTTTTTTTCATGGGAAAGTAACAATCATTGATGGGGAAATTGTTGATATTGGTACCGCAAACTTTGATAATAGAAGTTTTTATTTAAATACGGAGTCTAATTGTATTATCTATGATAAGGGAGTAACAGCGGACGTATGGAACCGATTAAAAGAAGACTTTCATAAATCAAAAAGATTTTCGGAAGAAGATTTTGAGAAAATAAGTAAATGGGATTGGTTTTTAGCAAGAATAGCAAATGTTATAGCATCATATTTATAGCATATAGACAAAAAGAAGGGAGGCACTTTCATGGATTGTATGAAAGAATTAATGAGGTATAGTTATATGCTTATAAATAAGGTTGGGGAGTATACAGGAGAAGTAAGAGACGGAGAATTAAAGGAGCTATTACAGCATCACTTACCATATATGTTGCAAGCTTATAATGAACAAGTGAATTTTCAAGAAGGAGAGAATGTACAGCATATAACTTGTGAACCGATTGCATTTCATTTTCATGAAATGGAAAAGGAAACCGATAGTAAATATACAGGAGATATTTATATTGCAACCAGTTATATTGCGCACTTGAAACGATTAGCTTTAAAGTTTGCTCAAGTTGCAGTGGAAGTTGCTAATCCAGAGTTTCGCTCATTTTTGGAAAATTGTTTCCTGAAAATGAACCGTTACGCTTATAGTGTGTGGCAATATGTTATGAAGAAGGAATATAAGATTACACATCTATATGAAAATGAAAAGTTTGCATGAGAAACTAAGGCGAAATGGTATGCGCCTTAGTTTTTTTACGTCTATTGAGAGAAAAAACTAGTTTTATTGTGTATCGATTGGAAATGAAATATATAAATTAAAATTAGGTTTTGTTATCGGAAAATTTACAAAAATTTACCGTATATTTACTGTTTTTCAATCTCTCCTTTAAAAATAGAGAGTAATATGAGGTTGTACATATTCTATCACAAGGAGGAAACGCAAATGAACAAATGGGTTAAATCATTAACTGCTATGGCACTTGCAAGTTCTTTATTAATGGTAGGTTGTAGTAAAGGTGAGGACAAGAAGAAAGAAGACGACACAACAACACAACAAGAGGATAAAAAGGATAAAGAAACAAGCGGAACCGAGAAGTCTACTGATTCTAAAGAAAAGAAATAAAGTAATAATAAAGCTTCCTCTTATATATGAGGAAGTTTTTTTGTTGTAAATTGACTGAGATTATTGAAAAATAGAAAGAGAATGAAAGAGGGGGAAAACAAATGAAAGTATGTATATTGGGAGCAACAGGACGAGTAGGTTCAAACATAATTAATTTAGCATTAAAGGATTCAGCTGAAGTGACTGCATTAGCGCGTGATTTAAATAGAATAGAAATACAACATGAAAGGTTACGAGTGATAGAAGGTAATGTATTGAACGAAAATGATATAAAAAAAGCGATAGAAGGAAGCGATATAGTAATTAGTGCACTTGGAACGGATCAAAATGGAACATTAGCGAAGAGTATGCCACAAATTATTAAGCAAATGGAAGAAGAAGGGGTTCATAAGATCATAACAATAGGAACGGCTGGTATTTTACAAGCAAGAACGGATCTAAATTTATATCGTTTTCAATCAACGGAATCAAAAAGGAAAACGACAACAGCAGCAGAAGATCATTTGGCTGCATATAAGGTACTAAGTAATAGTAATAATTTATGTTGGACAGTTGTTTGTCCGACACATTTAATAGACGGTGAGGCGACAGAGGTATATCGAACTGAAAAAGATATATTGCCAGAAGGTGGATCGAAAATTACAGTGGGTGATACAGCACACTTTGCATGGGATCTATGTAAGAAAAACATATATGAAAATAGTCGAGTAGGTATTGCATATTAAAAAACCATCCCGAAGTCGGGATGGTTAAAATATGATATAACACAAGAAGATGACAATCATAATGATTTGGAGAATTGCTTTCGCTACTGTACTGCTTAAAAAACCAACTACAGTAGCGACTCCAACTAGAAAGGCATCTTTTGGCGCTTTTTTATGCACTAGTTCTGTTATAAATACTGATAAAAACGGTATGATAATAAGTCCGAATGGTGGGAAGAAGAACGATCCGACAATGATAGAAATCATTCCGACACGTTCGCCCCATTTAGAACTACCGTATTTTTTTAAGAAATATCCATTTGCAATAAAATCAGCAACGAAAATGAAAAGAGTGAAAATGACTTGAATAATCCAAAAAGAAGTTGTTAATTCGCCTCCATTTATACCGAAATGGTAAATCAAATATCCAGCCCAGACAGCTAGTATGCTAGGGATAATTGGATAAATAAAGGCGAGAAATGAAACAACGAAACAGGCAATGATACAAATTGTTAATAAAACAGTCACTTTATAGCTCCTTTTTAATATCTAGTTTATGTACAGCAACTTTTTTGACTTGATGTCCATCAAGTTCTAATACTTTAAATTGAAAACCAGCATATTCAATGGAATAGCCAGCTTCAATATTTAAGTCAACTGCTTGAGAGAGAAGCCATCCTCCGATTGTATCTAAATCACTATCATCAATATGTAGGCCAAACATATCATTTACTTCAGAAATAAGCACCTTTCCATCTAAAACAGTAAGCTTAGGTGTACGCTTTTCAATCATAGGTGATTCATCAGCATCGAATTCATCTTGAATTTCTCCAATGATTTCTTCAAGAATATCTTCCATCGTTAAAAGTCCGGCAGTACCACCATATTCATCCATAACGATTGCCATCTGAACGCGATTTTTTTGAAGGTGGACTAACGTTTTACGAATTGGAACTGTTTCAAATACAGTTAGAACAGGATGTATATAAGATTCAAGTGGTTTATAAATACCTTTCGTTTGATCATGGAATACTTCTTTCGTATTGATCATTCCAATGATATCATCTTTATCTTTTTCAATGATTGGATAGCGTGTATATTTTTCAGTAGCGACGATATCCATATTTTCTTCTAACGTATTTTCAGTAGACAAGCAAATCATTTCGGTACGAGGAACCATAATTTCTTTCGCAACTCGATCATCAAATTCAAAAATGTTATTTACATATTTATATTCGGTTTGGTTTATTTCACCGCTTTTAAAACTTTCACCTAAAATGAGTCGCAATTCCTCTTCAGAATGAGCAAGTTCACTTTCTTTCGCAGGTTCTAATCCGAGTAGTTTTGTGAAAAATATAGCTGTACTATTGAGTAGCCAAATGAATGGGTACATAATTTTATCAAATAAAATAAGCGGTCTTGCAAATTTGAGTGTGATTGCTTCTGCTTTTTGAATTGCGAAAGACTTTGGAACTAATTCACCTAATACAACGTGGAAAAATGTAATAACACTAAAAGCAATAACAAAAGATAAAGTGTTAGCCATTGTTCCAGTAATATTAATTTTTTCAAAGAGCGGTCGTAGTATATGTTCCACAGTCGGTTCACCAAGCCAACCAAGCCCTAAAGAAGTGATTGTAATTCCGAGCTGACAAGCTGATAAATAAACATCTAAATTAGATAGGACGCTTCTTGCAGCTAAAGCTTGTTTATTACCTTCATTTGCAAGTTGGTCAATTCGACTTTTTCGTACTTTTACAACAGCGAATTCTGATGCAACGAAAAAGCCAGAAATAAGAATAAGTACAAAGATGAGAAAAATATTTAATATGTCCAAGCGTGTTCTCCATTCCAAGGTTTGGAATAAAGATGTCACCTCCTGCAATTATGTTATACTTTTATAATAAATCCAAATGAAAAGAATAGTCAAAGGAAAAGGGTAAATATTGGTATGTTTCTGTAATAGTTTTTGAATTTGCTGTTATTTTGTCCGCTATACAAAAGGAATAACCCCCTACTTTTAGATTATAGAGGGTTATTTTAAATTAAGGTTTTGGAACACTTCTCGTTAAAGTGTATGACTGTTGCTTGGAGTAGTTTGTGGTCCATAGTGTTTGAAGGAAAGAAAGTATGCTATATGGGATATAGAGTAGTAATAAGCTGATTGTAACAATTATAGGTGAATTTCCGCCAAATTGAACGATAAATTGTAACAGTCCATTTGCATGAAAAACGCATTCCATAAAAACGAATGAAAGAATAATGGAACCTAAAATTGATTTATGATTTGAAGTAAGCGCTAAAAACAATGTGTCTACAAGAAAAGAATCATGTTTTATTTCATATTCATTTGTGTTTTTTAAGAAAGGAATCCATTTTTTTACTGCTTGCATAACGATAATCATGGAAGTACTACATACGATGATAAATGATGAGTAGTAAGGAAGGTTTATAAATTGTGCGATGTATAGAAGTAGTAATAAGACTGAACATTGTAATACTACAGTGCAAAAAGAGTAAGGTATCCATTTCAATACAGTAGTAAACTTTTTAAACGAGTTAGGTACCTTGAAAAATAAATGGCCGATACCCAAACTTATGAAAAATCCGATCGCAAGGGTAAAAGTAAAACGAACAATCGATATAAAATATATTTCCCATATGTAAGGGAATAATGGTGTTGAATGATTAGAAGTATGTATCATTTGGTTTGCTGAGAAAAAGATAGATTCATGCATCCAATCAACCTTTGGAATTGATATAGAAGAAAGCTGTGCGAAGTTTTGAAAAATGCTAATAAATCCATTTTGATAAGAGTAATTGTGTGTAATAAACAGAGCTGGAATAGGACTTATGGCAAAAATAAAAATAACACCAATTATAAATTTACATATATGTGAGCGTAATAAGGACATATAACCACCTACTCTTAGAATATTCAGAAAATTCTTATTCTTATTTTAGCTTTTTTTGAAAGAAGTTACAATATATTTTTCATTTAGTAATTCAGAGAGAAGATTTGATAGCAAAAATATACAAGTGAAGGATTCATGAATAAATTATGACAAGAAAATGAATAATTTTCAGAAAAATAAAATAAATTATTTATTTTTTTCTGAAAATATAATATAGTTATGGCACAGAAAGTATTTTAACATAAGGA
>Ga0102589_1003032_pt1 | contig 18016 bp, 14 predicted proteins | sample AraplaMF_Col_mLB_FD_76858 | JGI IMG/M metagenome (GOLD analysis project Ga0102589, IMG submission 76858) | Arabidopsis root microbial communities from the University of North Carolina, USA - plate scrape MF_Col_mLB | ecosystem: Host-associated > Plants > Roots > Endosphere | place: USA... | reverse complement strand
TTTCGATCTATCGCCACATCGTCACCTCCAAAAATGACCAATTGGATAATATAGTCAATCAGTACATCTTTGATATTACCACACGCTTACATTCTATACAAGTTCTCTTTTTTATTATTTCCAGTATAAAAAAATTCCAGTCAATGTATATCATACTGTTCATAGTTTATCAGAAGAAAAGGAGAAAGGAAAAGATGTTCTTCACATATAATTTTTATAAATACCTTTTTCTTATTTCAGCGTAGAAAGCGTAATTTTATCTAAACTAGAATTCCATATGTCTTCTCTTTTCCTTTCACTCTAACAATCTTCTTCTACAGTTAAACCTTACTTAGCAACAACAAAATTCCTCTTTTTCTAATAACCACATAAAAAAACAAGAAAATCCTTACAATTAATAGTAAGATAGACAGTAGACAGATTTATAAAAATAGTGGAGGCTTTTTCAGTCATGATGCGTGCACTTCGTTTAAATATAAAGCAAGCTTTTTGTAGCCGGGTTTCTTTAATTATTATGTTTAGTGGATTAGCTCTGATTTCTATTTATCATTATTATTATGTAATTCGTTATTTAGGAGACGCAACGGACGGGACTATGGCAACTGCTTTTAAATGGATCGGGTTTCGTGATAATGAAATGGATGTTTATTTATTATTACTGCCTGTTATTGCAAGTTTACCATTTAGTACAAGTTACAATTCCGATAAATCAGATGGTTTCAAATCTTTTATAAGTAAGGAAATTTCCCTATTCTCGTATTCCTTTACAAAATATATCGTTACATTTTTCTGCGGTGGATTTCTTTATACTTTACCGTTCATTTTTTCGTTATTGCTTTGCAAATTAACAATTCCAAATGGACATCCAATCGTCAGTACGAGTATGTTAAGCAGTAACGGTGAATTCTCAGAGTTATATTTCTCTTCTCCCATCACCTATATTTCTCTATATATTGGGATTAACTTTTTATTCGCTGGTTTAATGGCGATCTTAGGTTTAGCAGCGTCCACATGGTCACAGAAAGATTACATGGCATTTCTATTTCCATTTGCAGTTACTTCTATTCCTTTAGTCCTGCTAAGTACAGTATTCCCTACAATAGGCGGAGCACCTATTCACTTATATGATCCGAAACAACCATTAGACGGGATGTCACCATACATCTTAATCATTCAATGTACATTTTTCTTCCTTGTCAGCTTATTCATGTATATAAAAGGGATACAACGGGACAAAAAAAGATATATGAGAAGACTTCAAAAACGAGATCGATGTAGAAAAGCTTTTCAAGTAATTTCAGACTAAGTAATTAAAACGAATAAGAGCGTAATTCCCTATGTGAGATGGGAATTACGCTCTTATTCGTTTACATGTATCAAATGCATACTTTCACTACTCTTCTTTTACGGTGTCCCAGCCAATCCCCACAAAATAACAACCGCCGCAAAATAAATTGCTTTAATAGCTACCACTAAACATAATGAAATAATTGCATATTTACTTAATTCTCTTCTCGCACCTATTAAAGTAAAAATAACCGCCAAACTAAACGTTACATAAGAAGTTGCTGTATTTATTAAGTAATACATACTATCTAGATTCTGTGTAAGCCCTGTTATATCGGCTACAAACTGAAGCATGACGATTGTACTAAAAAAAACCGCCAGCTGATTCATTAATTTCCCATTTATTCGTGCTTGCATCGTTGACCTCCTCAAAAAAAACTAAATATTCGATTAATTTTATCATAAATTTTATAAAAAGGGGGATCTATATATAATCTCGAGTGATTCATTATATTCTCTTTTTAAATAAAATAATCACTGCTAAAGCCATAGAAAATCAGCAATTTAAATATAGTTAAATATTTACAATATTGTAAATTTATTATTTTCTAGTTATGATTTGCATATGGATAAACATAAATAGTCCACATTACATTGGAAAGGGGCGTTTTGATCATGCAACCTAAAATTCATACTTGGAAAAGTTATATGTTTTTAACCTTTAGCCTATTCAGTACTATTTTAATGTTTTCACTTGTTCCTGTCTTAGATCGATTTGGTCCCAATACAGTTACTCCTATGACGTACGCAATATTATGCGGAACTATTTTATCTATAATAATGGCTATCATTTCATTTATTAGTCCTTCTGAAAAGAAAGTATTACCTATTATAGCTTTAGTGGTCACTCTTTTGAATATTTTACTTATTGGCTCTGTTCTCTTATTTGGCTACCTATTTACTAAATAAGCATATAACATTAGCAATTGGAGGCATTTCATTATGCAGACTAAAAAGAACGCTTAGATACCTAAGCGTTCTCCTACTTTAAGAAGCCTTCTTCAAATCAATTTGAGCAAGTACTGGATCATGGTCACTTACACGCCCATGTTCTTTCATAATGTTTGAGTTTAAGTGTACTGGGTCTACAATTGTGTGCGGTGCGATGTTATTTGTTACTAAAATATGATCTAACACTTGTGCGTTACCTTCATGAATGTACGTGTAGCGATTCTCTTTCGGCACTGTGTTTAACATATCTTTTAATATCGTTCCTTGCAGTGCTTCTAGTGGTTTAGAGAACTCGAAATCGTTCATATCACCTAATACAACAACTGGTGCATTCGTATTCTTTTTCTGAATACCTTGTACGAATTGATTCACTTCTTGTGCTAATTGAACTCGTTTTTCTTCACTCTTTAATACGAGCGGCTGCACTTTTCCAAATGGTGTTGCATCTCCTAGTTTTGAGTTTAAGTGATTTGCGATGACAACAACGTTTTGTCCTTGGAATGTAAATTCTGCAGCTAACGGTTTACGTGTACTTTCAAATAAAGGATTTTCATCTCCAATACGAACTACATTTTTATCTAGTAACTTCGGTACTGTCGCTAATTTCACACGAGATGGGTTATAGAAGAAACCGACGCGAATATTCGCTCCAGGTGCCCCGCCGTCTTGATTGTTGTTCGGCGCAATTTCTACATACTCATACTTCGGTCCACGAATTTCTAATACAGCATCAATGATACGTTTTGCACTTAAAGATGCATCTGTTGTACCGTCATTGATTGCTCCATTATTATCTTGCATTTCCTCTACACCGATAATATCTGGCATTTTTAAATTATATTTAATAGAATACGCTAACGCTTTTACTTTTTCATCTGTTGTTTCTTTTTTGTTAGCTGAGAAGTTTTCAATATTATATGTAGCAACTGTTAACTTATCAAGACGCGGCTGAATATTTGCCCCTACTTGCTTAAATCCGCCGTCCACTACAGATGGCAATTCCGTTACTGGCGAAATGCGGAACGAACCGTAGTCATACCCTACTACTCCTGTTATATCTCCAGTGAACGTATCGCCTACTTTCGCGACATAATCACGAGGTACTTTTACAGAAAGGCGCTCTGGATTTAATTGCTCTTTATCTAATAAAGGCGTACCATACTTCGTTACTACTTTATCTCCACCATTTTTTACTGTTACATATAAATTACCGTTTTTCTGCGGAGCGATAATTTTTGGCGTTGGCATCGTAACGCGCATACCTTCTACACTTTCATAAAAATCGATTGCATCTTCACTTGGATCAAATAAACTGAATGCATCATTATCGATAATTTGATCAGGGATTTTCACACCGTTTTCTCCTAATACAATCGGCGCTGGTAAAGGTTGATCTTTTGCGATTACAGCAACGCGACTCGCCTTAATTTCCGTCGTCGTTAAGTCTGTTTCAAATCGCTCTGCATATCCAGGTCCAACATATTCTTCTACTTCTCCATCAACTTGGACAAGATCTCCTACTGCTACATTCGTATCTTTTTTGTATACGTAAATACCTTCAGAAGTAGCTGGATCTTCATCTGGCTGATTATCTTCTACATAAAAACCATTTTTATCTAGAGCTGTTACAACACCTTCTACATTTCGTACTTTTTTTCCATTGTAAGGAGAAATATGTGATTCCCCTTGAATATCATGGATACGAACTTGTTCATTTGTGACGATTATAAATGAAAATGTTGAAACCGCTGAAGGAGTAAGCCCTTCTTTTTCTGCGATTGCTTTCACTACACTATTTTCATTCATTATAATTTGTCCGTTATAACGAACGCTTTTATTTGTAGGATTAGAACCATCTAACGTATAGTAGATTGTTGCTCCTTCTGTGCCCGTTGTTAATGTTACCGCTGTTCCTTTCGCAACTTCCCCGCCACCAGGCGAAGCTACTACATCGCTAACACGGTTTTGTTCTTCCCCTTGAAACTTATGAGCTGTTACCGATTTTAAACCGGGGCTACCAAAATATAATTCAAGCGTCCCTGTTAGCTGAACTTTCTTTCCGATATTTTCAGGATGATCTTTCACGTTTACAGCTGATCTCACATCGCCTTTTGGCAACTGAACAGGCATGATCTTGTCTGGATTCGTTTCGTTTGGCGAATCAGCAATTGCCACGTTTGTATCATCAAACTTAGCCGGATCTTTCGTGTATTTAGAAGGACTCTGCGTATACCCAACGATATATCCTTCCACTATCCCCTTCGTTTTCCCTTGCTGCTTAAATACTTGAATTGCTTTCTCTACTGACATAGAAGTAGTTTCTTCCGCCTGCGCTAAAGTTCCAGTAAATGAAAGCAATAGCAATAATGATAAAAAGATACTTAACAATTTCTTCACAGCCATTTTCCTCTCCCTAATTCATATTTTCTCAGCATTTCTATCATATCAAATGATTCGTTATATAGAACTATATTTCGACAAATTTTACACAAAATTTATTTAATTTACAAGTTTTCAAACTATAACACAAAATAACTTATATAGGTTTATTAACTAACAGGTATCTTATTTAATAAACAAACCGCCTTCAATCTAATTGAGGGCGGTTTGTTTGGAATATTTTAATTTGCGACTAATTCAGTCTCCATTACTTTCTCTAAATGAGTTAGCACACACTTTGCAGCTCTCTCACCCTGTTCAATACAATCCGGAAGACCAGCACCAGCATAGGAGCTACCTGCCAAATACACACCTGGCAACTCGCTTTCCATAAATGTTGTGAGCTTCTTCATTCGGTCTTTATGGCCTACTGTATATTGAGGCATCGCTTCTTTCCAGCGGCTTACAATTGTAAACTCTGGATCCTCTGTAATATCCATTGTCTTTTGTAAGTCCTCTAATACAAGCTGCACAATTTCTTCGTCCGTTTGTTCAACAATCGCTTCATCACCTGGGCGTCCGACGTAACAACGAAGAAGCGTTTTTCCTTCTGGCGTTGTATGTGGCCATTTTTTATGTGTCCACGTACACGCCGTAATCGTGTAATCACTATTTCTTGATACGACAAATCCGGTACCATCAATATCGCGCTGAATGGCAGACTTCGAGAAAGCAAGTGCCACGTTTGCAACGGATGTAGATGGAATGTTACGGAAGAAACGAAACTGCTTATACTGTGCAAACATAGATGGCAATACTTTATGTGGTGCTGCAACTACAATCGCGTCTGCTTCCATTTCTTTTCCGTTACTAAGAGTAATCGTATAGCCATCACCAAGTTTCGCAACTTTCTCAATACGCGTTCCTTTTATTACCATATCATTAGGAATCTTCACTTCAAGAGATTCTACTATAGATTCTAAACCGGTTTTCACAGTTTTAAAGATTCCTTTTTTCACTTCAGCCTTCTCTTGCTTCGGAGCGAGCGTACGCATACCGAGTGAAATACTACGGTGCTCCTGTTCGATTTGATAAATTTGAGGGAATGTTGACATTAAACTCATTTCATCAATATCCCCTGCATATATACCAGATAATAATGGCTCAATTAAATTTTCAACGACTTCATTTCCGAGGCGATGTCTGAAAAACTGCCCGAGTGATTGATCAGAAACTGGTTTTGACCTTGGCATTAATAAGTCAAAACCAGCTCTTAATTTACCAATTGGGGAGAACAATCCGGAAAATAGAAACGGCGTAATTTGCGTTGGAATTCCCATCATTGATCCGCTCGGCATTTTATGTAACCGATTATTTACAAGGATAAATGATTGACCGGCCTTATTATTTACAAGTTCATCGCCCAGTCCTAATTCTTTCACTAATTTAGCTGCACTCTCTTTTCTTGCTAAGAAAGAATCAGGGCCACGTTCAATTGTAAATCCATCTTTTTGAACGGTTTGAATTTTCCCGCCAAGTTTACCAGACGCTTCTATAAGCAATGTATCTATCGGCAAGTTTTTTTCGCGAATTTCTTTTTGTAAGTAATACGCTGTCGATAAGCCTGTAATACCACCGCCGACGATCACAACTTTTTTCCTCAAGTAAGCTCCCCCTTTCTTCCTACAATGCAGATTCTTTTTTCTTTAATACAACATCTGCTAAACAGTCAATAAATGCATCCGATGCGTTTGGCATTTCTGGACGATAATATTTTGCGCCAATTTCATCCGTTACAACTTTACACTCAAAGTCATTGTCATATAAAACTTCTAAATGTTCCGCAACAAATCCAACTGGTGCATATACGAATGAACTGTAGCCGTACTTTTCATTTAATTCTCTCGTTAAATCTTGTACATCTGGACCAATCCAAGGATCTGGTGTATTTCCGGCACTTTGCCAGCCAACTGCATAATTTGCTACTTCAGCGCCTCTTGCAATATAGTCAGCTGTTTCATTTAATTGATCTGGATATGGATCGCCCAGTGCGATAATTTTCTCTGGTAAGCTATGTGCAGATACAATTAACACAGCTTTGTCACGTTCTGCTTCTGACATACCGTTATATATACCTTTCACTGCATCGACCCAATACTGAATAAATTTCGGTTCTTTATACCAGCTATCGATGCCGTGAATTGTTAAGTTTCCAAGTTTTTCTGCTTCTTCTTGCGCTCGTCCTACATACGACTTCACGCTAAAAGTAGAATAATGAGGGGCAAGAACGAGTGCAATTGCATCTTCTATTCCATCTTTATGCATAGCTTGTACTGCATCTTCAATGAACGGTTCGATATGTTTTAAGCCAAGATACATGTGGTACTCTACTTCATCTTGCACTTCATTTAAACGCGTCTCTAACTTTTTAGCTTGCTCTAATGTAATAGTAGCTAAAGGAGAAATACCACCAATTGCACGGTAACGCTCTGTTAAATCTTCTAGCATTTCAGGACTTGGCTTTCTTCCTCTGCGAATATGTGTATAGTAACGTTCAATATCTTCTTCTTTATACGGCGTTCCGTATGCCATTACAAGCAAACCAATTTTCTTTTTCATACAGCCAATCTCCTTTACTTCGCTAACTGTTCTTTAGAGTATTCATGAATAAATGTAGTTAAGCGTTTTAATGTATCTGGATTTACTTCTGGGAATACACCGTGACCTAAGTTAAAGATATAACCTGGCTCTTTCATCCCTTGATCTAAAATACCTTTTACATGTTCTTCAATAACAGACCATGGTGCTAGTAAGAACGAAGGGTCCATATTTCCTTGTACCGCCTTGTGAACACCACGTGCGCGTGCTTCTTCGATCGGTAAGCGCCAATCTAAACCTACTACATCAAGAGGTAAGTCGTGCCATTCATTCACTAAATGTGCAGCACCTACGCCGTGCATAATCATTGGAACACCCATCTTACGAACTTCTGCAAAAATACGCTCCATCGCTGGTTTAATAAATATACGGTAATCCGCTACATTTACTGTTCCAACCCAAGAATCGAAAATTTGAACCGCTTTTGCTCCTGCGTTAATTTGCGCTTTTAAATATGTAATAACCATATCTGCAAGTTTATCCATTAATGCGAACCAAGCTTTCGGCTCTGCATACATGAACGCTTTCGTATTATGGTAGTTACGAGAAGGACCGCCTTCAATCATATAGCTCGCTAACGTAAATGGAGCTCCTGAAAAACCGATTAACGGTACATCTAACATTTCTGTCGTTAATAAACGAATTGTATCTAGTATGTAAGGTACGTCATCTTCTGGATTGATTTCCCCTAATTTTTCTACATCTTGTAAAGAACGGATTGGATTATCGATTACTGGACCAATACCAGATTTAATTTCCACATCAACACCAATTGCAGGTAGTGGTGACATAATATCTTTATAAAGAATTGCTGCGTCTACGTTATATTGATCAACTGGCAACTTTGTAACATAAGCGCATAATTCTGGATTATGTGTAATTTCAAATAAAGAATGTTTCTCTTTTATCTTTCTATATTCCGGCTGTGAACGACCTGCTTGACGCATATACCATGCTGGTACATACTCTGTACGTTCCCCCCTACATGCTTTTAAAAATGTCTCATTTATAGTTCTTACCAAGACCCTAGCTCCCTTCCTTACCAACACTTTTTCTTTAAATACGCTCTATTCCGATATTTATCTTTTTTTACTATACAGCTTGTAAAAACAAAATGCATAGCATTATGTACGTTGTTCATGAAATTGACACAAATGTTCGTAAAACCGCTTACTATTTTCACAACATTCTTATTATAGCACAGAGAAAAACTACGGTTTAGCTACTTTTGACTTTTCTCCTTCACGGTTCGTTTGTGTGTTAAATGGCACAACGTAAAAACTTGGTTTTGAGAATATGTTAATAAACTTTTCCTCATATTTCCCAGCTCCTTTTACCGTCCCAACATGAGTATGAATTCCTTTTTCAACTTTATAAATCCGGTACATAATTCGCTCATCAGGAAGCGGCGTCCAGCTTAGTTTCATCGTAAATAAACCGAAAGGACTAAATGCCAGTTTTGCCTCCACGTTTTTAATCTTATCTAAACGAATTGGCAGTCCAATTGTTTCAACACCTTTTGGCCTATGAAAACTCGCTTTATCTTGTATGTTTGCTTTCGTTAAAATCTTTTTAAATAACATCGTTGCAGATGCATTTCCATCTTGTAATTGATGCTCTTTATCAGTGCGGTCATAACCAATCCAAACTGCCCCTACTAAATTCGGTGTATATCCAACAAACCACATATCGCGCGCACCATGATCATCATTCGGCAAGGAAGTTGTGCCTGTCTTTCCAGCTAAAGCACCATTATATACACCGGCTTTCGCCGTACCTTCTTTCACAACTCCTTCCAGCATCTTTGTCATGTACCATGCCGTTTGCTTTGAAAAGACTTTCGTTTCATCTTTTGATGATTCTCCAATAACTGCACCGTGTCTATTTAACACTTTATCAATAACGTGCGGTTCAATAATATTCCCGTTCGCTAAAAAAGAGCGGTACATTTTAACAAGATCAAATGGAGAAACACCATTTTTAAGCCCTCCAAGTGCCGTGCTTAAACCTGAGTCCGCAATATGAACATTTCCTTTCTCTAAATATTGCTTTCCCTCATCTACCCCTAATTCATTTAATAAAGAAACAGCTGGCACGTTTGCTGATTCTAATACCGCATCATACATCGTCATCTCTTTCGTATACTGATGATTATAATTTCGAGGTTCATAGCCTTCAAACGAACTTTTTTCATTCGTTAATAAAGAATATGGATTATATTTTTTCGTCTCAAGTGCTGGTCCATATACGATAAGCGGCTTTAAAACAGAACCAGGCTGCCTTTTTGCAAAAACACGATTAAGCCCTCTCGGAACATACTCTCTTCCGCCAATTGCTGCTTTAATTCCGCCAGTTTGATTATCCATTAATAAAAATGCACCTTGCGCCCCGTTTTCTTTACCAGGGAAATTTCTCGCATCTTGAAACTGGTTATATGCTACCTTTTGAATTTTTTCATCCATCGGTACAACAAACGTATACCCTCCGCGAAGCACTTCTTGATGAGACAAACCGTATAAACGTGCTGCTTCATCTATAACCATATCGATATACGGCATATATGCAAGTTCACGTTCATCTGAATTTTTATAAAGAGCGATTGTTTTCCCCTGGTAACGAACACTATCTTCCGCTGTTAAATAGCCTTGTTTATGCATAAGTGACAAAACAAGATCACGGCGTTCCTTACTCTTCTCAGGGGATAAGTACGGTGAATAGCCATTTGGCGCTTTCGGAAGCCCTGCAAGCATAGCCCCCTCTTCTACTGTTAAATCTGCTACATTTTTATTAAAATACAACTTTGCCGCCGCTTGAATTCCATATGCCCCATGGCCAAAATAAATATGGTTCATATACATTTCAAGAATTTGCTGCTTCGTATATTTTTGCTCTAATTGAAGAGAAATTGCGACCTCTTTCAATTTGCGTGTAAATGTTTTTTCACGAGTTAAAAAGACGTTTTTAGCTAATTGCTGCGTAATTGTACTACCGCCTTCTATCTTCTCTCCAGCTAACGCGTCTTTATAAAGCGCCCGAAATATAGAAGGATAATCAATTCCTTGATGCTCATAAAAACGAGAATCCTCCACAGCAACAAATGCTTGCTGCACGTACTTTGGAATTTCTTCGATCGGCACGAGCTCTCTATTTTCTACATATAATTTCGTAATTTCTTTTCCTTTCTGGTCAACGATACGTGATGAAGAGTGGAAAACAAGCTGCTTTTCATCCATCATATAGCCACCAGCTAACACAATAAGTTTATAAAGTACAATTGCTACTACAAACGTTGCTAACCCGCCCAATAAAGTCCACTTTGCTTTCTTCATACATCGGCCTTCTTTCCAAATGATGGTACATTTATTATTTGAAAAAGAAGTATCTTTATGTATATAATCTTCGAAGTTTTTTAAGAGAATTGATATAATAGAGACAAACCATAAAGGGGGCATTAAAATGAAGGCTATTATTTCATACGAAACACCTCTAGAACAAGCACATTTCACTGCAAAAAATAACGAAAAAGATATGTTTTATAAAGAAAATACTGAAGAATCTGTAGAATCCGCACTTCAGTATGACGTATTAGACGCTGTTGGAGAATTTAAAGGACAACCTGGCTACATCGTTTGTAACAACATTTCTGTAACAGACGAAGGTCGTCCTGTATTTGAAAACCGCTTTAAAAACCGCGCAGGCCTTATCGAAAACGAACCTGGTTTCCAAGCAATCCGCGTTCTTCGCCCATTAAGTAACGATACATATGTCATTTTAACAATGTGGGAAACTGAGCAAAACTTTAAAGACTGGACAGAATCACGTTCATTCGAAAACGCTCATAAAAAACGTCCTGCACAAGCAGAGGGACAAGCTCCGGCGCATCCACATGCAGAACAGCAAAAAAGTATTTTCTCTCGTCCGTCATTTGTGACTACTTTTGATGTTTTAGTTTAATTAAAAAGTAGTACAACACCGGCAGTATGTGAAATTATATCGGCGATTTTTCGAATATATCGGCGCAACTCGAAATATATCAGCGATTTTTGAAATATATCGGCGCAACTCAAATTATATCAGCGATTTTTTGAATATATCGACTTATCGACAAATGACGACACAAAAAAGGAAACACCATTACACACCGGTGTTTCCTTTTTCTTTATACCCATTATATATGCGAAGCGCGTCTCCTTTTTGCATGTGCTTCACTTTATACCTCTGCCCCGCTACTGATACGGCAGCTGTACATAACTCATCTTTCTTTTGAAAATGCGACTGACTGTATCCTACTGCTTGAACATGCCTTCTTCTCATGATTCCTGTATATTTCGCAAGGCCTCGGTACACCATTACTAACTGATTTTCTCGTATCATATAACCACTACTTGTATACCTAGCATATGCAAGTAACGTAAATACGATAAATAGTGGTATCAGAGTGAACAACGCGATATTTTGTTTAAAATATATACTCGCACCGATGATCGGCAGTGCAAGCACGGCACTTGTAATCCAGCCCATTATTATGTAACGGCGCAATGCAGCCTTCGGTAAATGAATGATTTCCTCTTCCATTTCATACGGCAACTGTAAATATGTAAGTAACTGCTGTACATCTCTCTTCTTCATAAAAGGATGTAGCATCACTTCATTCCCTGCTGCTTCTATACTTTGAATGACTTCTACTTCGACAGAGCAATAACCGAAAGGCTGACGAAGCATTCCTTCTTTCACAGTAATCGCTTGAATGCGGTGCAATTTTAACACAAACTCTTTCTTATCAAACAATCCTTGCACGATACGAACTTCATTTCCGTTTCGCTCAATTTTAAAGTTCGCATACTTTAACGCATAGCCAGCTGTTGAAATAACCCACGAAATTGCCATTAAAATCGCAGCCATAACGATTAATTCATATACACCGTTATCCATCACATACGCTTCTACTTTATTAATGAGCCACTTTGGAAGAAATTGATTAAACTCTGTGTAAATAAGAAGTAATCCAGAAAACACTAATCCGAATCTACCAGACGTAATGGAAGCTACTAAAATCTCTTTCATCGTTAACTGATAAATCGTCTTACTTTCTTCTGCCATGGGTACTTCTTCACTCGCAGCGCTTCTTTTTTTATTTAATAAGGCAATCAGTTCCTTCGCTTCATCTTCTTTAATACCAGCTAACATCACTTCCGGCTCACTACCGCCGCCCGCTACTTCTATATTTAATTTTGTAAGTCCAAGCATTTGATAAATGATATTAGAAGATGTACTAATGTTTTGTACACGGTCTTTATTTAAATAACTTTCCTTCTTTACAAAGACACCGTGCTTTATATGTACAATATTATTTTCAACCCAGTACACTTTGAAATACCATTTTACAGCCGAAAAAATAGCCATAATAAATAATACAAACAAAAGCACAAGATGCAATGCATACCAAGGTTTTACTTCACCATCTGATCGAAATAAAACAAGAAAAATAAAAGGCAACAAAGTCGCAATTCGAATACCTAATAAAATCGTAATCGGATGTTGCCTCTTATACATCCTCATCACTCACTTTCGCAAGCTCTCCAATTTGTCTTTTCAACTGCTCTGCTTCTTCTTTCGTTAAACCTGGAATACTATGAGAAGTTGCCGCTGTTGAAATATGTAATTCTGCTAAATTATACTTTCTCATAATTGGTCCTTGCTCAATCGTTACGTGCTGCACGCGAATCATCGGAATAAGTACGCGTTTTATAACGAACATTCCCTTTTGAATCTCAATCTCTTCTTCATTTAATCTGTAACTATAATAACGTTGACGTAAATTTGGAAATACAAAATAGTCGAGTGGTATGTATATAACTGCTCCTGTCACTAACAATCCAAACAACCAGCCCCACCAGTTAAAGTTAATCATAAAAAAGAAATACGCAATTACGACTGCTAATATAACCACTGCCCCAATGAAAGCGTGAATTCTCCACACTTTCAGCATATTAGAATGAATCTCCCTTTCTAACGGCTGCATCTCATCACTCCAATTATATGAATTTATTAATTATATATTAGTTGTTATATACAGTTTTGTAAAATTATAGTTATCACATCGTATCGAGCATTTCTTTAAAATTCCCCTCATTAATGGAATACACCTGAAACTGAATATAATCTATTTCATTCGTATTAGGACGGGCATATGGCAAAATGTTGAAATTAGAAGCTGCTCTTCCTAACATATCCGTAACCATAAGCGCAACATCTATATACTCAAAATCTATACGAAATGCTACTGCTTCTCCCCTAAATTCATAATCTTTAATCGCGTCATAAGACTTATTCGCACTAATTAACGTCACTTTTAGTAGTTGGTTTAAATTTTCTGGTTTGAAATTAATCATTTATACAACTCCTTTTTCAATAAAACACTATGAAAATAGTGTAATCTTTTGCTTTCATAGCTTCACACATTCATTATATTAAAAATAAAGCTAGTTTTTTATATATTTTTTGATATAATTACTTACGGGAAACGGGAAGAATTTTGTCTTCCCTTGTGTTTTTTATTTGCATCTAGTACTTTTGCTAGATGCCTTTTTTTATGCTAAAAAAGGTACCCTCAAATAGTTTGAGGATACCTTTTCCATCGATTTAGTGCAGTTCAATAATTGTACCATCTTCGAATACTTTGAATACTCCAGTAAATCCTGATCCAGCTGCGCCTTCTATTTTATATGTCGTACGCACTCTAATTTTATAATATTTCTTTCCATTTTCTACTTGCGTATCTTCTAGCGTATAATCATATTCTTCTTTATATTCATTTTTGATATATTCTTTAGCTTTATCAAAAGTAAACGCATCTTGATTCTTTCCTGTCTCTACCTTTTTATTATTTTCTGTCGTTACGTTTTGAGTCTTATCTGCCTCTACTTTTTTATTATTTTCTGTCGTTACGTTTTGAGTCTTGTCTGCTTCTACTTTTTTATTATTTTCTGTTGCTACTTTTTGAGTCTTGTCTGCTTCTACCTTTTTATTATTCTCTGTTGCTACTTTTTGAGTCTTGTCTGCTTCTACCTTTTTATTATTCTCTGTCGCTACCTTTTGAGCCGGTGCTGTATTCGTTTTTTCTGTTTTCGTTGCTACCGCTACATTCTTTGCATTTTTTTCTTCTTCACCAATTTTCGTGATTAATCCTGCGGCTTTTTTATTATATTCTTCAAGGCTCTTGTTATCTTTTGTTTCTGAAACTAGCTTCGTTAATAACTCTTTCGCTTCTGAATAATTTTTCTTGCCAATTAGCTCTTCGCTTTTCACCAGTTGTTCACTATATTTCTTTTTTGTTTCTAAAATAGCTAGTAACGCTGTTCGTTCTTCCTTTGCTTGTTTTACAAGCGTAGTATTTCCATTCTTCATGTTCTCTACGTTTTCAAATGACTTGATTGATTCTTCTACCTTTGTTTCTTCTTTTAACTTCACTGCTTCAATCATTACTTTCGTTTGTTCTACAAACACTTTTGCATCTGAATCATCTTTTTTCTCATCTAATGCTCGTTCAAATGATGATAAAGCATTTTTATATTCTTTATTCGTTAACGCGGTCTTCCCTTCATCCATTGCTTTGTCAAAATCTCCATTACTACATCCAGCTAGCATTAAAAACGTAAGTCCAATTACCGTTAATAACTTTCTCATTTTCTCTCCCCCTATATTTCCCTAAAATAATAACGTCATATGTATAAAAGTCTGTGTAGTAATTAGACCGAAAGTAAATATGTACTACATTGTGTGTGGGAAAGGAAGTACATTTCATTTACTATCATTACTTAAAACTCCTAAATAGTTGGTATTCTTCTTTTTTAAGACAGAAAGGAATTTTAATAATATGCACAAAGCTCTCACTCAGGCTCTTTACTACACACACTCTTATACACATAGAAAAATCATTTTTCGTTTATAGCTTGCTATTTCTTCAATTTTATATATTCTCAGTTGGTTTGAAATACAATCCATAATCCGTAACATACCGAAAGACAAAAGAAAACAAACCGTAATATAAGTTACGATTTGTAACTCTTCTGTAACACAAATGTAACATAAGGTTTTTGAATATACAATAGTTTTTTTACATTATTTTCCCCTATCTACATTTTCAGGCGACAATAAGATTCCAATCTTTAGTGTAGAAAAAGGTTCTTCATAAAAGCGTGTAGGGGATCCCGCCCCATTGACATCAAGTTGACAAATAAAAAGTATCCAAAAATGAGACATTTTACATCTCTAAGTGCAAATATACAAAGTTATTATTTTTTGGGTGTTATAAAATTCTTAAGTTGATGGATATGGGGTTACACCCATATACCAATCGCACATCTTTTTAGAGTAATACTATCAGTATCTACAAGTTTGATAGACCATTTTCATATACTTCAAAGTTTTTGCACCAGAACCAAAATGAGACCAAATTTAAATCCGCCATACAAATGACCATGCAGTCATCCAAAACTTAATGGAACATGGCATTGATCTTAAATTAAATGAGATACCACACTCTAAGCTTATGATCCAATGGATAATAGGCTTGTTTTATTATCGTTTTAGAGCCGCTTATCTCTCTATGAAAGCTGACCATATTATTGGGTTGCAGATTGATTCCACCTTGAAACTGTTCTCTTTTTTCTATAAAAAAACCCTTCAGGTTGTATTCTTCCCTTCACTTTATCGTGAAGTGTTTTTGAATACTTACCTAAAGGGCGTAATATCAATAGTAAACTTTTAATTTGTCTGCTACTCAGATTACAGTGTAATCAATAATCTAAATCTTTTTTATTATTTTATTCGCTGACGAGCGAGTAGAATTCCACCTAAAAGGAATAATACAATACCTCCAAGAATTGAACTCATTTCTGCTGATGTTCCTCCTGTGTTAGGAAGTAATGTTGGCTTATCATTTTCTGTAGTAGGTGGAACTTTTGAATCGCTATTTTTGTCTGGATTTGTGCTTGGATCTTTCGGATCTGTACTTGGATCTTTTGGATCTGTACTTGGATCTTTTGGATCTGTACTTGGATCTTTTGGATCTGTACTTGGATCTTTTGGATCTGTACTTGGATCTGTACTTGGATCTTTTGGATCTGTACTTGGATCTTTTGGATCTACATTTGGTTCGTCCTTGATTTTTGTATTTGTGATGTCATAACCATTTACTTCGGATTTGTATCCAGCTACTGGCTGTTCTTTCACTTCATACTTGTACGCTACTCCGTTTGCATCGTATGCTTGCAGGTTTTCAAACGTGTACTTCCAATTTGTTGCCACGCTTACTTCTTTCGTGTCAATTACTTGACCGTTTTGTAGTAAGTCTACTTTGATTGTGCTTGGACGATCTATTGCGTTGTTATCATCCCAGACTTTCTTACCACTGATTTCTGTTGTTTCTGTATTTTTGTAAGTGTTCGTAATTGTTGTTCCTTCTACTTTTATTTCATATCCATTTACTTTTACTTCATTTACTGTGTACGTGTACGCATTTCCTTGTTCATCGTACTTTGGTAAATCTTTAAAACTGAAAGTCCAGTTGCCTTCTTTATCAGCTGTATCAACTTTCACTTCTTTTGTTTGGAACTCTGTTCCATTTTGAAGTAATTGAACCGTAATACTTTCTGGACGTGTGTTGAACTTGTTGTTGTAATCTTCCCAGACTTTCTTACCACTCAGTTCTGTTGTTTCTGTATTTTTGTAAGTATTCGTAATCGTTGTTCCTTCTACTTTTGTTTCGTAGCCATCAACTTTTACTTCATTTACTGTGTACGTGTACGCATTTCCTTGTTCATCGTACTTTGGTAGATCTTTAAAGCTGAAAGTCCAGTTGCCTTCTTTATCAGCTTTTACTTCTTCTGTTTTGAACTCTTTACCATTTTGAAGCAATTGAACTGTGATGCTTTCTGGACGTGTGTTGAACTTGTTGTTGTAATCTTCCCAGATTTTCTTACCACTTACTTCTGTTGTTTCCATATTCTTGTAAGTGTTCGTAATCGTTGTTCCTTCTACTTTTGTTTCATAGTCTTTCACTTTTACTTCATTTACTGTGTACTTGAACTCATTTCCTTGTCCATCGTACTTTGGTAGATCTTTGAAGTCGAAACTCCAGTTACCATCCTTATCAGCCTTCACTTCTTTTGTTTGGAACTCTGTTCCATTTTGAAGTAATTGAACTGTGATGCCTTCTGGACGTGTGTTGAACTTATTGTTGTAGTCTTCCCAGACTTTCTTACCACTTACTTCTGTTGTTTCCGTATTCTTGTAAGTGTTCGTAATCGTTGTTCCTTCTACTTTTGTTTCATAGTCTTTCACTTTTACTTCATTTACTGTGTACTTGAACTCATTTCCTTGTCCATCGTACTTTGGTAGATCTTTAAAGCTGAAAGTCCAGTTGCCTTCTTTATCAGCTTTCACTTCTTCTGTTTTGAACTCTTTACCATTTTGAAGCAATTGAACCGTAATACTGTCTGGACGTTTACCGAACTTATTGTTGTAATCTTCCCAGACTTTCTTACCACTTACTTCTGTTGTTTCTGTATTTTTGTAAGTATTCGTAATCGTTGTTCCTTCTACTTTTGTTTCGTAGCCATCAACTTTTACTTCATTTACTGTGTACGTGTACGCATTTCCTTGTTCATCGTACTTTGGT
>Ga0102589_1003031_pt1 | contig 18017 bp, 17 predicted proteins | sample AraplaMF_Col_mLB_FD_76858 | JGI IMG/M metagenome (GOLD analysis project Ga0102589, IMG submission 76858) | Arabidopsis root microbial communities from the University of North Carolina, USA - plate scrape MF_Col_mLB | ecosystem: Host-associated > Plants > Roots > Endosphere | place: USA... | reverse complement strand
TAAGACTAGAGAAAAAAGAACAGATGGTCATGTTTTTAAATCGTCGTGGCTATTCTTCTTTTGTGCTTTGTCGTGATTGTGGAACAGTTGTACAATGTCCAAACTGCGACATCTCGCTAACATATCATCGAACAACAGAGAAATTAAAATGTCATTATTGCGGTTATGACGAGCGTGTTCCTCAAATATGTCCACAATGTCAGAGTGAGCATATACGTTATTTTGGTACGGGAACGCAAAAAGTCGAGGAAGAAATTTATAAGCTGTTCCCTGAAGCAAGGGTTCTCCGAATGGATGTTGATACAACAAAGCAAAAAGGTGCACATGAAGAAATTTTGCAGGCATTTGGGGAAGGACAGGCAGATATTTTGCTAGGTACGCAAATGATTGCTAAAGGTCTTGATTTTCCTAATATTACGCTTGTTGGTGTACTTAGTGCTGATACATCTCTGCATCTACCCGATTACCGTGCAGCGGAGCGTACATTCCAGTTATTAACGCAGGTTAGTGGTAGGGCTGGACGTCATGATAAGCATGGTGAGGTTATTATTCAATCATATACACCAGAGCATTATGCAATTGAATTGGCAAAAATTCAAGATTACGAGCCGTTTTACGAACGTGAAATGTTTTTACGCCGTCGCTCTAGCTATCCACCGTATTATTATGTAGCACTTATTCAAATATCCCATGAAGATGTCATGATGGCGGCAGAATATGCTGGACGTGCGGCAGATTGGCTAAAGGGGAATTTATCAGACCGAGTTGCTATTATTGGTCCAACAACTGCAAGCATTAGCCGTCTCCAAAATAGATATCGCTATCAATGTTTGATAAAATATAAAATTGAACCAAATCTGATTCCAGTATTACAGCGCCTTCTTGCGATGTATCGTGCGGAATGGATTAAACAGGGTATTTTAATGACGGTAGATTTAGATCCGTCAACTATATAAAATGATTCATCACCAGATTAGACATGACATTTTGTTAAAACGTATGTCATGTGGATAGGTTGATTGTAGTGTGGGCTGGCGACTCCTTGGGGGTCAGCAATCAGCCCGTAGCGGAAATCAGAGCATCCAAAATAATTAGAATGGATAAAAATAGCTAATCAACACTTGACCTTAAATATAGAAATGAGGAACATAACATGGCAATTAAAAAAGTTGTAGAACATCCAGCAAAGGTATTATCAACACCATGCGCGGAAGTAACAGAAATTAATGAAGAAATTATTACATTACTAGATGATTTATATGACACAATGGTTGAATACGATGGCGTTGGTATTGCAGCACCTCAAATAAATGTAGGATTACGTGTTGCAATTGTCGAGCTTGGCGAAGAACGAGATGTTTTAGAAATGATTAATCCAACTGTTATTGAAACGGATGGAGCTGAAGTAGATATTGAAGGCTGCTTAAGCTTCCCGGGATTATACGGTGAAGTTGAAAGACCTGATTATGTGAAGATTGAAGCATGTGACCGTGAAGGGCGTGTATATGAGCTAGAAGCTGGAGGCTTTGATGCACGAGCAATTTTACATGAAATCGACCATTTAGATGGCGTGCTATTTGATTCGAAAATCAAACGCATTTTAACTGAAGAAGAGCTTGAAGCAATGTACGCTGAAGAGGAGGAATAATATGACTTCAATAATTTTTATGGGGACACCTGATTTCTCTGTGCCAATTTTGCGTATGCTACATCATGAAGGTTATGATATTAAAGCTGTAGTTACACAACCAGATCGTCCAGTTGGGCGTAAGCGTGTGTTAACACCACCACCTGTTAAAGCAGCAGCGATGGAGTTAGGTTTACCTGTTATTCAACCTGAAAAGCTACGCGGTTCTGAGGAATTACAGCAAATTATTGATTTACAGCCTGACCTAGTCGTAACGGCTGCTTTTGGGCAAATTTTGCCGAAAGAATTGCTAGAGGCACCACCGCTTGGGTGTATTAACGTCCATGCGTCACTTTTACCGAAGTATCGTGGTGGGGCACCGATTCACCAAGCGGTTATTGATGGTGAAAAAGAGACGGGTGTAACGATTATGTATATGGCGCAAAAGCTAGATGCTGGTGATATCATTTCTCAAAAGGGAATCCCAATTGAAAGCGATGATTATACGGGTAGACTATTTGATAAGCTGAGTGCTGTGGGCAGCGAATTATTAAAAGATACACTTCCTTCTATTATAAATGGAACAAATAATCGTACCGTTCAGGATGAAGCACAAGTAACCTTTGCAAGCAATATTTCACGTGAGCAAGAACGTATCGATTGGACAAAAGATGCTACAACTTTATACAATCAAGTGCGTGGTCTTCATCCATGGCCAGTTGCCTATACAACATTTGAAGATGGCAACTTTAAAATTTGGTGGGCACAGGTTGGTAACACAAAGCATGATACTGTTCTTGGGACAGTCGTTTCGATTTCAAAGGATCATTTTGAAGTTGCTTCAGGAAATGGTACAACACTTGCCTTGTATGATGTACAACCAGCTGGTAAAAAACGCATGACAGCAGAGGAATATTTGCGTGGTACAGGTTCTAAATTACAGATTGGGGACCAATTTAAATGAGTAAAAAAAGTGTAGTAATTTGGGATGGAAATGTACGTGACGCCGCACTTTCTATTCTGTTAGCAGTAGATAAAAATCAAGCCTATAGTAATTTGCTTTTAAATGAAACGATAAAGCGACATAAAATTGAAGCGAAAGATCGTGCTCTTTTAACAGAAATTACGTATGGCACTCTCCAATATAAAATGACACTTGACTACTATTTAGAGCCATTTATTCGTGGCTCAGTAGATCATTGGGTGCGCTGGCTTTTACGTTTATCTTTATATCAAATGCATTATTTAACGCGTATACCACCTCATGCAGCGGTGAACGAAGCTGTAGAAATTGCTAAGCGTCGAGGTCACCAAGGTATAGCTTCGATGGTCAATGGTATTTTACGATCTATTTTACGTCAGGGTGTAGCTTCTACGGATGACATTAAAGATCCGATTGAGCGCCTGGCTATTGAAACGAGTCACCCGGAGTGGTTAGTACAACGCTTTGTCAATAACTATGGTATTGAAGTAGCGGCTGAAATGTTACGAGAAAATAATGTACCTCCAGTGCAAACTGTACGTGTAAATAAGACGAAAGCAAGCGTCGAGCAAGCAATTGCTAGCATTGAGGCGGAAGGTTTATCAGCAAAAAGAAGTGATCTAATGCCTGAATGTTTACACGTAACAAATGGTCAACCGGCTCGAACAAAGGCTTTCCAAGAAGGACTTATTACTATTCAGGATGAAAGCTCCATGATTCCAGCAAATGTGTTGAATCCATCTCCTGGCATGCGCGTCTTAGATATGTGTGCAGCTCCAGGTGGAAAAACTACACATATAGCTGAGATTATGAAAAATGAAGGTTCGATTTTAGCAACCGACCTTCACCCTCATAAATTAGATTTAATCGACCATAATACGGATCGTCTAGGAATTGATATAGTAGAGACTGCTCCGATTGACGGACGTAAGGCACCGGATTTTCTACAACTTGAATCATACGACGCTATTTTAGTCGATGCCCCTTGTAGTGGTTTAGGTGTTATGCGTCGCAAGCCAGATATTAAATATACAAAACGTGAGGAAGATTTAGAAAACCTCCAAAAAATACAATTGGCGCTATTAGATGCTGCAACAAAAGTATTGAAAATAGATGGCAAGCTTGTGTACAGTACATGTACAGTAGATAAAAGAGAGAATGAAGGTACTGTAGAGGCCTTTTTATCAACGCATCCAGAAATGGAAGCTATACAACTAGAATCTTTACCAACAAAATTAGCGGAAAAGCAAGCAAATGGCATGCTTCAAGTCTTTCCACAAGACTTTGGCAGTGACGGTTTCTTCGTTGCAGCCTTTCGTAAAAAAGGAGAATCCAACTAATGGTGGATCAAGAGAAATTTAATGAGCGTATAAACGACTTAGTTGACGAAGCGGAAGACAAGCCTGTTCGACGCGCAAAAAAAGAAAAACCAAGTTTAAAGGAATCGGTATACTCATTACAGCCGAAACAACTAGAAGAATGGTTAAAGGAAAATGGTGAAAAGCCGTTCCGTGCAGCGCAAATTTTTGATTGGCTTTATAATAAACGAGTAAAAACATTTGAAGAAATGTCTAACCTTTCAAAGGGATTACGTGAAAAGCTTGAAGCAAGTTTTTCATTAACGACATTATCAACTATTATTAAACAGGAATCTAAAGATGGTACGATCAAGTTTTTATTCCAATTACAAGACGGCTATTCTATTGAAACTGTATTAATGCGTCATGAATATGGAAACTCTGTTTGTGTGACAACACAAGTAGGCTGCCGAATTGGCTGTACGTTTTGTGCCTCAACTTTAGGTGGTTTAAAGCGACACTTATTAGCAGGGGAAATCGTGGAGCAAGTTGTAAAAGTACAGCAGACTTTAGATGAAGTGGGCGAACGTGTATCACATATCGTCATAATGGGTATTGGAGAACCTTTCGATAATTATGATGCGATGATGAACTTCTTAAAAGTCATTAACCATGAAAAAGGGTTAAACATTGGTGCTCGTCACATCACTGTATCAACATCAGGAATAGTTCCAAAAATTTATCAATTTGCTGATGAACAGCTACAAATCAACTTTGCAGTTTCCTTACACGCACCAAACCAAGAGGATCGCCAAAAACTTATGCCAATTGCACGTGCTTATAAGTTAGATGAATTAATGGAAGCCGTTCAATACTATACTAAAAAAACGGGCCGACGTGTTACTTTTGAGTATGGTTTAATGTCTGGTGAAAATGATTCAGTTGAAATTGCAGAAGAATTATCTGCTTTAATAAAAGGAATTAAATGCCACGTGAACTTAATTCCTGTAAACTATGTACCAGAACGTGATTATGTTCGTACATCTCGAAGTCAAATTTTTGCCTTTGAAAAAACATTAAAGAAAAATGGTATTAACGTAACGATCCGCCGAGAGCAAGGTGCTGATATTGCAGCAGCGTGTGGTCAATTACGTGCGCAAGAGAGATCTGAAGAGACGAGGTGACCAGTGTTGGAATACACAGTCGAAAGTGATATTGGGTTAAAACGGGCAATTAATGAAGACCGTGCGGCATTTTTTAGACGTCAAGACGGGTTTGCACTAGCACTTGTAGCGGACGGCATGGGTGGTCATAATGCTGGCGATGTAGCGAGTGATATGGCGATGAAACAGATGGAAACCGTTTTTTTACAGGCAGAGGCACATCATTTTGCATCAACAACATCAAAAAAAGAGTGGTTATTACAAGCAGTAAAGCAATTGAATAAAAGTATATATGACTATTCTTTATCACATGAAGACTGTAAAGGAATGGGCACGACGTTTATTGCAGTGTTAATTGAAAAAAATCATTGCTTTATCGCACATATTGGTGATAGTCGTGTGTATTATTTCTTTGAGGATGGTGCACAACAAATAACAAGAGATCACTCCTATGTAAATGTTCTGGTTGAAAATGGTGAAATTAGTGAAGAGGAAGCATTGACTCATCCGAAGAAAAATTTCATTTTAAAAGCTGTTGGTACAGAAGAAACGATTGAACCAGACTTTTATGAAGTTGATTTAGCATCAGAATCGTATTTACTCATTTGCTCTGACGGTTTAAGCAATAAACTTACAGTGTATGAAATGGCATCAATTATTACGTATCCAGATTCAGTAGAAGAAAAAGGACGAAAACTTGTGGAATTAGCAAATGCAAGCGGGGGGGAAGACAACATCTCCCTCGTGCTACTCACAAGGCAAGATGAGGAGGTGTAAGTATGCTTGTAGGTAAACGAATTAGTGACCGCTATAAAATTATAGGTCTTATTGGTGGCGGTGGTATGTCCAATGTTTATTTAGCGCATGACATGATTTTAAACCGTGATGTAGCGATCAAAATATTGCGCTATGATTTTACCAATGAGGATGAATTGTATCGCCGTTTCCAACGTGAAGCACTTTCTGCTACAAGCCTTACACATCCGAATATCGTTAGTGTTTATGATGTAGGTGATGATGGTGATCTACATTATATAGTGATGGAATATGTCCAAGGAAAAACATTAAAGCAGTACATACAGGAATTTGCACCAATTTCTCCTGCCAGATGTGTGCATATTATGAAGCAGTTAACATCAGCAATTGCCAATGCTCATGAAAATCATATTATCCACCGTGACATTAAACCTCAAAATATTTTAATGGATGCAGAAGGTAATGTGAAAATAACTGATTTTGGCATAGCGATGACCCTTAGTGCAACATCATTTACACAAACGAATTCCGTGCTTGGAACGGTGCATTATTTATCACCAGAGCAGGCTCGTGGTGGTACGGCAACAAACAGATCTGATATTTATGCACTGGGCATTGTTTTATATGAATTATTAACAGGAGAATTGCCATTTTCAGGCGAGTCAGCTATTTCTATCGCGCTTAAACATTTACAATCAGAGACGCCATCAGTTCGTGCCTTCGATGCTACAATTCCACAAAGTGTGGAAAATGTTGTGCTAAAAGCTACAGCAAAAGATGCTTCTCACCGTTATTCAACTGTAGATGAAATGCAAGCAGATTTAGAAACAGTTTTATCGCCGAATCGTATGAATGAACCGAAGTTTGTCATACCGGTAGATAATGATGTGACGAAGGCTATCCCGATTATAAAAGAACCAACTGCACGTAAAGACGAAGATTTAACGAAGACAAGAGTAATCGAACCAATTACACAATCAAAGCCGAAACCCGAAGCGAAGAAACCTGTTGAAAAGACAGTACCTGTAAAGAAAAAGAAAAAGAAAAAATGGCCAATAGTTGTTGCTGGGTTAGTAATAGTAGCTATCGCCATTTTCCTATTCGTTTTTTTTGGAACAGATCTATTTAGCCCGAAAAAGATACCTGTACCTAGTGTGGCTAATATGACAGTTGAAGAAGCTACTAAGAAATTAGAGGCAGAAGGCTTTACAGTTGGTCAATCGCCACAGGAGCGGTATGACGAGGACGTCGAAAAGGATAAGGTTATAGAAACTGACCCTACAGAGGGTACGGAGCGTGTAAAAGGCACAGAAGTAGACTTAATCGTGAGTCTTGGGGTAGAAACGACGAAAGTGGAAGATTATAGAGGCCAGCAAATCAGCCAAGTTCAATCAATGCTAAAGGATAAATTTTTAGATTCTGAAGTTAGCTATGTGAATTCAAAAGAACCTGAAGGACGAATTATTGAACAAGAGCCGGCACCACAAGAAGAGGTAGTGGCTAAGAATACAATAATGAAATTTACGGTAAGTGCGGGTGTAAAAATGATCACCGTAGATAATGTTGTGAAGTACACTAAAGCTCAAATGGATGAGTATGTAAGAAGAGAAGGCTTGACATGGCGTATTGTTCGTGAAGAAAATGATGATACAATACCAGCTGGAAGTGTTAAATCACAATTGACAAGAGCAGGAACGCAGGTTGAAGCGGGCACTGCAATCGCTGTTATTTTAAGTAAAGGACCTGCAGCAAGGCCTGATAAAACTTTGGTGATACCTGTGAAAATTGAATATAAACCAAATGAGGAAGGTTTAGAGCAAACTATTCGAATTGATATTCAAGATAAAAACCATAAATTGTTAACAACAGTTGAAACATTTACTATTACGGCTGATCAAGAGCACCGAATACAGCTTGTTATTGGAGATGGTCAGGATGCAGCCTATAAAATTATTCGTGATTCAGAAATTATAGATGAAAAAACAATCAACTACAATGATGTCAAATAAGGGGGAATTGGATGGCGCAAGGCCAAATTCGTAAAGCGTTAAGCGGCTATTACTATGTATATGATGGAAAAGAACTAATTCAATGTCGAGGACGTGGGGTATTTCGCAATCGTGGGGAATCCCCACTCGTTGGCGACATCGTAGAATATACTTTGGAAACAAAAGGATCGGACGGTACAATTCAAAAAATTATGGAACGCCAAAATGAATTAGTACGTCCCCCTATAGCTAATATTGATCAAGGCATTCTTGTGTTTTCTGTGAAAGAACCTAATTTTAATACAATTTTACTCGATCGTTTCTTAGTTGTTTTAGAGTCTTTTCATGTTCATCCGATTATTTGTTTAACAAAGATGGATCTGCTAGAAGATCATGAACGTGAGGAATTGCAAGGCTATATAGCAGATTATGAGCGTATGGGTTATACCGTGCTACAAACCTATAAGGGTGAGGAAGAATTAGTTGAACGTCTACAACCTATTTTAAAGGAGAAAACCTCCGTATTAGCAGGGCAATCTGGAGTTGGAAAATCTACACTACTAAATACATTGATTCCAGATTTAAATTTAAAAACAGGCGTTATTTCACAAAGCTTAGGGCGTGGTAAACATACAACTCGCCATGTCGAACTAATCGAAGTATGTGACGGTTTATTAGCAGATACTCCAGGATTTAGTTCATTTGATTTTGATGAAATAGAAAAAGAAGAATTAGGCGCATGTTTCCCGGAAATGGTCCAAATTGCGGATAATTGTAAATTTAGAGGCTGTTTACATTTAAAGGAACCAAAATGTGCGGTAAAGGCAGCGGTAGAAGCTGGAGAAATTCGTGACTACCGCTATAAGCACTATGAACAATTTATACAAGAAATTATGGATCGAAAGCCGAGGTATTAATGATGATACAAATAGCACCATCAATTTTAGCAGCCGACTTTGCTAAATTAGGAGAAGAAGTTAAGGAAGTAGAAAAAGCAGGTGCACAGCTTATTCATATCGATGTTATGGATGGTCATTTTGTGCCAAATATTTCATTTGGCTCTATCGTATTAGATGCCATTCGTCCTTTAACGGATTTACCGTTAGATGTACATTTAATGATCGAAAATCCTGATCAGTATATTGAACAATTCGCCAAAGCAGGGGCAGACTATATTACGGTGCATGTAGAAGCTTGCCGCCATTTACACCGTACAATTCAATTAATTCGTTCATTTGGAGTAAAACCTGGGGTTGTATTAAATCCACATACACCAATAGAATCTATTCAACACATATTAGAGGATATTGATATGGTATTGTTCATGACTGTGAATCCAGGGTTTGGCGGGCAAAAATTCATTCATTCTGTAGTGCCAAAAATTGAAGCGTTAGCAGCTATTATTAAAGAACGTAATCTTGATATTGCTATAGAGATCGATGGTGGAATTAATGCAGAGACTATTGTTCCTTGTGCAAAAGCAGGAGCAACCATTTTTGTAGCTGGTTCAGCAATTTATAGTAAAGAAGATCGTACAGCAGCACTTCAAGAAATTTTAGCTGCTGGTGAGGCAGCGATTCAAGGATGACCAAAGTCGTTGTTTGTGCAGGTGGACCAAAAGAGGAACTCTGTTCACTTAGTCCGTTTAAAGAGCAAGGTGATGTATTATTTATCGGAGCTGATCGAGGAGCGCTGTATTTAATAGAGCAAGGCATCACACCACATGCCATAGTAGGAGATTTTGATTCATTATCAAAAGAGGAATACGAACTGGTGATGGCACATACAAATGATAGACAACGATTCCAAGAAGAAAAAGATGAAACAGATACGGACTTAGCACTATTAAAAGCCTTGACCTATACACCACTAGAAGTTGTTCTTACAGGTGTTACGGGTGGACGTTTAGATCATTATGAGGCAGCAGTTCGTTCGATTTATCGTTTACAAAAAGAGTATCCGCACGTAGTAATGAAGATTATTAATCATGCAAATATGTTGCAATTTTTACTGCCAGGTAAGCACATCATAGAAGCTGATAAGCAATATCGTTATTTATCTTTCTTTGCACATGAAGAGCCGATTAAAGATGTGACTTTAAGGCAAGTAAAATATGAAACAACAAATGAAGAAATCTCTCTCGGTACATCCCGCTTTACGAGTAATGAAATAATAGGTAATTCAGGGTCTATATCTTTCTCACAAGGCATATGTTTAATGATAAGAAGCATAGATTAGCGTAAGGGGGAGAGAGTCCTGAAAGTATATACGTTCCAGCTACCGAAATTTGTAAGTAGTATTACGCGTACGTGTATCAACATTTTCAAAAAAGATAAGAAAGTAAAAAAATCCGACTAACACTAGTCGGATTTTTTTATTGTTTTAGAAAAATAAATGTGGCATGTGAAAAATATGGATTTTCAGCAAAGCGAGGGGTTGATTTCCGTTCCAGGCTACTCGCTTTCCTGTGGGCGAGCGTCGAGCCACTTCCTCCGCTAAAGGAACGAAGGCTAAGTGCGTCACGTCCTGTGACAATGCCTTCGTGACCAACATCGTGTTGGCCTCAGGGTCTCGCCTGTCTCGCTTTGAACTGCACCCAAATTATTGGACTTAAAAAATCTAATAAAAGAGGGGCAGTTTATGATCTCCAACGAACAAAAGTTAACAGCTATATTCGCTTATTTTGAAGAGAATAAAAGTACTCATCAGATCGCAAGAAAATTACAGATTGATCGGCATTACAACCGATTATGGATAGAATTATATCGATATCATGGTATCGAAGGCATTATTCGCCCCCAAGGGTGTACGAATTACGATGACCCTTTTAAAATAAAAGTAATTCAACACCTGATAGAGACGGGCGATTCGCTCCTTCAGATCGCTGCAAAGTTTAATATTCCTTCTCGTGAAACGGTTCGAAGATGGAAAAAACAATGGATGTCAAAGGCTGGAGAGGTGCTCTATCAAATAGAAAAGGAGCGCCTAACTATGCCGAAAAAACATACACCTGCGAACGATTTGAATGAGAAAACAATGGAAGAGTTAAAAGAAGAAATTGAATATTTACGTATGGAAAATGCCTACTTAAAAAAGTTGAGAGCCTTAGTTCAAGAAAAGGATTCATCCAAACTAAAGAAAAAGTAAGAGCTGTGCATGAGCTAAGGCTGGATTTTCCTCTCAAAGCTCTATTAAAAATCGCAAAATTAAAGAAAAGTACGTATTATTATCACCTTCAAAAATGGGCAACACCAGATAAATATCAAGAGATCAAAGAACGAATCCAGACGCTTTTTCATCATCATAAGGGGCGTTATGGCTATCGTCGTATTTGTCTTGCTCTCCGAAATGAAGGGATTTTAATCAACCATAAAACAGTTCAACGATTGATGAAAGAATTGAGCTTAAAAGGTACAGTACGTCCTAAGAAATACCGCTCGTATAAAGGAACAGTGGGCTATGTCGCAGAGAATGTACTTCAGCGCGATTTTCAAGCCACTGAACCCAATCAGAAATGGGTAACTGATGTAACTGAATTTAAAATTAATGGCCAAAAAATCTATTGTTCGGCGGTATTAGATTTATTCAATAGAGAAATCGTTGGATATGAAGTATCGAAGTCACCTAATTTTGAGTTAGTTCAACAGTCTTTTAAAAAGGCGTTTACGTATGCGAATTTACCGAAAAAGAGTGACTTAATCATCCATTCTGATCAAGGGTGGTTATATCAAATACCACGTTTTAAAGAGTTATTAGCAACTTATAAAGTCAAACAAAGTATGTCACGGAAAGGAAACTGTTTGGATAATGCCGTGATAGAAAGCTTTTTTGGCATCATGAAAACAGAATTTCTGTACTCGACTACGTTTAAAAACTATGAAGAATTTACAAAAGCGTTTGCGGACTATATCTACTATTACAATCATGAGCGTATTAAAGTAAAACTCAACGGAAAAAGTCCCGTTGAGTATCGAAAAGCTTCATAAAAAAGTTCATATTTTTGGGGTCAGGTCATGAAGCGGCTCATCGGACGCCCCCAGGAAGCTTTGCTCTGTGCGAAAGCGAAGCGGCAGCAACAAAGCGCCCAGCCGGAACGGAAATCAGCCCCTAGTTTTGCAGAAGGTCATACTGTATTTAATAGGACGCCTAAATTTCTTTGACACAATAGTTTTTTTACAACACAAAAAGGCTGAATTATATTACATACTATAATTCAGCCTTTTTATTATTACTGGTCACATTTAAATGAGTGGTTTGTTGATAGAAACTTCTTTTCTTTTGAGACGATGGGTTCGCCGCCAACTTTTTCACATTGCTCGGTCATTGCATCAATTTTTTTGGCATTCATCGTATTTGTCATAAATGTCATGCCTACCCCAAACACAGCAATTAGCAAACCAATCATGATCCATAACTTGCCAGCTTTATTGCCAGCAGGTCTTTCATTCCCCACAAATATTCTCCTCTCTTACACGAATAAAAACGGTTCTGTATGAATAGTAGATTGTACAAATTCAACAGAATATTTTTTATCCTCACACATTCTTGCCATCTTTTTAGCTACTCCAGCAATCATCACTTTCTCCACATGATGTCCTGGATCTACGATTTGCAGTCCAATTGCTTGAGCGTCCTGGGCAGTATGGAAATACATATCTCCTGTTAAAAATACATCTGCCCCAGCACGTTTCGCAGAATAGATATATTTATTGCCGTCGCCACCAACAAGCGCAACTTTTTTCACCTTCGACTGTAAATCGCCAACAACTCGTACAGTAGGTACGTCTAGCTGCTTCTTGACAAATTGTGTGAATTCGCGAAGAGTCATTTCTTGTGGTAAATAACCAACTCGCCCTAAGCCCATTACATTTGTTTGCTGGTCTAGACGAAGGAGATCATAGGCAGGTTCTTCATATGGATGTGCATTTAACATTGCCTTTAACACACGATTTTTTATGGATTCCGGAAATACTACTTCTATCTTCACTTCTTCTTCAACATGTAATTCACCGATAGCACCTACATGTGGTTTTGCACCTTCTAGTGCACGGAAACGCCCTTCCCCCACTGTAGTATAGCTACACGCTTCATAATCTCCAATGCGGCCTGCACCTGCCTTTGCTAATGCCTCACGTAAATTAGTAGCATTTGCAGTTGGTATAAAAACGGCCAACTTCAACATATTTTCCGCATAAGTTTCTTCGAGAATATAACGGTTTTCAAGCTGGAGAGCATCTGCTAGTAAATCGTTGACACCACCTTCAGCCACATCTAGATTTGTATGTGCTGCATAAACAGCAATATCATTTTTTATAAGCTTTTCATATAAACGCCCGGCTGGATTGTCGGTACGAATATTCGAAAGTCGTCTAAAAATCGGTGGATGATGTGCAATGATTAGCTCGCATCCTTGAGCAATAGCCTCATCGGCTACTTCTTCATTCACATCTAATGTGACTAATACTTTACTTACAGGTTTGTTTAATGTGCCAATCGCAAGACCAATCGGGTCATTTTCCATACAGGCTAGCTTTTTAGGCGACCATGATTCAAACAATTGAATAATTTCCTGACCGTTTACTGTTTTCATCTCATAGAACTCCTTCCACTAAATTGAGTAGCGCCACTAACTCTGCACGTTTTTCTTCAATTTCAGGTGTTTGATCTGCCCCTTCAATAGACTGTAAAACACGCTGCCAATTTTCTTTTTCACGCGACCATTTTTTAATAAATGCTGGTGATTTTCGTTGCATTAATCTCGGACCAAATATAATTTCCGGTTCCGATAACGTCATTGAGCTTCTTTGCAATACAAGAATTTCATAAATTTTTTCGTCTTCCTCTAAAATCGCTTCGTCTTGGATTGCCCAATTATGTGCTAATGCCCATTCACGAATCACTTTAGCATGAATATTTGGCTGCAAAATAAGTCTTGTTACCCCATTTAATTTTTCAGGATGCTTCTCTAAAATGGAGACAATCAAAGGACCGCCCATTCCAGCAATAGTAACAGTATCAACATGGTCCGTTTCTTCCACTGCTGCTAAACCATTCGCAAGTCGTACTGTAATTTTTTCTGTTAAGCCCTCTTTTTGCACTTGTCCTACTGCTGATTCAAATGGCCCTTTCACAACTTCTCCTGCTACTGCATAAGAAGCAATACCTTTATGAATTAAGTAGCATGGTAAATATGCATGGTCGCTCCCAATATCAGCTACAACTGCGCCTGAGGGAACAAAGCTTGCTACTGTTTCTAATCGTTTTGATAATTTTTGTGCATTCATTTTTTTACCGCCTGTCTTCAATAGTGTTCATTCTTAGTATGTATGATGTCGAGAAAAAAAACAAATGGAGTTGTCTCAAAAATTTTGAGCAACTCCATTTACTGAAGATAAATAAATTGTAGCTGCACCAATTACGATTAAACGCTTTCAGTGCAGCTACTTTTATCAATAATGCCTCGGCATTATTGCGTCCAGAATCGGCTTTGTACTTAGCGGTAATGCCACAGGTCGTGGCGTTTTTACCGATGCATGTCAGTTAGCCGTTATCGCATGGATGCGATGATTTTAGGCTAACATCCCCTAAGCACTCCTTTCCGATTCCATGACAACTGCCAGAGGCTTTAACTTCTGAAAGAAGTTAAACTATTTAAGAGTTGAAATGTACTTAGCGATTTCTTTTGCTTCCGCTTCAGTTTTCATTCCAGGTGTCATTGGTGTTCCTTCGATACCGTTAGTTAAAACGTCTACGATATGAGCCTCATCTAAACCATGTAAGTTTGGCCCTACAGAACCAGTTAAGTCAGCAGCGTGACAGCCAATACAAGATTGTACTAAAGCTGAGCCGTCATCAGTAGCTTCTGTCTTTTCGCCACCGCCCTCTTTTTCAGCAGCAATTTCTTTTTTGTTATCTGCACCTGTTAAAGACATGAAGAAAATAAGACCAATACCAAATGCAAGAATTAAAATGTAAGGAACGACTGGATTGTTTTTCATATGTTTCCCCTCCTCATTGTAAATCTACTTCTATTATAATATAGAATCAGTCAACATCTAATATTGTACTTCATTAACTGTGAAACGAAAAGACCATTCGCTAAGTTTTCCTTTGTTTGTAACAAATTCGACATTTCTGTATCTATTGGATAAAATATGTCTTGAAATCGCCAATATTTGGACTATCTTTTATCTTTTTAGAAATCAATTATGCCTTTCCAAAATTGCGTCCAGAATCGGCTTGTAGAAGTTTAACTTAGATCCTTACACGTTGTTATCTTTCCTCTATTTACGCATTCATATACCAAGAAAAATAAAATATCTTCTTAAAATTGCTATCGGATTAATTCATTAGCTAATGAATATGCTGCACTTTAATATACAGCTACTTATTAAGCTTATATGTTGAATCATGATGCAAAAAAAGAATCTGTAAGCTCTATAAAAGCGTACAGATTCCTTGTCATTTGTCAGCGAACTAATTCAATTTACAAAAGAGTTCTTATAATAAGTTTATGATATAATAGCTAATCAGTGCTAGTAACCCTAGTACACCTGAGACCGTGAAATAAAGTAGCTTCATTTTTAAACCTGACCAAAGCCAAACCCCACAGTTCGCTGCAATCAAGCAAAACAATGCAGTATTATTTCCGTTAAAATATGTAGTGTAAATTCGAATAGACATACTAAACAGTAAAACAGCGGCCAACAAATGGAAAACAGGCGCTAATAAATCATTTTTTCGTGCCATTCGAAATGCCGTCAGAAATAATACTAAAGCAGCTATTCCAACGACAACCGTTAAAATGATCATGAAGGATGCTAGTGTAAAATAAATAGTTAGCAGAGCAATCATCGCAATACATATACCTGCAATTATAAGTAGCAGCTTTCTCTTCTCTGAAGGCAATATAGCTTGTTTATGAAGAACTGGTTCTAACTCCTCTATATCTGCCCCCTCTGCATAAAGAGCCGCTAAAAAGTCACAGTAATGCTCTGGTAATAGCTTATTTTGCTTCCAAAACAAAATCTCATTCAAGATTATTTTTTTTCGGGGATTTGTCATAGTTTTTGCTCCAAACATTGCTTTATATGGTTGTTATTCCAATTTTATCTCAAAATATTGCAGAACACATCTATATAAAGTAGCAAAAATATTAAGGGTGGCACATTCTAGTACATGATATAAACATTTTCGAAACAATATTTTCTTTTGATAGACTTCGCTTATACGAGTATTATCTTGATTCAATAGTAGCATAAAAAGGGCTATCCAATTAGTCATCACTAATTAGATAGCCCTAACCTGTATACCTTTATTCTAAGAAATCTTTTAAACGTTTGCTACGAGAAGGGTGGCGTAGCTTTCTAAGCGCCTTAGCCTCAATTTGGCGAATTCGTTCACGTGTTACACCAAATACTTTTCCTACCTCTTCTAATGTACGTGTGCGACCATCATCTAGACCGAAACGTAAGCGAAGGACATTTTCTTCACGGTCAGTTAATGTATCTAACACGTCTTCTAATTGCTCTTTTAATAATTCATAAGCTGCATGGTCAGATGGAGATTGAGCTTCAGAATCCTCAATAAAGTCTCCTAAATGTGAATCATCTTCTTCTCCAATTGGTGTTTCAAGAGATACTGGTTCTTGCGCTATTTTTAATATTTCACGTACTTTTTCAGGTGTTAAATCCATTTCTTCCCCAATTTCTTCTGGAGATGGTTCGCGACCTAAGTCTTGTAGTAATTGGCGTTGTACTCGAATTAATTTATTAATTGTTTCGACCATATGCACTGGAATACGAATTGTACGTGCTTGGTCCGCAATAGCACGTGTAATTGCTTGGCGAATCCACCATGTTGCATAAGTGGAGAATTTAAAGCCTTTGCGGTAGTCAAACTTCTCAACAGCCTTGATAAGCCCCATATTCCCCTCTTGAATTAAATCAAGGAATAGCATTCCACGGCCAACGTATCGCTTTGCAATCGATACAACAAGACGTAAGTTCGCTTCTGCTAGACGTTTTCGTGCTTCTTCGTCACCTTGCTCAATACGTTCAGCTAGAGCGATTTCTTGCTCGGCAGAAAGTAAATCCACTCGACCAATTTCTTTTAAATACATACGTACAGGGTCATTTATTTTAACACCTGGTGGTACACTCAAATCATTTAAATCGAAAGTCTCTTCGTTTGCTTCTTCTTTCATTAAGCTTTCTTCTTCAAACTCTTCTTTTCCAATGATTTGAATGTCTTTTCCCTTTTCAAGATCCTCAGCAAAGTGGAAAATTTCTTCATTCTCCAATTCATAAGGCGCAAGTTTCTCTGAAATTTCTTTCATTGAAATTTCACCTTCTGTTTTTGCTTTTTCTTGTAGTAGCTTTTTTGCTTCATCTAATGTAATTTCTACTTCTACCTCTTTTGAACGTTCTGACTTGTCCGCCATAAACCTTCCTCCTTCTAAACAACCGAATCGGGTTAAATCGCCGATAACGATTTTCTTAAATGAATAATCTGTTGGGCGATTTCAAGTGCACGTGCATACTCGTGCATCTTCTCCGCTTCCTTTGACTCATGCATCTTTTGTTGAATTTCTTGCTCAATTCTATATTTTTGCAGCTGACGTATTGAGTCTGTGACCTCTGCCTCTGCTTGGTCGGGATCCCGTTCCGTTAAAGCCGCTTCCATTACTATCTTGCGTAATTCAGAGTCATCTAATATCTCAACAAAACGCTGATAATCCGGATGACCAAACTCCTCATAAAATCCTACTAAGCGAACAAAAACTGCCAAATAGGCATCTCGTACAAACGGATCTTTTTGCTCACTACGTAATACCCTGTCCACTACATCTATATTATGAAGCATATGAGCCAGTAATAAACGTTCGGCACGTTCAGCTGCGTCCATAGGCTTATGTTGCTGAGTGACCGGCATCGAAGGTGCCTGAACTGGCATTTCTACTTTTGTAGAACGCACCTGATTTGCCTCTAGCTTTCGGAATTGTGCATAAATCGCTTCTTCCGAGATATTTGTCTCATTCGATAGCTGTCTTATATACAAATCTCGCTCAACTGGTGACGATCTACCTACCAGTTGCTCAAGAACTTCTTGAATATATTGAAGCGTATCATTTTCAAACTGAAAGTTCTTATTTCGTCTAGCATGCATCATCATAAAAGCAATATACGCATGAGGGTTTTCCAA
>Ga0102589_1003029_pt1 | contig 18021 bp, 20 predicted proteins | sample AraplaMF_Col_mLB_FD_76858 | JGI IMG/M metagenome (GOLD analysis project Ga0102589, IMG submission 76858) | Arabidopsis root microbial communities from the University of North Carolina, USA - plate scrape MF_Col_mLB | ecosystem: Host-associated > Plants > Roots > Endosphere | place: USA... | reverse complement strand
AAATCAAAACTTCATATTTGAAAGGGTACAACAAGGTCAGCGATATGCACAACATTTAAAATCGCGATTGAAAATTTGGGAAGATCAAATTCAAAATGGACCAAATAATTTATTGAATTTCGAAAACACAAAGAGTTTACCAGGAATTTTTATATTATCTATATCTAATCTCGCTTTAGCAGAACATGTTAGAAAGGAGCTCATGTTAGACTTACGTAAGATTCCTATAATGCTTGTAATAGACGAATGCATTCACAATGAGGGATTCGCAAAATCATTTTATGTCTCAACTCAAAGCAGCATTCAGCAAGCACCATTACCTTTTTTGAGATAACAAGAGCTGCTTCAGGTAAATATGCTGAAGCAGCTTTTTGTTGTTCTAACGATGAATCGATATGCACAACTCAACTTTTGTTTGAAATATATCTAATTAAAGCTCCAACAGATGTACCTGAAACAGCACAAATATTGTCACTAATACCGTATTCATTGAATGCTTTCCATACACCTATGTGATAGGCTTCTTTACCACCACCAGCTAGAACAAGATCAACTTCTGTCATCAAATACACTTCTTTCTATACTATAATTTCCTAATAGTATTATAATAAAAAACATAATATGAAAAAATAACTTGGTAGTTATAGTTACAAAGTAAATATGTTTATAAATCATAAAAACATTTCTTTTATTATGATTTATTGTTTTTACCGATTAGGAGAACTAACTATTATATATTGAAAATTAAGACAACTAAGGGTATTATATAGATAAGATTTTTTTTACTTTTCATAATCAATTACTAATATAACCCTTTCGGGGCTATGATTTTGTAGAGCAAAACTGCTTGCAATTATTCATATACCTGAAAGGTTTTTTTATTTTTAAAAACAATTAAGCTGGTCCCATTATTTAGAGATTTTCTATAAAGAGAGTGCGATGAGTTGTTAATTTGTAATGTGAAAACAATACGAGTTATTAAAATTAAAACATTAAGGGAGGAAATTATAATGATAGGTGAAACTTTTAAAAATTTGCTAATAAGTCTGGCTGGTTTAATAGTGGGGTTAAGTACTATATATTTAATAATTAAATATAGCTTCAAATTAACAGTAGAAAAAGCTATACCTAACTTAATAGCCTATGCCAGCTTATATTTACCAGGAGTTATAACGTTTGGCTTAGTTGGATATTTTTCGAATTCATGGGTTTTTGGAATTGTAATGGGCGTCATAGTTGAAGCAATTCGTTTCTATGGGTTAGGAAGAATACTAAATCAAATATCCTCTTCTTTAAGAGCGATGAAAGTTAAAAATGCTATAGCAAAAGCAAATAAAAAAGTAAATGTTAAAAATAAACCTTTAGAGGTCATTGAAGCTTCTGAAGTTAACATAGAAAAAGAGAAAATTATAAAAACAGAAAAGCTAGAAATAATTGATGATGCAGATGAAGTTAAAGAGTCAGAAGGAATGGAAGGATTAGAACGTATTGCGGTACTTGAACACCTGGAAATGGTCGCAGAAACTAAAGATGATGTAATAGTGGAAAATGGTATGACGATAAAACGTAAGCGTAAACAAGCTGAAAGTACACCAGATACACAGAAAATCTATGAACAACTAAAACTAGTTATATTAAGTAGGACTTCAGAAAGGAAAAATGATGAAATGAGTTTTTAATTTCTCTTTAATGGGTTTCCTAAATGCAATTTTAGAGGAATCTTTAGATGCACCTATTACTTCGCTACAATTAGATGATCCACATCTCCATAAATCTTATGAAGATGATAAGTTATCGATTTTAGACCTATTAGCAACACTGGATAATGGGACGCAAGTAAATATTGAAATTCAGCTTCGAAATACACATGATATGGTGAAGCGCTCCTTATATTACTGGAGTAAACTTTATACTTCCCAAATGCAAGAAGGGATGCCATATCGTTCACTGCGGAAAACAATTACAGCTCTTCCCGAACGAGAAAGTCCTCGCCTTTAGGCATGGGATGAAAGTGAGGTTGGATAAGGAGTGCTACTAAAAACCGCAAGGTTTGTAGCACTCTAAGTATCCAAAATGTTGGTATCTTTTATTTTTTCATCTTTCGCGTTGCAGTTTTATAATCCAACTGATACAACGCAAACATGATGAATGATTATAGAAGAACCAAAACAACCGTGTCATTAATTAACTATCATTTTGTGTTTTGCCCACGATACAGAAGAAAGATTTTTCTTAATACAAAAGTAGAAGAACGTTTCAAAGAGTTGGTTCAAGAAATATGCGGAGAATTGGATGTTTCTATTGTTGCAATGGAATGCGACAAAGACCACGTTCACTTGTTCTTAAATACACCACCAACACTTAGTCCTGCTGATACAATGGCAAAAATTAAAGGAGTGACATCAAAACGTTTGAGAGAAGAGTTTCCTCATCTTCAACACTTGCCGAGCCTATGGACGCGTTCTTATTTTGTTTCTACTGCTGGAAATGTATCAAGTGAGACAATAAAACATTATGTTGAAAATCAAAAAACGAGGGGGTGAAACTTGTGCCACAAACCATCACAGTTAAAGTTAAATTGCTTCCAACAAAACAACAAATCATGCTATTGGAACAAAGTAACCACGAGTATATAAAAGTCATTAATGCCCTTGTATCTGAAATGGTTGAATCAAAGAAAAGCACGAAGAAAAGTACAAAGGATATTGAAGCCAATATCCCAAGTGCCGTGAAAAATCAAGCAATTAAAGATGCGAAAAGTGTGTTTTCTACAAAGGTGAAAAAGAGTAAATACAAAATCGTTCCGATTCTAAAAAGACCTGTTTGTGTATGGAATAACCAAAACTATTCATTTGACTTCACGCACATTTCAATTCCGTTTATGGTAAACGGAAAGTCAACTCGTTTAAAGGTTCGTGCTTTATTAATCGACAAATATAATCGCAATTTCGAATTGTTGAAGCACAAATTAGGTACACTTCGTATCACGAAGAAATCTGCTAAATGGATTGCTCAAATATCTGTCACGATTCCTACAAACGAAAAAACGGGAACAAAGATTTTAGGAGTAGACTTAGGTCTTAAAGTTCCTGCGGTAGCCATCACAGATGATGATAAAGTTCGTTTCTTCGGGAACGGTAGGCAAAACAAATTTATGAAACGTAAGTTTCGCAGTGTTCGCAAGAAGTTAGGAGAAGCTAAGAAACTGAATGCCCTTCGTCAACTTGATGATAAAGAACAAAGATGGATGCAAGACCAAGACCACAAAGTAAGTCGTGGAATCGTTGATTTTGCAACGGATAATAATATTTCTGTCATTCGATTAGAGCAACTAACGAACATTAGACAGACGGCACGAACAAGCCGTAAAAACGAAAAAAATCTACACACTTGGTCATTCCATCGTTTAGCACAATTCATCGAGTACAAAGCGACATTAGTTGGCATAAAGGTCGAATATGTGAACCCTTCTTATACAAGTCAAACATGTCCGAAATGTTCTGGAAAGAACAAGGCGCAAGACAGAAAATACAAGTGCCAATGTGGGTTTGAGAAACATCGTGATATTGTTGGGGCGATGAATATTCGCTACGCAACTGTGGTTGGCGGTAATAGTCAATCAGCCTAAGAACCTATATGGTCTGTCTTAGGAGGGGTGATGGCACACCCTCATCTTGAAGGCTGTTCAAAACAGAAATGGACTGTGAATGCTTAGTCATTCAAGAATCCCATCCGTTACACCGTAAGGTATAGGACTTGCGGCTTTAGCCGTGGGAGTGTCAAAAGACAATTAGAGGACTATATGAAGGGAATTCGATGAAAATTAAATGTTAAATATGAAGATAATTATATTTGGATTAAGGTTAATTAGATGGAATTCCAGATGTAATGAATTTTGTTTTAAAGAGATAATAAGTAATTGAGAGGAGATTAATAGTGATGGAAGATTTGCAAAAGGCAGTAATAAAATTTCGAGATGAGAGAAATTGGGGGCAATTTCATAATGCGAAGGATCTAGCAATTTCCTTAAATTTAGAAGCATCAGAGTTGCTTGAGACTTTTCAATGGAAGTCTAGTGAAGAAGCAACAGAGACGAAAATGCAGGAAATAAAAGAAGAAATGGCCGATGTAATGATCTATTTACTTATGCTAAGTGATAAATTAGATATCGATCTAGAAGAAGTAGTACATGCTAAGTTGGAAAAGAATGCAGAGAAATATCCTGTAGAAAAAGCATTTGGGAGTAATAAAAAATATAACGAACTGTAAAGCGAAAATCGTTTTACAGTTTTTTAAAATGGTTATGAGAAAGCAGATGGTTGAGATCATGATTTGGATGTACGGATTGTATTTCAAAAGTATGAAATCCACACATCCTTAAGTATTCTTAAAATTAAAAAGTAGGGAGTTATTCAAATGCTATCATTTGCAGCAAAATTATCTTCATTTTACATAATTAAAAAGAAGCGAAAAGAGTTTGAGCAAGGTTGTATCAGAGATCCTAAAATAGATGGAATACCAGTAGTCTATATTCAGCGGGATAAGAAGAATTTATATGTAGGTAAGTCTACAGATATATATGAGCGTTTTGTTGCACATATAAGTGATGAAGCTAAAACATTCAATGAAGTTATTGTAATAAAAAGTGAATTATTTAATGAAAGTTCAATTAAGCATATTGAAACATTGTTAATTGAATATTTATCTGCAGATGATAAATTTAACTTACTGAATAAAGTAAGGGGCCAAAAGATTCATTCTTATAACGGCATTGAAGATGTTCAAAGTATGTTTAAAGAAATTTGGAATGGGTTAATTAAAGAAGGGGTAGCAAGTGAGAATTTAGGTGAGATACATAATAAATTTATTTATAAATATTCACCGTTTAAAGAGTTATCGGCTAATCAAATTGAGGTTTGTAAAGACATTTTTAATACAATGCTTACTACATCAAATAGTCGACATTTGATTACAGGGGACCCGGGTACTGGTAAAACAATTGTATTAACAAACATCTTATATGCGCTTGCTTATGACAGTGAAACTGGTAAAGCGAGAGAGGGATTGAATTATAAGGATATAGCACTTGTTGTTCCACAAAATCACTCATTAAATTTATATAAGAGCTTGATGAACAAACTAGGTCTACAAAGTATTACAGTACTGTCACCTTCACAATTTATTAAGCAGGCAAAAAGTAGGGGCACAAAATATAAATATGTTTTTGTGGACGAAGCACATCGTCTAAAACAATATTTTGGTAAACAAGCACGTGATTTAAAACATTTAGTCACCGATAATGGTTATACAACTGAGTTGGAATTAATAGAAACATTTGCGTATCACTTAACTGTGGTTTATGATCCATACCAAACAATTCGACCAGCAGATATAGATACAGATGTATTCCAGCAGTTGACAGCGAATTATAAGAGGCATCCTTTACATAAACAATTCCGTTTAAAATCTGGAGATCAATATTTAGCATGGCTTCGTAAATATTTACAAATAGCAAATAATGTTGGAGTGTATGAAGAAGGGTTATTACAGGGATATGACTTTAAGGTAATGGATTCTATTACAGAATTGAATGAATCTATGAAAATATTAAATAAAAAACATGAATTATGTCGCGTAGTCGCAGGATATTCTTGGAAATGGATTACACAAAAGGATAAAAATCACTATGATATAAAAGATCCCGTTACAGGTGAGACATTCAAATGGAACTCAAAGGTAAAAGGTTGGATTAACTTTGAGAATAGTATAGAGGAAATAGGATGTATACATACTACACAAGGTGCGGATTTAAATTATGTTGGAGTGATTTTAGGAGCTGAAATTGATTGTGATTACGCAGGTGAAGAAAATGGAGACTATGATTTAAATAAGGCTAAGATTGTAGTGAATCCAAAAGAATATAAAGATCGAAACGGTCTTCCAATTAAGGGAACAGATATAAATAATGAGGAGTTAACATCCTATATTAAGCGTATTTATTATGTATTATTATCTCGCGGAATAAATGGATGTTATGTCTATGCAGTAAATCAAAATATGCAAAGATATTTAAAGGAGATAGCAAAAGCAAGTCAATAATTATGAAAAGGGGTTACCTTTAATGTGGTAGTCCCTGACAATTAGATAGCATTTAATAAGTATTTAAAGAGCCTTACTACACATAAATTGTAGTAAGGCTCTTATTATCTCTATAGAAATAAGGATTAGAAAATAACTTATCCCCTCGGAAGAAAAAAGACTTTATTTTAACTTCCCTATTGATAGGTTAACACGATAATTCCCATATTTTAATAGTCGACCTAGAAAGTTATCCAATTCTTCATTAGAAGAAAAATGTGTTTTTAATAAATAACATCCTTCACCACTTACACGATGTACTTCAGATATTTCTTCTTCTTTTTGAAAGAAATCCATAAATTCTTGATGATTAGCTGATGTGACAAACAAAGTAACAAATGCAGTCACGGTTTGTCCTAGTTTGATTCGGTTTATAGCGATTGTATATTGTTCAATAATCCCTAAATCCTCTAATCTCCTAATTCGATTTCCTACAGCCTGCCCAGTCATATGTATTTTTTGACCTAGTTCTTTCCATTGTATTCTTGAGTTTTCTCCTAATAATTTCAGTATCTCAAAATCTGTTTGATCAATAATATAAACCAATCCTTTCATCGTGAAAGTAGAAAAGCAGAAAGTGTTTCGCCAACTTATTCAGCTTATCGATACAATTCACTATACTAAGTTTATCCTCTTACATCGCATTGTTTATTAGTTATATTTACTTATAACACAGAGGACGCAACAAAAAAATACATCTAGATTTAAAGGAGGTTACAAATATGTTATTACAAGATATTTTATCGTTCAATGAAAAATTTGTAGAAAATAAGAAATACGCCCCCCGTGAAGCAACAAAAATGCCTAAGAAACGTATGGTTGTTGTTTCTTGCATGGATGCTCGTTTAATTGAGCTACTTCCAAAAGCTTTAGATATACACGATGGAGATGCAAAAGTTATCAGAAATGCAGGTGGTAAGATTGCTTCTCCTTTCGATAGTGTTATGCAAAGTGTTGTAGCATCAGTATATGATCTAAATGCAGATGAAATCTTTCTTATCGGACACCATAGATGTGGTGCAAGCCAAACTAATCCCAAAGGAACACTTCAAAAAATATTAGATCGTGGAGTAGCTTCACCAGAAATTTTAGCAGCAATTGAATATGCTGGTGTTGACCTTGAAAAATGGCTATTTGGATTCGATGATATCTGTGATTCGACTCAAGCTAATGTTGATTTAGTAAGAAATCATCCACTTATTCCAAAAGATGTTCCTGTACATGGTTTAGTTATTGATCCTCACACAGGTAAATTAGATGTAGTAGTTGATGGATATAAAACATTAAATGGTATGAAACATTAATCATTACTTAAATGAAGGGAAGTTATTAAATATGAATAGACAAGAAGCTAAGCAAAAAATTATGGAAGCAAAAATCGCAAAAGGTTTAACATGGGAAGAAATTTCAAAAGTAAGTGAAAACTCTGAGACTTGGGTTGTAACAGCATTATTAGGGCAGGCTACAATGACACGTCCGGAGGCAGAAAAAATCGGTAAACTATTAGAATTAGATGAAGAAGTAGTTCAGGCATTAACAGTAGTTCCACTTAGAGGTCAAGTAATGCAAATGCCTCCTACTGACCCAATCTTATATCGATTATATGAAATGATGTTACAATACGCACCAACTCTTAGAGAATTAATCTTAGAAAAAGCTGGTGAAGGTGTAATGAGTGCAATTAACTTCAATTTAGGTGTGGATACACAAGAAGATCCAAAAGGTGGCGATCCTCGTATCGTTATTACACTTAATGGGAAATTCTTACCATTTCGTGCATGGTAATCAATTGAAAAATCATCTATATAATTAAAGTAATTTTATAGATTTACAAAATCCATCCTTTTTAATCTAACTGTATAGAAAGGATGGATTTTTACTATGAGATTCTTTTTCAGTAAAGGAGAATAATATGAATAAAAAATACTTTAATACAAGCTTTAGTATTCTACAGTGGTTTGTGTTTCTATTAGCAAATGCAATTGCATTGCCTATCATTATTGGTGGCATATTCCATTTATCAGTAGAAGATATTTCAACATTAATGCAGCGAACTTTTTTAGTCGTGGGAATAAGTTCATTTATACAAGCATGGTTTGGGCATCGCTATCCCATTGCGGATGGGCCAGCCGGTTCATGGGTAAGTATATTTGTCATACTGGGACAAGTTGCTATGCATCAGGGACAAAGTGCAAAAGACGTGTTGCAATTTTTAGAAGGTGGGTTAATTATTGCAGGTATATTACTCTTCGTTCTTGGTATAACAGGGCTTGTTCATCGAATCTTACGTTTATTTACTCCTTTAGTTACAGGGACATTTCTTTTAATTTTAGCACTTCAACTTAGTGGTGTGTTACTAAAAGGAATGATGGGATTACAAGGATCTGCAACTCATCCTGATTATCCAACAGCTATTATTGCGCTCTTTGTTTTTGCCCTTATTACTTTCTTATCAATTAAAGGGACAGGATGGATGAAAAGGTACGCTGTGTTACTTGGAATTTCATGTGGTTGGCTTTTGTATACTCTTTTAGGAGAATCATCTTATATGCCTACACATACAACGCTAGTTAAGTTACCAGAGATATTTGCTTGGGGCACACCTAGATTGGATATTGGAATGACCCTAACTGCAACTTTATTTACATTTCTTTTAGTTGCAAATACAATTGCTGCTATTTCAGCTGTAAAACAAGTAGCTCCCTTATCTAAAGAAAATGAAAAGCAAACATTGAACCGTGGTGTATGGGTCGGAGGTATATCACATATTATCTCGTCGTTGTTTTCTACAATTGGTATTGTACCATTACCTGCATCAGCAGGATTTATTCAATTAACAGGACAAAGAAAGTTGAAGTCGTTCCTTATAGCAAGTCTTATATTAGCAGGAATTTCTTTTGTTCCCTCAATCGTAAGCTTTATATCCTTGCTTCCAGGCCCTATTGCCAATGCTGCACTTTTAGCAACATTTGTCCAAGTAATAGGCATTTCATTTCAATCGATTTTAAGCGAAGAATTAAATCAACGCCGATTAACTATATTAGGAATTACATTATTAATCAGTTTAGGAATAATGTTTCTTCCAGAAAGCGCATTTAGTGGCATTCCTTCTTCCTTACAATATGTTTTAAGGAATGGATTGCTCGTGGGTACCGTGATTGTCATTCTATTGGAACAGTTTTGGAAAGAATAAAGTATTTATATGCTTTTTTATTTGGAAGAAAATAAAGAATGAAAATCAGCATTTGGAAATATTTTAAAATATCTTGATATAAACCTATGTATTTTGTAATATATAGGTATATTGTTAGTTTATTTGATTCCGTTCATTCCCACACCTTATGTGTTGTGGTTGAGTTGTAGAAGTAAGTTTTTTTCTTACTTTAATTTTGAAAGGGCTTCTTTGAGCCGATTAGTGTAATTAGCTTATTTTGCTATGCACAATTAATCGACTTGAGGAGGCCTTTTTTGTTTGGGTTTAAACAGGTATAAATATATATTTCTGTATAAAACAACAGATTAAGATAGGAAATTTATATAGGGGGAGAAAACATATGAGTAATTGATTTGTTTATCAGGGAAATTGGAGGGATATGTAGTTTTTTTACGTTAAATGTATACACGGATATATGAAACTGTGGTTGTAAAATAGATACATAATAGATTTACGAATCGCAGCAAAAATAATTATATGGAAGTTTTGTAGACGACATAAATGTACTCATTATAAGAAGGATAAATAGAATTTTACTGTGAATTTTTAAAAAAACGTATCAATTGATACGTTTTTTATTGTAATTCTAGTAAATATGAGGTACGATTTGAAAGGGGAAAGAATTTTAATGCATATTAGCTTTCAAAATAGGGAGACAAAAAAGCACACTAATTTTACAATCGGGGAGATTGAGCAGTACATATTAGAGTTTAAAAAATTAATTAAAAATAATCGATTTACGGTTTCTCGAAATGAAAAAAGGAAAGAGAATAGTGAATTTTTAGAGGCTAATAAGATTAACGCTAGTAAAGTGAAAGAGATTCTTCTTAATATAGGAGTACGTGATTTTTGTTATGCAGTTGATAATAAAAATCCAAATTTTGCTCATGAAAAATTGTATATCTTTTGTCCGCAATATGAGTTAGATAATTGGGGACAAAAGAAGTCGGTAGACATATATATTAAGATGAATCTAATTGAAAATAAGGACAGGAACAAATACATGATTGTTGTTTCTTTTCATAAAAGGAATAAACCAGTCACTTATCTTTTTAGGTAAAGATAAGTGACTAATGGTTTTAGAATGAGGGAGGATTTTTATGTTGGTTTTATGTGAGTTTTGTCGAGATATGGTAAAGTATTCTACTAAAGATGTTTCAAAAGTGACAGTCATTAGAGGGAAGCAATATCATTATGTAGGTAAAGAAGCAAATTGCGAGGAGTGTAAATCTGAAATATTTGTTCCTAACATTCATGATTATAATTTAGAACAATTAGATCATGCCTATAGACAACAGGAACAGTTAGTTACTATTTCTGAAATAAGAGAGGTTTTAGAAAAATATAAGATTGGAAAACGTCCATTGTCTTTACTTTTAGGTTGGGGAGAGGTTACCCTAACAAGGTATGTAAATGGAGATATTCCGACGAAGCAGTACTCGGATATATTGAAAAGATTAGGTAGAGATCAATCTTTTATGCTAGATATTTTGGAAAGAAATAAAGATTTAATTACTCAAAAAGCATATAGAGTCTCTAAAGAAGCAATCGCAAAGCTACAGGAAAATGATGATATTCCTTCTACGCAGACTACGAAAATCGAGGAAGTTGCTAACTATTTGCTATATAAAAATGATGATATTACTCCTTTAGCTCTTCAAAAGCTGTTATACTATGCGCAAGGATTTTGTAAGGTGTTTACTGGGACATATTTATTTGAAGATGATTGTGAAGTAGGAAGTCATGGCCCGGTATATCGAGTTATTTTTAATAAATATAAAGTATATCAGTACGACAATCTTGAAGTTAATTATGATAGTACAAATCAATTAACTCAAATAGAAAAGGAAATATTAGACTGTGTAATCAATACTTTAGGTTGTTATAGTGGGAAGAGTTTAGAAAAAATGATTCTATTTGACTTACCATGGGAAGTTGCGCATCTAGAATTAGAAGATAATGATCCCGGTAAACCTATTATGGAAAAAGAAGAGATAGATAATTGCTTTAATACAATGAAACAGGCATATAATTTAGTTACAATTTCTGATATAAAGAAATATGGCATAAAAGCATTTGAAAATATAAACAATTCAATGTTGTAACTATATCATTTTTAATATGATTGATATATGAATTTTTTACTGTTAATCAGGCCTCTATAAAGGTATTAAAAGATAGTACTAATTACAAAAGGTTAGGATTGCAGAATATAAACATTATTAACACGATGTAAATATGCATATTAAATAAAAAGTAAAGTGGATTGATACATTATATGGTAAAATGATATATATGAAAACGTCTTATGAAGTAAATTTTACGCTTTGGACCTTTAGCTCAGCTGGTTAGAGCAAACGGCTCATAACCGTTCGGTCGTAGGTTCGAGTCCTACAAGGTCCACTTATAAACAAGGAGAAAGCACTCATTTGAGTGCTTTCTCCTTGTTTATAATAAATAAAGGGGATTGTGACATGAAAATAATTGATTTAGAGACAGAAAGAAAAAAGAAGGGAAAATTAATGGTAACTATTCCAATTATAGAACTAATATATGGAGAAAAAGGGGAAATTGAATTTAAAGTAGTGGGAAAAAAAGTTGTTCCGCAATCCATGTTAGAGATGTATAAAATCTAGAAATTTAGACGAGTTATGTTTTAAGCTGAGTAAAAATAAAGGGATGCCCTAGATATAGTACTAGGACATCTCTTTTTGTTTTAACGACATTTAATTTATTATGATTTATAGGGTACTTATTGCATGTATATACTTATTACTTAATCCTAACCTACATCGTTTTAAAATTAGGTTATCGTATTAATTTGTAAGAAAGGATGAACGTGGTCCAGCAAGACATGCATCTATACGATCTACTTGACCTTTTGTAAACATAATCATAGTATCATCATCAACATAATCCATATAGTTCATAAACATATCGCCATCAGGTCCATTGTTACAAGAAGTATGTGGAAATGTTATTACAGGACGACCAGGTGCACCTTGTGAACTACCAACATTATCTCCTCCTTGATTAGGCGTATCATCAACTCGATCAGAGCCATTGCATGCATTTGCATCATCACCCCAAATATGGAATAAATTGAACCAATGGCCAATTTCATGAGTAGCTGTACGTCCTAGATGGAAAGGTTTTGCAGCAGTACCTGTAGTACCAAATGCAGTGTATGTGATAACAACGCCATCTGTTTTAGGTGGTCCACCAGGGAATTGCGCGTATCCTAAAAGGCCGTCCTCTAATTGACATACCCATAAATTTAAATATTTGTCAGCTGGCCATGCATCTGCTCCATCTGTACTTTGTGATTTGACAGAATTATCATCTGCTGAAAAAGCTTGTTTAGTTGTATGGGTACGAGTAATACCATTTGTTTGATTTCCGTCAGGGTCTTTTATAGCAAGAAAGAATTCAACTCTAGCATCACTTACAGAATCTTTAAATGCAGAAGGTACATTTGCTACATCAGAGTTCGTTGCTCGAAAATCGCGATTTAAAACATCAATTTGACTATTAACTTGTTTCTCAGAGATGTTTTGTTCCTCAGTATTCCATACAACATGAACTACTACAGGAATTTTGACAACTGGTCTTTCTGATGATGCTAAGCGTGCATTATTCAGAAATTCATTCGTTATACTTTCAATTTTAACACGTGCATTTTTATATTCTTCAGATTCATTTAGTAATTTATGATGAAGCTCAATAGTTGCGCATCTACGCACAGTAGGTGTATTTGTTCTTTCTGATGAGTTAGTTTGATTTGGCATTTTAATTTCTCCTTTTTAGTTGATATTGTGTAAGTTTCAGTCATTGTTCCAGGAAATGTTTGATTCGAAAATTATTGTATAAGCGTTTATTGTTTTTTATTTTTAATAAATTCTTCAGTCATTTTCTCAATTTTTTCTCGTTCTTTTCGATATTCTTCAGATTCCTTCAATAATTTTTCATGCATACTCATAGTTCCACAATTACGTCTGGTAGGGGGAGTTTGTTTAGAATCGTTTGTTGAGTTATTGAAACTTTCTTGATGGGTAAAGTTGTTCATGAGAATTCTCTCTTTCATTCTAAATTTGTAACTTGAGAAGCAATAAAAGCTACATTCATTCGTAAAATATCGAGAGCAAGCGGATAATGGATATGTTCAAGAGTATCGTTTGCGGTATGGTCATTAGGATTCAAAGAGTCTTCGCCCTCTATTGTTAAAACAGCAGGGATCCCCTTATTAAGAAAAGATACATGGTCGCTATTAAATGGATTTAGAGATACCTTAACATCGAGATTTGTATATAAAGATGCTACATTTTTTAATCCATTAATGAGCTCTTCAGATAAAGGTGAACCTTCAATTAATACTGCTGGTGTCGAAGTATTTAATTTTCCTATCATGTCCATATTAATAACTGCTCGAATGCGATTTTTATCTGGAGTAGTTAGCTTCTCAACATATTGTTTACTACCTAATAATCCTTGTTCTTCTCCTCCAAAAAGGATAAAACGCAGATCATGTTGTACGGGAATATCTTTGAATACACGAGCAATTTCCAAAACTCCTGCACTACCACTGCCATTATCATCGGCTCCAGGAGCATTAGATGAAGGCCCTCCACTATGGTTAACAGAATCAAGATGTGCAGTAATAATAATTAAGTGTTTCTCTTCATCAGGATTTGTGCCCATTTTATTTGCGATAACATTTTGGCTATTTTCATTGTTTACGCGTATTGTTTCGCTACTAGTTGTATATCCCATTTCATTTAATATCTCACGAGTCCATGTTGCGGCTTCTTCATAAAAAGAGCTAGTAGAAAACCTTGTTGGATATGAAACTAAATGGGTTAAATATGATTGGAACTGATTTTCGCTTACTTGATTGACTAGTGATTGTATAGAATTTACAGTTGTAGAATGATTATGAAAACTGCCGGAAACAAGTAATTCATTTTTAAGATCATTAGTACCACCAGGGAAAATAGGTGTTTTCATTCTTATAGTTTCACCACCTTAATTATATTTTTGCTTAGAAAGCAGTATTTCAAATATAACTTGTGAACGAACTCATTTGTTTATACAAGTATTAACTGGAAAATTTGCATTTATAATGGTTAATTATTTTTTGATATATATGAAATTACATGAAGTTATTGGATATAAATACCATTTGGAAGTATTGTTTAAATCTTAGATAATCCTCAAAATTTTCAGGGTTAGAGAAATATAAATATTTTATTTTAAAAGTGTAGATGAAATACCTAGTGAAGTAAAACTGATACATGCTCGGTTAGTATGGGAGAAAAAGAAGAAAGGAAAGGACATAGCTATTGCGGTTTTAGATACGGGTTGCAATATGTAATATACAGACGTTATTCTTTCCTATGATTTCTCAGAAAGAATAACGCCTTTTTCATTTTAGAGAGTATTTTGTCTTGTTAGCTTGATAGCGATAGGGTAGCGCCATCAAAACGCAAATTTCGTACGCTAAGAGAATTTGGGAAGAGCTAAGGTTCTGATTCCCTTAAAGGACAAAACGAAAGAGAATTCCTAACAATAAAGTTGTATTTACCTAGGAAAATTAATATGCTTTGAACTAAGAGGTAAGATATTTGCCAACCTTCTTCATACTTTTTGTAGCTGGATTTAAATACAAAATATTACAGAAGTAGAGACAACATTGATAATTAGATTTAGCCCACTGGTGCGTTATAACTAGTCTAATAGTAATCTTTCTCGAAGCTCACTGTATTATCGAAAAGAATTGCGCATGCTAATGCATTCATTGCTTATTCTTTAGTTTATTGAATATAATGATCCTATTTCTAAAATAGAAGGATGATAGGATCAATTACTGGTCATTATAAATTTAATTAAAAAACAATTGTACTAACAGCATGTAGATAATTGTTCCACCTGCTATGGAGAGAAGCATTTGTCTCTTCCATATGTGAAGTACTATTACTACTCCTACTGAAATTAATTCTGGGGCACCATGATTGCCGGATAATAAGTTTAGATCCTTAAAACAATAAATAACTAAAAGACTTATGACAGCTGAAGGTAGTACCCTACCGAGATACTGGACATATTGCGGAGTAGGTTTATCTGATGGGAACACTAAGAAGGGAAGGAACCTTGTAATCATTGTGCCTAAAACCACCATACCAACTGTTATAACTTGTTGCAGTAAACTCATTGTCACACGGAAACCTCCTCTATGTTCTCTATTGGTTTTTTTAGGATAGTAAGTACTAATAAAATCATAATCATTGCGGGAATGATGAAATTGTTTCCACCAAAAATAATTAGGCTAAATATCGATAATCCCAGTCCTACAAGAGCGCTATAATGCTTTTTCTCCCTCATCCACTGTTCAACAAAAATCACAACGAAAAGTGCTGTCATAACGAAATCTAGTCCTTTTGTATTGAAGTGTACAAGGGAACCAAAAATACCACCAATTGCGGCTCCTATACCCCAATACAAATGATTAAGCAGTGTCACGAAGAACATAAACCAACCCTTATCAACATCTTTTGGAATATCAACAGTAGAATTAATAGAAAAAGATTCATCACATAGTCCAAAAATAAGATAAAACTTTTTCTTTCCAATTCCTTTATACTTCTCTAGCATAGAAATACCATAAAATAAATGCCGTGCATTCACCATTAAAGTAAGAAAAAGTGCATGAATTGGATTAAAAGCAACCAGTAATAAATTAGCTGCAATAAATTCCATTGATCCTGCGAATATGATTAAACTCATTAGAATTGGATATATTGCACTGAAACCCAGAGAGTTCATGTAGATTCCATAAGCAATTCCTAAAAATACAAAACCAGCAAAAATAGGTATTGTATAAGGAAAAGCTGCACGGAATGCGATTCTTATTTGATTTCTATTTTTCATATTATTCACATCCTTAATCAAGAGCTTTATTGCATACAAATTTAACACATAAAATCCATACAATGAATAAGAAAATTGTATGTATTACAATTTTCTTTAGCGGAAGTGTGTTATTCTAACTTTAAAATAATGCTGAGTTTTTATCCTTGTAATACTTTTCAAAGTTTATAAATCTTAATTTTAACTATTAAAATTTACCCTATAAAAATTTAATCGTAGAGGTGAAGCATGCCAGTAAATTCATTTGAAAATTACTCTATGTCTTGGAAACCTAATAAAGAACTATTAAAGCGTCCGTTTTATTCCTCTATTGCAGCACTACTTGAACATGATATTGTAAATGGTTTTTTAGCTCCAGGAACAAAATTGCCTCCACAACGAGAATTAGCAGATTTTTTAGATTTAAACTTTACAACAATTACCCGAGCTTACAAACTATGTGAAGTTAAAGGCCTAATTTATGCAATCACAGGGAGTGGAACTTTTGTAGCTCCTAATGCAACTCGTTCCATTACTATTTCTACAGAGGAAATCAGAAACTGTATTGATCTTGGATTAGTAGCATCATTTGAGCAAACTAATAGTATTGTCGCAGAGACTATTCAAAAGGTCGTAGATAAACAGTATTTAGAGCAACTATTAAATTACAATGATCCAACTGGTCTTCCGCACCAAAAAACGGCAGGTCTCAATTGGATGAAGTCTTTCGGCATTAATGTGGATCAGGACCATATAGCAATAGTTTCGGGGGCACAAAATGCTTTAGCAATTACATTGACAGCGTTGTTTAAACCTAGAAACCGAATTGCAACTGATGTATACACCTATTCAAATTTTATCGAATTGGCAAAAATGCTACATATTCAATTAGTACCCATTCAAGGGGATGAATTTGGAATGCTCCCAAGTGAACTCGATAAGCAATGTAGTCAATTAGATATTCATGGTATTTTTTTAATGCCTTCTTGCTCTAATCCTACTACGATTATGATTGCAAATTTTCGAAAGAAAGAGTTAGCAGCAATCATTCGAAAGCATCAAATAATTTTGATTGAGGATGATATTCATGCATTTTTGACAGCAGGGGTTATTTCTGATTATGAGCAACCAATGTTTAATTTACTTCCAGAACAAAGTGTTTATATTAGTGGAACTTCTAAGTGCATTTGTTCAGGATTAAGGGTTGCTTATATGGTATTCGGAGATGCCTTACGTAAGGATATTTTAAAGGCTATATTTAATGTCAATGTTAAAACCTCTTCCTTAGACGTAGAGGTGATAACAGAGCTAGTGTTATCAGGAAAAGCTCATGAAATTGTTAAGCAGAAGAAATTTTTAGCAGAGTCTGCAAACGAAATTTATTCAGGATATTTTTCTTCCAACAAGCCTGTAGGGCATCCTTTTAGTTTTTACCGTTGGCTACCTATTCAAAATCATTATGATGCATTTCAATTAGAAACAGATTTGGAGAGGCACGGCATTCGGGTTTTTCATTCCGAGCGCTTTATTACAGCACAAACCATGCCTAATCAGTATTTACGAGTCGCTCTATCCTCTACAAACTCATTAGAAGAGTTGAAAATAGGGCTAGAAATACTAAAACAATATCTCGGCTAGTGTGAACTACCCGCCACTTAACGTCCTAACGGACTGTTTGAAGTGGGGGCTTCTCGGTTAGTCGTTACTTTTGGTAGCTAACGAATTCGTCCTAAGACAGCCGAGCTAACTCCCTTGTTCCAAGGGTT